>Ga0157379_10006223_pt1 | contig 10277 bp, 8 predicted proteins | sample S25metaG_FD_121802 | JGI IMG/M metagenome (GOLD analysis project Ga0157379, IMG submission 121802) | Switchgrass rhizosphere microbial communities from Kellogg Biological Station, Michigan, USA - S2-5 metaG | ecosystem: Host-associated > Plants > Roots > Rhizosphere > Soil | place: USA: Michigan... | reverse complement strand
TCACGCTCGTTTCGAAACAAGTTTCGAAATCAATTTCATCACTCATTGATCACCTCGCCGTGCAATGCGGCGAAACTACCAACCTCGGCACGCTTGAAAATGTGGGGGATTTTTACCGCTTACAGCCCAACGCATCGGAGCGCGAAACCAGGCCCTGCAGCTGGCCGGCGGGGTCTACCACCGGATAGCTGCGGTGCGCTGCGCCGTTAGCGAAGAAGGCGATGGCGTCTCGGATCGTCATGCTGCCCGGAAGTGTGTGGGGGTTGGGCGACATCAGTTCGCCAGCCTGGAGAAAATCGAGTGGATCGACGGTATATTCCTGAAGGATGTGCCGGCCGCCGGGCAACCTTCTCGGTCAGGATCGAGCGCCGCATGATTAGGACGCTGATGCCGTAAGCTCCTGCGGAGGCGGCGCCACCCTCAGGAGCCGTAGCCTGATGAATAAGCCGGGCTGGAGGCGCTGCCGCTCTCCTATCCTGCGACAGGCTCCGGAAAGGTATCGACATGAAGGCGCGTCAGCTTCAGGTGCGCGATCTTCCACTCGCCGTCGTGACGCACATAGCGCTCGCGATAATGCCCGTAGCCGGTGATCGAGGCGATGCCCGGCACCGGCGACTTGCCCGGCGCCCAGACGACCCGGTCCTGCATCGGCGTGACGACGTGCGCCACGTCCCCGACGAGGTCGATCTCGGACGGGTGGATCTGGTGCGCCGTCTTCGCATCCTGAACCGACCAGCGGATCGTGGCGAGCGCCGCCTCCCGCCCCTCGAAGGGCGGCTTGCCCGTGTCTTCCTCGATGTCGAGCACCAGATCCTTGGTGAAGATGCTCGCGAGCCCCTCCCAGTCCTTCGTGTCGAGATAGCGGCAATAGCGCGCCTTTACGTTGCGGATCGCCTCATGGGCTTCCAATCGGGCCAAAATGTCCATAGCTGCTCCTGTCTGTTGATTTCCGCTGAGAGTTGACCCGGGATTTTCTTGCGAACCAGGCGTTGAAGCGCAAGGGCGCGTCGGTGAACCCTGCCTGGGCCAGCGCCGCGAGCAGCGCCTCGCGCACGAGGCTCACGCCAAACAGCGGCTTTTCGATATCGGTGAGTCCGACGAGCAGTCCGTCAAACCGCCCGTGCGCCAGCGCGCATTCGGCCTGGGCAAGCGCCAATTCTTCCGGCGGGACGTCGGCATCGTCGGCGAGCGGGTGCAGCAACTCCATCCGCGATAGTGTAGTGAAAGCTGATTGGCTACACAACTACTTGGAGGGTCTGCAAGCGAACATGTGATAATTGCTTTGACAGAGCCACATCGAGAGTTGTTGCACCCTCGAATAGACGCCGTTGCAGCGACCGCGCGAATTTCGTTGTCCTTCGCCGACAGCCGCAAGGACCCACCCCTCTGTAGCCGCGTGGCGTAGCTGCCACCTTGGTCATCCACGCCTGACGCAGCGGAAGCCCAAGTGGCTGGTCGAGGTGTCTACCGGCTGGGGATGGCGGGCGGCCGGACGGTAGCGTTGGCAATAATTTGCGGCGCACAGGTGCGAGCCGCCCTTCATCACCTTGCGGCCAATGCGAATCTCCAGCATGTTGCGATCAAGACTGCCCTTCAGCGTACCCCCGCGCGGATTCCTGGCTACGCAGCAACCGCCTGCCTTGGGACGGTTGTCCTGCCACCAATCCCGCGTCCATTCCCAGGTATTGCCAATCATGTCGTGGAGGCCGTAGCCATTCGGTGGAAAGCTGCCGACTGGAGAGGTGCGTTCCCATCCGCCCTCCAGGTTCTTAGCAAAGGGGAACTGGCCCTGCCAATAATTGGCCATTATCGCTCCGCCCGGCGCTAATTCGTCGCCCCAGGCATATTCTTGGCCGTCACGCCCGCCACGCGCAGCAAACTCCCATTCCGCCTCGGTCGGCAAGTCCTTGCCCGCCCAGCGGGCATAGGCCATCGCGTCACTCCAGGTGACGTGGACCACGGGATGGGATTCAAGACCATCGAGGCAGGAATTCGGCCCATAGGGACGCCGCCAGTCCGCGCCGAGGCAGAACTCCCACCAGCGCGAAGGGTCATCGGTCCCGACCGGCACACAGCTTTTGCGGAAAACCAGAGAGCCGGGCTGGTCCATGCCAGGGAGTAGGCCAGGATAGTCCGTTGGATCGGGGGCGATCTCGGCAAAAGTGATGTGGCCAGTGGCAGCGACGAATTCTGCGAACTGGTGGTTGGTGATCGGATGAGTGTCGATCCAGAAGCCTGCGACGCGCACGCGCGCGAGCGGCGCTTCCTCCGGATAAAAAGCCAGCGAGCCCATGGTGAACTCCCCACCCTCGATCCACTGCATCGGTTCGCCTTCTTGCCTCATCCGGCCTATAGTTGGCTCTACTGTCACCGATTAAGAATGACCGCCGCCGCCCGTTGCGGAAGGTATAGAGATCGGCCCGACTTTCACGGTGACCGTCACCTCAGCCGGCCATGTGAACGGGTAAGGGTCACCGTCCACCATTGTCCCCGTGTCGCGACCAACAACTGCGGGCTCGTTGCCGAACATGAATGCATAAAAACTCGAGACTCTGGTGGTGGCGACCGTTGCGCCGTCGGCTTTCATTGTGAACGTTCCAGAAGTACCAATTGGATCGCGTCGAGCGCTAACTGCCACAAGATGCCGCCCCGGCGGCAATCTTGATGGGGCGACGAGCCTCGTTATCACTTCTGGCATGTCCTCACGCCGATAGACAAACTGAGGAATGCCGCTCCGCATCAGTAGACCCCACCCTTGAAACCAACCACCTTGGGTCACAAGTGTGCCGGAAGCTCCGTCAGGCGGCACTACCAAGTCGGCAGTCCGCGAAGGGGAGCACGAAGCTGTGGTGTGGAAGTTTACATATTGGAGCCCGTTACGGGCAAGTCGATCAAGATTTGGCGTGGGAATCGCGCCTCCAAAAGTGCTGCTGGCACCAAAACCCACATCGTCCGTCATCACAATGATAATATTGGGCGCGCTAGCCGGCGCTTCCACACGAGACGTGAATCCTTGCCTTCCCGAAGGTGTGTCTGTGATCACCGCCTCTCGCGGTGCAGCCAAAGCCGCGACAGTGGTACTGAGCAAAACAGCAATCGCACCGGCAAGGTGCCAGGGCGCGGATTTCGACGCCTTCAGCGGGCATGAGGAACTTGGAATCATTCGCCTCCCCGTAAAACTCGCAATTTGGACGCTCGACGACGATCAATTCTACGCGAAGCGTCTTCGGGCAAGTTAGAGCCTATAGTGACCTCTTAAATGAGAATTCGACCGATTTTATGCGAATGTCCGTCGAGTTTGCAGGAGAAACCTCCGGGATCATCGGCGTGGCATCGTAACACCCAACGGAAAAAGTCCCTATCGTTGCTCGGGGAAGCTCGACGTCGACAGACTCGTTGGCTAACTCTCGGCCATCAGAGCTGATCATCACGCGGAAATGGCGAGACGGATTGCTGATATCGGAGCCTTCGTTAACCGTCAGGAGGATCTCCTTCGTGCCAGCATCGAGGGATCGTTTCGAGTCAACTCGGGCAATAGCGCCATTGAGCTGAGTCATTAGGAAAACAGGCTTGCCTCCAATTATGTAAAAGCCAATTCCCCCAGTGGGGCCACCAAGAGCGAATATCGTGCCGCTGACATCGTCGTGAAAAAAATCAAGATCAACTTTCATCTGGAAGTCACGGGAAAGCACAGGTGGCGCGTGTACTGGCGGGACATGCGTTGTTGGGCCGGTAAATCGCCATACCCCGGCCCTTGCCTCGAATCCTGCCGCAGCGATCTTGGCAGAGTTTGGGAATCCATCGCTCGCGTTGTGTAGCGGATAAACGTGATAGAGTTCCGCCTGCCCATCGAATTTTCTCGACATCGCCGCAACCTTCTCTGGGAATTCACTCGCGAGATCGCGCCGTTGGCTAGGATCTCTGACGAGATCATAAAGCTCCCATTGCTCATCGAATACGGGCCGAGCCTGGAAACGCCAGGTATCGACTCTGTGTTTGGTTACAATGGCCCAACCATCCCACTCCAACCCCTTGTTGCCGAATATCTCCGTATACTGGGGCCGGCCCTCGCGGGGATCCCCAGCAGTGGCGAAGGTCTTTCGTTGGCTCACGCCGTCCATAGGGCTCTGCTGAACATTGTTCACTGTTCGCGACGGAACAACCGCCGCAGTGTCTAGGATGGTCGGCGCGATGTCAGAGACGTGTACATACTGCCGCCGTAGTTCACCGTGTGCAGAGATGCCGTCTGGATACGCAACTATCAAGGGCACACGTTGTCCCCCTTCATACGTAGTCTGCTTGTAGTACCGGAAGGGCGTGTTTCCCGCTACGGCCCAACCAAAATGATAAAGAGGATACGTTGTTGGGCCACCCCAGGAATCATAATAACGCATGTTCTCATCCAAGGTTGGCGCTTTCTGATTAAGGAGGTAGGCCTCTGTCGCTAGCCCGGCAGGCCCCCCTTCAGCACTCGCTCCGTTATCCGACATGATGAAAATCATGGTGTGACTTAACTCGCCACGGTTCTGCAGCTCATCAAGTACTCGGCCAAATTGAGCGTCTGCATAGGCCAGCGTAGCCGCAAAGGCTTCCATTTGGCGTGCATAAAGTTTCTTCTGCGTCGATGAAAGACTGCTCCAGGGTGGCATACCTTCGGGTCGGGGAGCCAATTTGGTTCCAGGCTTCATCAGTCCTCTTGCAATTTCTTGCTTAAGTATCAGCTCCCGCGCTCGATCCCAGCCAAGGTCGAATTTGCCGCGAAATCGGTCCCGCCATTCCTTCGGGGCCTGATGTGGAGCGTGCACCGCCGTCGTCGCCCAATACATGAAGAATGGAATTCTGGAGAAGGCACCATCACGAGAGCGAATCATGCCGATGGCTGCGTCTGCCAAGTCTTTGCTGAAATGATAATTGACTGATGTTGTTGCTGTAACCGGGCTCATGTCCTTAATTAATGTAGGATGGAATTGATCTGTGTCTCCCGACAAATACCCATAAAAATGATCAAAGCCTTGCCGCAGGGGCCAATATGTGAAAGGACCTGCCGGCGAAGTGTCTGTCGTGGGGAGATGATCCCACTTTCCGAGCGCAAATGTGACATATCCTGCCTGGCGAAGATTTTCTGCAATTGTGCCGGCCGCCGGCGGAATCTTGCCATTGTATCCGACCCCGTCAATCGGCAGTGCGGCGTGGCCGCCCATGTTAACGCTATGCGGCATCCTACCCGTCAGTAGCGACGCGCGCGACGCGGAACAAACGGGAGCAGTGTGGTAATTGTCATATATTAGGCCCTGCCTCGCGACGCGCTCGATGTTTGGCGTCGGAACCAGTCCACCATAGGTAGATAATTGGCCAAATCCCACATCATCGAGTACCCAAACCAATACATTTGGTGGTGGGTTTCTCATCAGCGCTAAAGGGGACGCTGCGGGCGCTGTCTGCGCGTGGGCGCAGAAGGCCGCGAGAAACTGGCTTGCCAGCATCAAACCGGAATGGCGACGCCAGCGTCTCGCATGATCAGCTGCGGCGGTACAAGGATTGGCGCGACAAATAGCTGTAGAACCACCGTGCCAGGGCCAGTTTTTTTGCCAGCCATTCGTGCTGACGAGGAGAATCCGATTGATTTTCACCACAGCGGTCGTTGTTGATAGGCGGAGCGGCGCTCGCGCAAGATTGTTTCCCGCTGTTCGGCCGTGACGCGCCGGGTACCCGCCGGCAGTTCCTCAGCGATATTGGAAAGGCGGACCTTGCGGATCTGCGGAATCGAGTGCTCGCTGCAGTCAGTCCAGCGACCTTGCACCACGCCCGTTGGATAGCCAGCCGTGTCGAGCCAGTTGGCAATTCCGGGGTCCTTCCCCGCGATCACGATCCTCAACACCCCGTCCTTGTCGACGTCGTACTGTGCGCCGTTGAGGCTTGACTGATTGTCGTACCAGTTAGTCGTTTCGTAAATGTCGTTTGTAAGAATTATCGAAGAATAACGGCAAACGCTTGGTACCTTCGCCTCAAGTATTAATGCCTCGTCGGGGCCGAGCTCATAGGCGCCTTCATAATAGAATTGCCCCTCAAGAGCGCCGCCGTTGCTGACGTCCAACACCCGCAGCTTGTTGATATATCCGTCCTTCCGTATCTTCTCGACGTGGTCGACGAGGAAGCTGGACATTAAGTAACTCCGACGAGGGACGTCACCAAGCCGGCGCTCGATGTCAGCTGCCGAGACTCGGCCCTTTCGTGCGGGCATGTCGATCCGTTCAATCGAGATCGCCGGATCCTTCTCCTTCGACCAGTCCTGGCTCATCTGCCGAAGCAGTAACGAAGTGGCGCTAGTATCCAGTTTCCACCAGTCACCCGCATAGCCGGCTGGGCGTTGGGGGCTGAGGATCACGTCGAACCGGCCGTTGGGGTCGAGCTTGAGCCTGGAGAAGTCATTATAGGCGAGAACGCGGATGCCTCCCCCGGTCTGGTCTGGCAAGAGCCCGAACTGGCCCATCTTAAGGATCGAAAGCGAACCGGCGGTCCCCCGCAGGCGGTAGCTGCCGCCTGGAGAGATAATCGCGCGACGATAGACAGTATCCGCATTCGGCTGTCCGAGGTTCAGAAAGTAGTTGCTCCAGGCCAGGAAGACAGGATGGTCGACATCGTCGCCGAGAGCTACCAGGCTCTGTTGCGCGATCGCTTCGAACATTAGGCGCGCCACTTCAGCCCTGACCTGCGGATCGTGCCGCAAACGCTCCGGCACGCGCTGGTACATGCGCGGCCACATGTCGCGGATGTCATTCGCGAATTTCTCCCACGCCTCATAACCCGGAGCTGACGGTGGCGGAGGAAGTGTCCGAGTCACCGGACGTGGAGCAGGAATGGTGCTGGCGCTGGTCCCGCCTGGTGCGTCGGCCGAGGCTGCGCCGGGAATCATGATACTCAGAATGATGGCGAGACTCACGCGCATTTCGATGCTCCTTAAGGGTTGCGATTCGGGATTTAGTGCGCAGTCCTGAAGCAGTGATGATAGCTTCTCGGGTTACCCGCCAACGCACCAGCAACCGATGGAGGGCAAACATGTAAAAGCGTCAAAAATGATGTTCTGAATTTTTTGGTATTCTCCATCATTATTCTTCCCGGTCCGACTGGTTGGGTATTTGAGTACCTGCAGCAATTGGTATGATTTCATCCGTATTTAACTTGGCTGTGGAGTACCGGAATCCACCGCGCAAGGATGTGATAATCCAAGCTGCGGTCCCGAGTGCGGAGTGCCAGGTGCGGGCTTGATCAATGTGCTCTGAACTTTATCGTTGCGGTGACGCCGAAGGTTCGCGGCTCACGTTCGCTGGCGGAAGAAAAACCGAGCCCAGGCACCGTCAGGCCCGCTACATAATCACGCTTGTCAGTCAGGTTCCTGCCCCACACCGCGAACTCCAGCCTGTCGTCCATCACGGTGATGCTCGCCCGCGCATTAACCAGCCAGTGCGCCTGGTCCGTCGCACCGCGCAGATAACCCGCCGCATCCACAGCCGAGACCGGGCGTCCGTTCTGCGCGTTGCGAAGCACGCCCGCCGAGTCCGTGTAGAAGGCAACTGGCGAGATGTTCATGTCCGACTGATAGGAGAAGTCTGCGCGCAACAGGAGCTGGCCGACGTCGAAATCATGCGTCCATGACGGAGAGATTGATGCCGTCCATTTCGGAACACCGTAGAAGGCGTCGCGGCTGCGATCGAAGCCATTGTCGATGAACTCGACATATTTAGGATGGGTATAGCCCACTGTTCCATCGAGCCGGAACCCGCCGGGCAACGCAGCACTCGCCTCGAACTCGCCACCATAGAAATCCGCCTGGCCGGCATTGGTGATCGCTTGCGCCGGCACTCCGCTAGCAGAAACGACCTGTATTGTCCGCTGAATATCCTTAAGGATCGTATAGTAGCCGGCGACGTTCACGCGCAGCCGGCGATCGAAGAATTCACTTTTGACGCCGCCTTCATACGAGAAAGCGTTCTCAGGATTGAATGGTATGAAGCCTGCCGGATTTGTCATGCGCAGATTCTCGCCACCAGCTCGATAACCCTTGGCCGTCTTGACATAGGCCAGGATCCCGTCGGCGATCCTGTAGTCGATACTGGCGGTGTAGGAGACGCCATTGAACGAGTCATGGCGACTCGCCGGACAGACTGCAGCAACGATACAGGTGGTGTTGGCAGGAGTCGGCGGCCCCGGCAAAGGGAAAGCATGATTGTATGAAGTCAGCCGCTTGTCGTCGATAGAATAGCGGAGACCGCCGGTAAGCGAAAGCGCGTCTGTGACGTGATACGTCCCCTGGCCGAAGATGCTCTTACTTTCATTTCTGATGTTACCATAAAATACACGGGCAACAGGGCTAGTTGCCACAAGCGACATGGACGCGCTTCCGTCGTTGCCGCTTTCGTGGAAGTAGTAGAGACCCGCAGCGAAATCCAACCGATTGTCGAACGCTTTACCAGTCGCAACTAATTCCACCGAATATTGCGAAAGAGTAGCATCGTCATTGGCGTTGCCTGGCAAGCCAAGGCCCGGCCCCGGCCCATTATCGAGTAAGGAGAAGCGCGAACCATCATTGTCATTGAAGGAGAGCGACCGAACCTTGCGGTATCCGCCGATCGCCTTGATCGCACCGAAAAAAGTGTCGAGCGTAGCCGTTGCACCGTAGGTCTGCGTCTTGACATAACTGCGCGGGATGGTGGTGAGGTCGGCGTTATTGCCCTGGTTTTTGGCGATGCTGTCATTGAACAGCGCCGATGCGCGCGCCTGGCACCCCGGCCCGACGCCGGGACTGAAGCAGCCCAAGGCGGCCGCAGCAGCCGAACCATCGGTTTCTACAACCGCGGAAATCGCCGACGGGCTGGTCGGCGAGGCGTAGATCAGGCGCTCTGGCTCATTCAGCGTCTTCGATCGATACCACTCGCCCGATACAATGATGCTGAGGTTTTCAGTGGGCTTGAACAGCAGCTTGGACCGCACGGTGTAGCTGTCGAGGTTGCCGAGCGTTACGCCGTTGTTGATGTCATGGATATAACCGTCGCGCTTGATCAGCTGCCCCGCGACACGAACCGCCAGCTTGTCCTCGATCAGCGGCGCATTGATTACGCCGGTGACCATGCGATAGTCAAATCGGCCATAGGAGGCCGACACCAATCCCGACAGCCCGTCAAAGTTGGGATCGTTGGTGTTGAGCAGGATCGCGCCGCCGGTCGTATTGCGGCCGAAAAGCGTTCCCTGCGGACCCTTCAGCACCTGAACCCCTTGAATATCCAGCAGATCGGCGCTGGCGCCATAAGCGCGTGCCCAATACAGGCCATCGACATAGACGCCGACCGCGGGGTCCTGGTTGGCAAGCGGATCCTGCACCGCCAAACCGCGAATCGTGACAATCAGGCCTGAGGGCGTCGCGGTGCTATAATTCATCCGCAAACCCGGCGTTAGCAGCGCCACGTCCGATAAGGTTCGCGCATTCTGCTGCTGCAGCTGCGCACCGGAAAATGCCGTGATCGCGATCGGCACCGATTGGAGATTTTCGTTGGTGCGCCGTGCCGTCACGACGATCTCGCCGAGGCCTTGCGCATCGGACGCAGCTTCCCCTCCAGAAGCCGGTTTAGCCGTGACGGGCGCCTCCGTAGTTGCCGCCGAGGAACCCGCCGATCCAGGCCCCCTGACCTCCTGCGCCATCGCCACCTGACCGAAAAGGGCCACACCCAGCACCCAAGCCGATGCTGACAATTGCATAGCTTTTAGCAAATTTATCCTCCCTGGCGGGGTTTTCCCCGGGTATTAGGATCGCCACGCAATCCCCATTGCGCCGAATACTCCCACTTTGTTTTTCAATGTCAACAGGCTAATTGACAGCTTCGTCAGAATGCGTAATTCAAGTCAGTCGCTTCATCGGCGACGTGGGGATCTTGCCGCGCCCCGACGGTCTGCGTTCCGCACCGGCGTCGGTGAGCAGGCAGGCCAGTTCGTCCCTTTGCTGACCGATATGGACTGTTATCGGACAAGCTGGGACCCGAAAACAGGCCTGCAAGCCGAGTATTCTTGTTGCGGCTTTCGTATAGACCCGCCCCGTGCCCCCTGCCCCGCCCTCCTGGCGCCTCGCGCTCGCCCGGCTCGACGGCGCGCTCGCCTATGTCGACGAACCCATTCGCGCGGTGCTCGCGATGCGCGCGCTGCGCCGGCTGTGGACGGTCCATGTCCGCGACTATCCCTTTGAAAATTTGGGGCCCGACCATGACCCGGGGCTCGAGGCGGGCGAACGG
>Ga0157379_10006221_pt1 | contig 10278 bp, 10 predicted proteins | sample S25metaG_FD_121802 | JGI IMG/M metagenome (GOLD analysis project Ga0157379, IMG submission 121802) | Switchgrass rhizosphere microbial communities from Kellogg Biological Station, Michigan, USA - S2-5 metaG | ecosystem: Host-associated > Plants > Roots > Rhizosphere > Soil | place: USA... | reverse complement strand
TATATACCTCACTTGCGCAGAGCCATTGATATCGGTTCTTGGTATACTAGACTGGTTATCCCCACAAACCGTGGCCGAGCATCGCGTAGTGTTAGTCAGCGGCTTCGAGTGGGCTTGGCAGCAATCCCAAACAGCCAAAGGATCCGCTATACAACGCATCTAGAAGCTTTTCTTTCGTTTTGACATAATTGAAAAGGTAACTCACGTGATACTGATAGAATATTAGTCGAACAGGAGCATGGATATTGAACCAACTTCGTTGCAAATGTAGACTTCATCCGAACTTAAAGCCACCGATGTATGGCGACAATTTACACCGATCACGAGTATTCGAGACTTGCCCTATACTAATCGTTTTCGTTACAAGTATGGTCTCCGGGTCTCATGAGACCCTTTTGATGTTGCGAAATACATTTCATGTGACGAGGTGAAGACATTCCGGTGGATTCGCTTGAATTGGCAGTCTTGTGTTAACTCATACTCCAACAGACCTGAACAGATCAGTTAACCAACCAATATTAAAGTTTGTATAGTAGTGATTAAACGCTCATAGAAGGATATTCATTATGGTTACTTTTAAGTAACCTGGCCCCACTGCTACGTATAGTAGTTGGTACTTGGACATGACGACACAGGGATTGTATAAATGCAGTAAGGTGATCGTAGAGACTTTAGCACTTGAGCTGTCCTTGCACCGTCGTTCCTGATTCCAGTAGTGGCAAAAACGGTAGAAGCCTTTATCTGATGCGCTCCCCCTTGAATAAAATAAACAGGAATGAAAAAGAACGAGAAGATGTCGCAATAAATCAAGAGAAAACTGTTCAAAATAAATACTTCTCCCGCCGACTGCTTTGCTAGGCGAATATTTGAGCATTCTTCCTGAGCATCACTTTGGGGAGTTTCTCACAGTAACACGCCCCTACTCGCGCCTCTGGGCCGAGGAGTGTCGCAATCTGGGGGGAAACCCAACGGAGGGTGAAGTAATGTCATTATACGCTGCCCACATGCTTGTTAAATATCAGCGAGGACTGACAGTTTCGCTTGGCAATACCAGTGCCATCCCTTGAGAACATTATTAAGAAGAAGGGAAAAACTCTTGGCAGGCTTCCTTGTGTTATACGGACTAATCATCATGGTACAGGTTTATTTTTAAACAAATAGTCAGCAGCATGGGTTTGACCTTTCTTCCTCCCCAGTATACTTCATAGTGTCATTCACTTGATAACGGTCTTATCAACCAAGAGCATCCCTCGGGAATAATTTCTCCATTTATGCGACGAAGAAGATCTACTATGGCAGAAATCTCCTTGCTAGGACATGGATCAAATTTGACACATGATCTACGTCAATAATACGAAACGTATCCGAGCATCCGATATCTGGAGACAAATAGGAGTCCGTCATCCTCCGCCAAATCCTGGCTGTAATTCGCTCAATAAGATGAAAATAATGAACTTTCTCAAAAGTAGTCCCAGTAGTGAAGGGGAAAGCATTAGCCGTATGTGGAACCAAAATTCCGAAGATTATTATATTCTTAGAGACGATATGACTGGTGTTTTAAGAAGGCAGCGCACAAAAATGTCCTTCATCACAGATGGGGTTAATGATTTATCTCTGTGCATCAGTCTCGGTCAAACGTCCTTCTGGGATCACTTCGTCCGTTGAATCCCTGGAGATCAGTGTTTGAAAAAGGAAAGTCAGATTCCATGGGCTGGACACAGAGTCCGTAGGGTCAACTCGTCACTCTGTGGTGAAACCCTGATCGAACCAACGGATTCCACCTTTGTTTCGCCGCCAAATAGCGGATGAAGTAGCATCGGAAGAGCCTTCTCCAACATCAGCATCACGCATCCGTCACTGCATTCATTTGGGTCTGAGTTAGATGTTATTCCAATGAGTCCACATACACTCTCTTATCTAGATCAAAAAAGTGCTATAGAAGGATAAAATGTATCTTATCAACAAACTCTCAAGACTTGGTTTCGGAAACATCACAGAATTAAATGAATACCAACCCTGAAACTTGGGAGCAGCTGGTCCACACTCTAGTGTAGATTGTATAGTTAAACTTCCCAGCCCACAGAATAAATCTCGTATCTAGAGGGGATAATTAGGTTTGTGGAAAATTCTAGGAGAAAGTGATTTCTTCAGAAGTCTCGTGTAACTGCGAAGCTTCAGTTGATAGCGGAAACATCGTACCGCGCTATGATGACAGAGGGGGAGGGATGTAATAACTGGGCCCAGTGACTAGAACAAGAAAATTTCTTAGGGGGAATTCCGGCTCAATTCCCGAGGTAAATATACCATGAAAGGTAATGACAATCAACGAATGTCGATGAGTGTCAATGATAGTTACAGCAGATCAATGCTCATCGCGGCGGACCCATCTCGGCCTAGCAAGAAAATTGAGGGCCCACAAGACCAACTCAATTTTTATCTTTAGTTTTGCCACGATGTGAATTAGAAGACAAAGTGCGGTCAGACCAACCTGCTGGACGGTTTCTCGTTCCGAAGAGTTGCCATACAAAGTAGGCAAAGTCTTGGCATACTATATTTAGACGTACACCTCCGAGTCCGCTTGGACGCGTACACTTGGGAAGGATACGCAAGGGTGTACGCAAAACTCTGCGATATCGTCTGGCATCTGCCAAGCATTTGAAGGATGCAAGGTGCATTGAAAATTTGTATAAAATACACAGAATTTTTTCAGATGAACTCTAGCAAATCCCACCGAGTTCTGCAACCCTTTCGACTCCTAGAAGCCAGTCATGTTCAACAAGGTCGCTCTTGTCTTTTTCTCTCTATGCGCCGTTGTGTACGCCCAACAAGTGGGTACTCAGATGGCTGAGACTCATCCTAAAATGAGTTGGCAGACATGTACGGCGTCGGGATGCACAACCAACTCGGCAGGTGCGGTTGTCCTCGATGCTAACTGGCGTTGGCTCCATACCACAACTGGTTTTACCAATTGCTACAGTGGTAACACCTGGAACACTACCCTTTGCCCGGATGCGGCCACCTGTGCCACGAATTGTGCGGTCGATGGCGCAGATTATTCCGGCACCTACGGAATCACGACTAGTGGCAATGCACTCACTCTCAAATTTATCACTCAGAGCTCAGGAAAAAACATTGGTTCCCGTGTTTATCTCATGGCTAGCGACACAAATTACCAGATGTTCAAGCTCCTCAACCAGGAATTCACCTTCGATGTTGATGTCTCCAACCTTCCCTGCGGCCTCAATGGTGCTCTCTACTTCTCTGAGATGGACGCCGATGGTGGCATGGCCAAATTCAGTACCAATAAGGCCGGTGCCAAGTACGGAACTGGTTACTGCGATTCCCAATGCCCAAGGGATCTCAAGTTTATTGACGGACAGGTGGGATAATATATAGATTTAATCCGTCAACCTCCACTAAATTTCCATTAGGCTAATGTCGCCGGGTGGAGTGGCTCTGCCAATGATACCAATGCTGGTACCGGCAGCGCTGGTGCATGCTGCAACGAGATGGATATCTGGGAAGCCAACTCTGTCTCTGCTGCGTACACCCCTCATCCGTGCTCGGTTTCTGGACCAACCAAATGTACTGGCGAGCAGTGTGCTATCAACAGCAGATACGATGGTCTCTGCGATCCCGATGGTTGTGACTTCAACTCCTTCCGCATGGGTGACACTTCGTTCTACGGCAAAGGCATGGCCGTCGACACCAGCTCAAAATTCACCGTTGTCACTCAATTTTTGACCAACAACAACAGTTCCACTGGCACTCTCAGTGAAATCCGCAGGTTGTATGTCCAGAATGGTAAGGTCATCCAGAACTCCAAGGTCAACATCCCCGGAATGGCAGCAAGTGATTCAATCACCGATGCTTTCTGTGCCTCTCAAAAGACTACTTTCGGTGACACCAATGGTTTTGCCCAGAAGGGTGGCCTCGCTGCCATGGGAAAGGCAATGTCCAACGGTATGGTCCTTGTTATGAGCGTTTGGGATGACCATGCTGCTAGCATGCTCTGGCTCGATAGTGCTTATCCTACCACCGCGGACGCTACCAAGCCAGGTATCAAGCGTGGAACTTGCGCCACCACTTCTGGCCTTCCCACTGATATCGAGACGTCAGCAGCCAATGCATCTGTTACCTTCTCCAACATCAGGGTCGGTGCATTTGGAACCACCTACACCGGTGCCGCCGCCAACCCAGCTCCCTCTACTGGACCCACAAACCCCGGTACCACGACCACTCCCTCCAGTACTGCCGGTGCTCCCGCTGCCACTCAAACTAAGTACGGACAATGGTAAGTCAATAATTTGGTATCTCTGCTGAGTGTTGCTAAATTATTAATATTTTAGCGGTGGTCAAGGATACAATGGCGCTACCACTTGTGCTGCTGGATCGAGCTGCAAGGTGTCCAACCCCTACTACAGCCAATGCCTCTAAACTACTCTTTCTTTAAATCCACTACTTTTGAAAGCTATGCTACTGTATGGCGTGTTAAAATAATAGTTTACTACCAATAGTTGTCTGGTTTAATACTCAGAGTGTGCGCAACAAGACACCTACGAGGGCTTAATTAAAATTTGAACCCCTTTCCCTTTTCTCAAGGCCACCATGCAGTATTTCCTGTGTTTGTGTTGTATAATACAAGAGTGTAGCACACCAAGGGTACTGTATTTTGAGATGCTTTATTGGCAGATCGAGACCTTAGCCATTACTATCCCTGAAAGAGAGACCACGCACCAGCAGTATTTCGCCTCCGTAGGCCTGTAGACTGAATATAGCCTTATAAATTTTTGGAATATTACACTTATATACATCTATAATCGACTCCTGCTCTCGCCTCGGATGAACTCCCAATCCAAGAGGATGCCGGGGTCTTCCGAGATTCGGAAGAGAGACTGCGCACCAGGGCGGCCGTCACCACTCTGTCACGATCAAGCAACCATTTCCTCCGCTAATTTAAAGGCCTTAAAATTTCGAGCGTGACCACCTCCTCGGAACACTAGCGGCAGGTGTCCAAAGACTTCTAATTTGTTCAGAGACTTCTGAAATCAAGTTAGAAATAATTCCCAGTTAGTCTGTATAAGTAACGAAAGGAATTTCTCCTGAATTTCACTCCGGCACGCAGAGATGGTTCATGCAACACGAGGCCCTGGCTATTTCCCCTAGGTTCATTAGTAACATTTACTCTTTATACATAGTTATCAAGATCTCCCACCACCCGAGATAATTATCGCCCCTGTGTGCACCACAAATTGTGGTGTGCGGACTCTATTTCCTACGCAGACTCCCTTTCAGGGATAGTACCATTTCTCTATTGTCGTAACGCCGGACGAACCGTTTCAGGAAATCAAAGCGCTCGTCTGCCCTGATTTTGGCCTGACAGATGCCTGACGCTCTCTGATAGACTCTTTGATTTCCTGAAATGGTTCATCCGGCGTTTCGATTTTTGCGATATATGACATACAGCGAAGAAGTGGTCTTTGTCAGATCTGCAACGCTTTTGAGATCGGCTTCAAGAACTATCTAAAGCAGACGAGACTGGTTAAATAAGGGTGATTCTGGCTCCACCAAAAGATGGCGCGTTTCTGCTTGCTCTCTAGGGTGTCCAATTTCCTCCGACTTCCCTTTGAATGACAATGTTCAGTCAGTATCTGGCCGGGCTGCGGTTCTTTACATACTTCCTCTCGCCGACTCCGATATCACCTTGTTCCATTAATTATTGCATAGGTTACCATGTATTGGAGAAGGGACTTACGTCCGATTGTTAATTTGCTGACTACCCCCACTTCAAAACAGTTATTGATACAGAAATTATATCGCATGATCCAGGTGAATGGTCCAGGGTCCAAAATAGATCTTTTTTCTTTCTGGTTTTAAATTCCATGGGTATTTGGCACCCTGACCTCCGGGGCATCACCTGATCGCCATCTCTGCCCGCGGAACGGCAAGGTTCAGGTATAGCCAAAGAAACAGCCCATTTCGAACAATATGGGCTTCACTGACCAAGCAGATTACCCAGAAGTGAGTATATATATAATAACTAGTTCACTCCGAGACAACCCAGCCAAAGAATGATGCCTCAGCGTTCGATTCAGTTCTCGTCGTTGACGTTCCTAGGTCTCCTAGCCTGTCTGGCACTTCATTCTGAAGCGATATCTCCCCGTAATAATGGGGTCACCCTCCCAATTTCTAGACGTTCGGCGAAAGCTCCTAGGAAATCTATCTTGGTTGTTAAAAGGCAAAGTACTTCTGCTATAGGCTTTGGGGATAGTGCTGATAGGTAAGTCTAATTCTGGCTCTCTGCGGTGGTAGGCAGAGATTAACTCACATATATTAAGTTCCTATACCGTTGAGATTGTGGTTGGGACAGAAACTATTCCACTGATTTTCGGTAGGGAATGAGATGTTAGCTGAGGATTCCTCACTGATCATACTCCAAAAGATACTGGTTCATCGGATCTCTTTGCTATCGGTTCAGAATGCTCGAGTTCAGGCTGTGGAAATATATCTGCAGCGACCGTTATCCGAACGTCAGATTTCAAGTGGTCTAGATATCGGCCTCGCATTTGGGGATGCGGCTAACAACACATTCGCAAATGGGACCATCATATCTGGGTTTGCGTCCATAGCAGGCTTAAATGTATTGGACCTTTTCTTCGCATCCATTAATGTTACAAATATAGGACTTCCAGATCAGGGGATTAGTGGGATATTTGGATCCGGATTTCCATTGAGTGCTGGAGTTTTCCCAGTCTTAGTGAACCAGGTATCCTCGACTACGCCTCAGTCCGGAAATGTGGCCGACACTATTTTGCAAACTATGGCAAAACTTGGACCGCTCCTGCCACGACTAGCCCAGACTGGAGTACTGGCTGAGCCTATGTTCACAGTAAGCACTGGCTCAGAATTGATTATGATTTGTTACACTTTTTCGTCTCCGGGATATAGGTAACATTACAACGCGAGACCTTCGACATCGGAGGAAATGTTGGAGAATTAACGCTTGGGGCATTGCCTGATGGGGTCTCCAACGATGCGTTGACGTAGATACCTGTACAACTGCATTCACTGGAAGAACTCGGACTGGATGATCCAACAAGCGCACCGAATGAGGTATGTTAGAGAGTTCAGTTCAATGCAGGAATAGGTCAATGACAGGCATTGGTTCAACTATTCCCTTTGTGAGTCATGACTGCTGGCCAAAGACCTACAAAATTAATCCTTTCCTTGGACAGTGCTTGGGAGATCATCATTGATGACATTCTCCTCGATAGCCAGACCCTCCCAAAGCCAGCTGCTCTGAACGCTACTCTTGGTTATCGCGGCCTAATCGATACGGTTAACCATTTCCAGAATATGCCAAATTGTAGGCTCTAACAACATTTATCTTCAGGGTACTTCATTCCTTGCAGGACCCTCGGACGTGGTGGGAGCAATTCTCCAGAAAATAAGTCCCTCGCCTGTAAACCCCTTGCTTGGACCATCTTCCATTCCGTGTGATATCGCTGTCGATATTACATTCGTATTTGGTGGCAAACAGTTCCCTGTGGATCCTCGGGACTTCGCTGGGGACACGAATACTGTAACCAATTGCACCAGCGCCGGACTTTTCGGTGCCGATCTGGGGACAGGAGGATGGGTCATTGGAGATCCTTTCTTGAAATCGTGAATGCTCGAAATATTTAAAGGGGATGTTACTCATTATCAGTGTTCCAGCAATCTTGTGGCATTTTATTTCGGTAACCTTACTAATCCTTCTGTGGATCCCCCTAGGATAGGATTATTATCGACAGTCCCAAGCAACGCTGATGAACTGTTTAGTTCTGTAGTCAGCGCTGCCGAAGCCACGGGTGGTCAGTTCGAAAGTGAGTCATTCAGTCAGGTTAGTTTATCCAGAAAATTAACGGAGCTCGGTAGTTTCCTCTGTATTAGCACCAACAGGAACGTTCCAGGCAACTGAGACTAACTCAGTCGGAGTGCTGCAAAATGATCCTGGAGCAGCTGTTGGTGACTCCGCACCCCCATCAGCAGGAGGAGTGTCAAAGAATGAGGTGAATTATTTAATGAACACCACCAAGCAGCATTTCACATGGTGGATACTTGGGATCTTTGCTGTTGTAATTTCATTGTAGGAGCCATGAATAATCCGGGTCGAGCAGATATTGATGGAAGATAGTCAATACACATATACTTAATACATACGCTCACATATCATCATATAAACAGCCTCTTAGGTAGAACAAGGTTCCGCGATACTCTCTATAGCCACGCATAGCTTGTTCGGAATCATCAGTATAGGCAGCAATATCGGGTATCTCATTCTCTCTCCATCTTGACGGAATATTGAGTCACTATATAGCAGTAAATTTGAATGCTGAATCTCACCGCCAGAGACCAATAGACTTCCAAGCATTTGAGTGAGGCCTCTTGTTCTTTTCGACTCGGCCATCTGTGTCAAGCAGGGTATTTTCCAACTGCGTGGGATTCGATATTGAGGGTATTTTGAAAAGGGTATCCAATGAATCCTGCGAATCTGGAAGACTGTTCGTAAATTCAGGATGGACTATATCTGTTTGAGGGAGGTGGGTGCGAGTGGAAGGACAGACATGAACAGTTATGGTATGCGCCGTTGAATGAATAGACTCAATCTTGAGAGAGAAGAGAAATAAGAGAGATAATCGTTTAATAGACGGGGGACTTACAATGGCATCTTTTTCGACGATGATACCTAGCTGAGAGAAATTTCGGCGGTAGGCTAATATGTCTCCGACCCGGAGGGCGGAGCTCTTGATTAAAGTCTTGAAAGTAATTGCGGAAGCTTCCCTGAACTCTTTTTAATCAAATTCATTCCAAGAGAGCGCTCGACTTACCCAGCTAACATGTTGTTATTCATTGGCCTTCGCTCGATCTCCGTATGTTCGTCCGTCCACACCTCATCTTTCCAATTCCGGTGAACTTCACCCGATCGCAATTTGTCTTGATATTCAGCGACTAACATTGATGAGTCAGGTTTATAATGCCCGTTAAAAAGATGATCCTGAAGCAAGGGAAATTCCTCAGAGATGTACGCCAGGGTGTAGATGAGCTATACCTGGAAGGTCCGACATGCACCGTCAAAGAATGGATCTTTAAAGAAAGATGTATTTGGTTCGACACCAGCAATGATACCATGTTCCGGTTCGGTGCAATCTCGGGCAGATGTGCTGCCAAGCTGACGATAAGCGGGGTGATCCTCCTTGAGTTTGGGTTGGAAGAAGGGAAGGGAAGCAGGAGGTAGAAGAGTTGAGAGTTCTGCGTGGTTATCTTCTGAAAGCATGGACCATGTTTCTTGGTTCAGTAATTTCTAATGGCCGTATAACCATCCAGGATCTGATTGAGGATAGAAATAAACAAACCGATAACTCCAGACTGACAAGGGGGCTACTCGGATTTGTAAGAATGTAGTCTATAGATTTTTTGTCTTCCTTTACTTGAGGTTTCTTTCGTTTCACTCCTGCGACAGGTGGAGGAGGCACTTCTGCTTCAGTCTTGATGGTCACTGTCCTTGTAGAGCGTCGTGGACGATCCATACTAAGATAAATCAGTTTCAACAATACATTTGAACGTTCAATGTTCAAATGTCCATAAACATACTTTGTATGTCTAGGGGTCGAGTGAATCGCTGGATCTGTCGGCGAACGGTGATGTCCAGTGGCAAGTTGACTCGGAACCTAACTAGGTGAAGAGCGCCTAATTCCCAGCCGGAAGTGAATCAAAGTTATTTTTAAATCTCGACCCTTCCAAGGTGTGTAGAAAAAATCGCAAGAAATTCGGGAATAACATAGTCTGTGTAAGATGAATTATGCAAGAAGAGGATGGCCGTTTATCCTAGGTTTATCTGGTACCTATTTGTTATCAAGGTTAACATTACATAAGACATTCAGTTATCAATTTTACCGATTCCGACAATTAGTGACGAGCGATTTTCTTGGCTCAAATTCGAGATGGAGATTTTGCCTAATGAATTAATAATATCCTTGTCATTCATAGTCTTCTGAATATTTAGAAAGGGATATTTTCCGAGTGGTTGCTTAGGTCACGTGGTTTTAGCAACACGTGAGCTCGTTGGTGGGTCATATGGGGTTTCTCTCTATCCAAGCGCGGTATCATGAATGTGGATATCTACAGCACGCCTGCAAGATCCGAGCCGCCATCTTCAATGATATTGTCTTAAGTATCCCATACGGAGCTCTGAATTTACACTCTTGACTATCATGTTGACCTCTCGCAGGACTTTAC
>Ga0157379_10006220_pt1 | contig 10279 bp, 9 predicted proteins | sample S25metaG_FD_121802 | JGI IMG/M metagenome (GOLD analysis project Ga0157379, IMG submission 121802) | Switchgrass rhizosphere microbial communities from Kellogg Biological Station, Michigan, USA - S2-5 metaG | ecosystem: Host-associated > Plants > Roots > Rhizosphere > Soil | place: USA: Michigan... | reverse complement strand
TGATCAAGCAGTCAAGGAGCGACGGTCCGCCACAGGACGGATTCGCCGTGGTGACCTTGGGCAGCCGTCGAAATTTGAACCCGACGGCTGGGAAGCCGTCTTTCCGTGGCGCTTTTTCATTGAACCTGAGATTCATTTACGGTTAGCCTCTCGGCAGAGGCCACTCCGCAATGTCTCACCCATACAGATCATGGACGCGGCGCGATTTCTTGCGGCTCGCCGGTCGCGCGGGATTGCTCGGTGCTTTTCCTACGCTGGCCAGTGCCGCTGCCGCACTTGAGCGAGACACACTCTGCATCTCAATCCTGCACACAACGGATTTGCATGGCCATATTTTGCCGACATTTGATTACGACGGAACTGCTGATCGCGGCGGTCTTGCGCGTTGCGTCACGCAAATCCGCCGATGGCGGCGGCAAAACCCGAACTCGATCCTCATCGATGTCGGCGACGTTTATCAAGGCACCGACGTAAGCCTCCGAAACAAGGGCGAACTGATGATCGATCTTTTCAATCACCTCAAATACGACGCGTGGGTGATTGGCAACCACGAGTTCGATTGGGGAATCGAGCCGTTTACGAGTGCGCTACAAAAATCGGCGATGCCGGTACTGGGTGCGAACACAATGTTAGACGGAAAACCGGCAGGGTCATCTTCCGATTCGCAACATCCGTGCGGAAAGGTTCAGCCCTTTATCGTTAGGGAAATTGACGGGATCAAAGTCGCAATTATCGGAATCACAACGCCGGGCATGTCGTTCTGGCTTCCGCGGGAGTTTACAGTTGGAATCGATTTTCAACATCCCGTTGAGCCTGTACGGCGCGCAATCGCGAAAGCGAAGAGCGAAGGCGCAGACGCGATTGTGCTCACAGGTCACATGGGACTGAAGCCGCGCACGGGCGGCGACGACTTTGCGAACACGGTGATGGCTTTAACTTCCGAGTTCCCTGATGTCGCAGCTTTCATCGCGGGACATACTCATCAGGCGATTCCAAGTCGCCTGACAAATCGGGTGCTGTTCACGCAGGCGGACCACTTCGGAATTCACGTGGGCCGTGTCGATCTGTTGTTTGATCGAAACTCGAAAAAGTTACTTCGTCGTGAAGCGATCTGTGAGCTGATGGATAACCGTTTCGATCCGGATCACGTTGTCCTTTCAAGAGCAGGATCGCAGCTTGCACAATCGGAGGCGGCGCTTGCACAGCCCATCGGCGAGTTGACGGAAACGTTGCACGCTCGCGGCCGGCACGGTCACCCAAGTGAAATCGAGAAGCTGATCGGCGCCGCGATTACAGAGACATTGGCGGAACGAAGCACCATGGTCGATGTGGTCATGCATGGCGTGTTCGATGAAAACGCTAAACTTGCTGAAGGCCTAACGACGGTAAACGACATTTGGAATATCATTCCCTACGAAAACCTCATCGTTACCGCCGCGCTCTCCCCTGATGAAATAAAAAGCGTGATGGAAGAAGTGTATGCCAGCCGTGAACCGCGAAGCTTGCTGGGGATCGAGGTAAGAGGGGAGGGTCGCGGCCCCGATCGCAGGATCACCTCGATGACATTTCCAGATGGACGCGCGCTGGAGCGCGATAAGAGATACATAATCGCGGTCAACAGTTTCGACGCGCGGAGCGGCGGCCATCATTTCATGAAATTGCGAGCATTGCTTGACAGACCGGAGGCGAATTGCGTTCTGCACCCCGTGCAAACACGCGACGCAGTCATCGATTACTTCCGGCGGCACAAAGTTGTGCAAAGGATTGGCGAAGCACGAGCGTGGAGAGTCGCCGCCTAGAGTTTGCCTTGCAAAAGCGCTCAACTTCGCTTGCCTATTTCGCCATGCGACTTCGGATTTTTTGCTTTGTTGGTTTGTTGCTGAATTCTGGTCTCGCCTCAGCGCAGACGCCGAAACCCGGATCACCATCCCCATCACCGACGCCGAATCTGCCAGAGATGAGGCCAGCGTTGATCGGAGCCGCGCCAAATTCGCTGATCAACACGATCGACACCGCCGACCTGATCAAGAAAGGTCAAAAAGAAGCCGCCGTAATGTTTTCCTGCCTCGTCGCGCCGACCGGCGAGATCGTTCGTAGCGGCGCCTATCGAGGTACTAAAGGATCTGAGCTGCTGGAGCAGGAATTACTCAAACGTTTGGCCACTGCCAAATTCATTCCGGCGATTCACAATCATCAGCCAGTGATCGCAATCTTCTATGGGACCGTGAAATTTGCAGTGGTGAACGGCAAACCGCGGTTGCGGATTTTCGCTAATCAGCAATTGGCGGAACTGGACAAGGAAACTGATTTCATTGATCCTCAACCCTACGTCGGCCAGGACTCAAAGTTTACTGGTCTCCATTATCCGGAAACGGGCAGCACGGTGGCGGTCACTGGCGTTGTGGAGCTCGCGCTGAGCGTCGATGTGAAAGGAAATCTGACGAACTTGCAGGTTTTATCTGAAGAGCCGCCGCTGCTGGGGTTCAGCGACGCAGCATTATCCGATTTCAGCGGCGCGAAATTCATCCCCGCGTTCCGAAATGGCCAAGCCGTGGAATCCAACGTCAAAATTCCGGTTTACTACAAGCCGTCGAGTTAAGCGGTCTACAGACGAAGCGGCAACCTACGACGACAAGCGTCGTCATTTCAATGTTTGCTCACATATGTGATCAAACATTGAAATTTAAGATGAGGACAGAGCAATGGTGCAAAAGATGATTCGCGCGTCGTTTTTTCGACGAGATCCGCTTACGTGTGCGCGCGAACTTATCGGCACTGAATTGATTTGGGGCGAATGCTCGGGAGTCGTCGTCGAGGTGGAAGCGTATGCGGCAATCGATGATGAGGCCGCGCACACTTTTACACGGCCGAGCGCGCGCAGCTTTATCGAACGCAGCAAAGCGGGCACGGCGTACGTCTATTTCAATTACGGCGTTCACTGGATGTTGAACGTGTTGGTGAAAGGCAATGCCAACGGCTTTGTTTTGATTCGCGCGCTGGAGCCGCGGCAGGGGATCGAACTGATGAAGCGACGCCGTGGCGTTAACGATCTCCGACAGCTTTGCTCCGGTCCGGGCAAGATCACACAGGCGTTTGCTATCAGCGGCCGCCACCACGAGATCGACCTGTGCTCCGATCCCCGCCACTGCTTCGTCTCCAACTCACGTTCGACTTTCGATGTTGTCGCGGACAAACGCATCGGCATCAGCCGGTCTGCGCATCTTCCGTGGCGATTTACTCTTCGCGGCAGTCCTTTCGTGAGCCGCACGGTAAAGCTGTAGGTGGAACGCGTTGTCCTCAACGCGTTGGCGTGCAGGTGGGCAGTCTAATTTGACCAGCGCCTGCGGCGATATCTTAGGCATCGCCTTCAGGAGAAGTCGATCCACCTTATTGACTCGTGCGCCGCTTCACCGAAATTCTTGCCTCAGCAAAATTGTTAGGCGTCTGTATCAGTCCTGAACGCTTTCGGGATTCGCAGAAGCGCCCTACAACGAATGAACAAAACCAAACAACGCGTTCTTCTCGGCATGAGCGGTGGAGTGGACTCCAGCGTCGCCGGATTCCTACTGCGCGAGCAGGGTTATGAAGTTATCGGCGTGACGATGAAGGTCTGGCCGCAGGATTGTATCTCGCGAGCGGAGGACAAATGCTGCGGGCCACAGGCGGTCGCTGATGCGCGCAGCGTAGCGCATTCGCTCGGCATCCCGCATTACGTGGTTGACGAGGCAGATCAGTTCGAGCGCGTTGTGATTGATTATTTCGTCAGCGAATACCAGGCTGGCCGGACGCCGAACCCGTGCGTGATGTGCAACGAAAAACTCAAGTTCGGGAACCTCTGGAGCAAAGCCAGGGCACTGGGCTGCGATTACATCGCTACGGGGCATTATGCGATCATTGAGCATGTAGACGCGACGCCCTCGTCGCGTGAGGGAAAGTGCGGCGAGGGCGCCGCATCTACTTTCGCCGTGTTGCGCAAAGGGATCGATCCGCGCAAAGATCAGTCATATTTTCTTTTCAGTCTGCGGCAGCCACAATTGCGCCGTGCGCTCACGCCGCTCGGCACCATGACCAAGTCCCAGATTCGGGAGATTGCTCGCTCGTTAGGCCTCAAGGTTGCCGACAAGGTCGATAGCCAGGAAATTTGTTTCGTTCCCGGCAACGATTACAAGGCGTTCTTGAGTTCCCATTTGGGCGAAGACGAATTTCACCGCGGCGAAATTTACGACATCGATGGGAATCTCGTCGGTGAACATGACGGAATCGAACTGTTCACGATCGGACAGCGCAAAGGGCTGCCTGGCGGTTCGCCGCGTCCGCGTTATGTCGTCGATCTCGATCCGTTAACAAATCGCGTCATCGTCGGCGATGCCGGCGATCTGGTTTGCGAGGAGTTCGAGATCGATCGTGTGAACTGGCACACTGTAGCCGGGGGCGTTGACCCCGGCAGCGGAATCGCGGCGAAGGAAGCCGGGGTCAACGCCCCCGGCTACAACGGAGAATTCGAAGCCACGGTCAAGATCCGCTATAATCATCCGGGTACGATTGCGACAATTACGCCACTGGAAAACGATCGCGCACATGTGCGACTGCACGACCCGCAGCGCGCGGTAACGCCCGGACAAGCTGCGGTCATCTACGGCGGTGACGCCGTGCTTGGCGGTGGTTGGATTTGCCGGAACATTGCAGCGCGTCATCCTGAGCCCCGAACGTTTTCGGGATCGAAGGAGTCCGCGATGGTACGCTAGGTAACGCAACGGGGTTCCTCGACTTCGCTCGGAATGACAGTTCTCGCGTAACAAAATGTCTGAAAGAATCCTGCTCGCTTTAAGCACGTTTCCAGACGCGGAAATCGCGCGGCGGATTTCAAATCAGCTGGTGAGCGAACGCTTCGCAGCGTGCGCGAATATTTTCCCGTCCGTCGAATCGATTTACCGGTGGAAGGAAAAAATCGAGTCGGGAAACGAAACGCTCGTCTTTTTCAAAGTCAGCGAAAACCGGCAATCAACGTTTCAAGACAAGCTGCGATCGCTTCATCCTTACGATGTCCCGGAGATCATTTTCGTTCCAGTCGTAGGCGGACTGCCGGAATACCTGCAGTGGGTCAGCAAAAACTGCGGTCAGGCGTGCTGACGTTTCCTGCCAGCCAGGTAAATCGCGACGCCAATCGCGTTCGCGATTGCTGCAACCGCAATGATTTTCACGGCGAAACTGAACGGGCTCGGAACATCGATGATCGGAAAGATGGTGAAGAAAATCGCCGATAGCGCCACGGCAGCGCCGCAAATCGCAGCGATCCGCAACCAAATCGGAGCCCCTTTACGAATCGCGCCCGCGCCAAAGAGCGGAATCGCGAACAACATAGAGTAAACAATCCCGTAGAAAACATTCGAAGCGTTATCCACCAGTTGAAATGCTTCCTGAATGCCAGCACCGATCTGGCTGGCGATGGCAATGGTGAGCGTCAGGGCGCTGACGAAAATGACGGAGTTGATGGGCGTTCGGAACTTCGGATGCAGACGGGAGAACCAGGGAGGCAGCAGACAATCCCAGCCGGCGACCATTGGCAAACGTGAACTACCAGTGACGTGGACGCTCGTGGACGCGATCGTTTTCACGGTCATCAAGATAATGGCGATGGAGGCGATGGCGCTTGCGACTGGAAAGAAACGCAACCCGAGATTCAACGTTTGCGGTACCGGGCCAATGAGATCGATCGGTTTGTCGCCGACGAATGCGAGCACCGAACTGGTGCCGAGAATGAATGCCAGCGCGATCACCGGCGATGCGATAACGACCGAGCGACCGATGTCGCGCGCAGGGGAGCGCGTTTCGCCGGCGAGAATCGCGACGTATTCGAATCCGCTGAGGCCTCCGATGGCGAGTTTCGTGGAAATGTTGATGCAGTAAAATATGGACATGGTCGGCGCCGCGAGGACGAGTGGATGATACTCCTTCAAATCGCCGCGCATCAGTGCGATGAACGGCAGTGCGATGAGCACCGCATAGACTGCAAGCATGGTAAAGCCACCGATATTGTGCACCCATTTGCCTAACGAAAGGCCGCGCACGGCGATCCACCCGAGACCGGCGATCATTGCGCTGCTCACGAGTGAAACGCACCATTTGCTGTGCGGCATCCAGGCGGCGCTGTCGCCGATTGCGTACGAAATGTTTGTGGTTACGAACATTCCGCCCATTGCAATGACCATGATGGACAGCAGCCACAAATTCCAAGCCACCATGAAGCCGGCGAATTCGTTAAACGCGAGCTTAGCCCATTGGTAGATACCGCCCTCGAGCGGCATGACGCGGCTCAAGTAAATGACGACGACGGCTTGCGGAACGTAGAAAAGCAAAATTGCGAGCAACCAAAAGAAAAGATGCGCTTGTCCGAGTTTGGCGGCGGTGCCTACCCAGCTCGAGCCGACCACAAACAGAATTTGCGTCAGGACCAGATCGCGCAGTGCCAGCGGCTTTTTGAGGGCGGCGCTTTGTTGTTCAACATCGCGTTCTGCGCGATCGAGCGAAGTCTGCATCGTTCAGGCGGTAGACTGAAAGTCATTCCGAGCGAAAGTCGAGGCTGTAACGCAGCCGCGAAAGCATTCGGGGCGAGGCCAGGCTTTCCATTCCGTAGCGATACCGATTGGTTCCGTCGCGGGATCCTTCGACCCCGAAAGCTTTCGGGGCTCAGGATGACGGTTACGCTTTACCGCTTCAACACTTCAACGGTTCAACCGTTTTAATGTTCCTCTGCCGATCTCTTCGGTGGCGCTGGTTCGTTGCGAAATTCGCGATGCCGGATTTTGCCGCCGGCGTACGCAATGTACCCACCGGTTCCCAACGTCACTGCGGCGAGAAAAATTACGGCGATGACGAGTGGTGCGGAAGACTTTGGCCATTTTATCGGCACTGCGATTGCGATAGCACTCAAGACCGCGAGCGCGTAAAAGATCCAGATCAGGTCCTCCGCACGATCTTGATGTTCATCGAGCCAACGTTCTCCATCTTCATCAGTCATCGACAGAACGCGATCGTATCCCTGCTGACCAAATTCATAAACTGGCCATGCGGAAAGCGAGCTGATGAGTACCAGCACTAATGTGGTGATCTGAGCGCGGCGGCTCTTGGAAAAAAAAGCGATGAGCAATCCAATCCAAGCGATGAGCAAGCCGTAAATCGGCAACGGATTGAGCAGCACGTGAACATACTCCGGCTGCTGCAAACCACGAAACATCGAATCGATCACAATTTGCCTTCCGCCTGAGTTTTTAAGAGTTGTGCGGTAGCCTTTGCTTTTTCAGGCGGCACGTATTTTTGCCAACCAAGGATCGTGTAATGCCACCATTCAGTGCGTAAGCCGCAAAAACCAGCCTTGTGCATAGCGTACCGCAACAAGCGCAGGTTTGAGCGGATTTCGAGAGACGAACCCATATAAGGCAACATTGCGGCGGGCGTAAAATCGTCAAAATCCGTTGGCATGCGGACGTCGCGAGTCCGTGAGTCGATCAGGGTGGCGTCGACGGCGATACCCCAACTATGCAGCGAGCCGGCGCCGATGTCGGGATTGGCCACGTAATCATCGTTGTGTGATGCCTGCCAGAGCATGGCTTGCACTGCTGCCGGCCGATACGCATCCCAAATTTTGAGGCCATATTGGTAACGCCGCAGAATGCTCTGTGCCACAGCTAAACCTGAAGCGATTTCGGGACGAGCAAGTGCGTGTGTTCCACGGGGATAAAGCGAATGTCGAAGGAAATTACGCCGGCCGGCATAGCGTAACTCGACCGTAATCGTCGGATCAACGGAGCGAACATCTACCAAAATTGCCTGAGCATTTGCTTCCAACGAGGTCAGCGCCATCGCGATTGCACCAAACCGGCATATGTAAGCGTTGAACTTTTGCATTTGCCTTGTTCGATCAATACGCTGTTACTGCTGCGGGAGCCTCCACTTTTGCCAGGCGTTCGAGCAGAAGACGTGCACTGTCTTCAGGCATCGTGAAACGTAACTCGAGATTGGAGCTGCCCTGCGTTTGAATCTCTGGGGGCTGCGAGTAAAGCAACAGCGGCGAGTCAGGCAGTCGAAGCCATTGGTCCGGTTTGCTGCGCAAATCGCGCGCGACGTCGGGGGCACTTTTTGGAGCATTCACCTTGATGAGAATTCTGGCTTTTACCGGATTTTGCAGGTTCACTGCAAGGCCGATCAGTTGCGAAATATCAATTAATTCACGCGAAAAGATGGGACGGAAAACGCGAGACAGATCCGGTGGATCACGGGATATGAGCCGCAGCGCGCTCTCGTGATCGAGAGCCTGGAAACGATCGAACAGCTGCCCGGTGATTTTCAGGTCCGGCTTCATTCCCAACCGCACGAGAACCAGCTCATCCACTTGTGCTGGCCCGCCAACGGCGAGCGTTGCCGGTCCGACGCGGGCGAGCGCAAACTCCGGCTGGACGACTGTACCTCCTGGCGCGCCGGAGCTTTGCGGAGGCGGCTCGGCGGAGCTGGACTGCCGCTCCCAAACGGGCAAACCGTTGATCGAGCGCCTTCGGAAATTCCTGTCGTCAGCGACGGTACGAATCACCCTGGCTAGGCCGCGACGGCTTTGGACGAGGTTGAACTCTTTGGTCTCGCCGGTCTCGTCCGTCGTGAGCGCGCGGGTGATGCGCGCTGCATCGCGAGATAGGTTCAACCCCGGAAGGGAAGCGGCGGTGCCGATCAATCCCGGCCAGAGTTTGGGTTCCGCGTCTCGCCAGCGTTTTGCGAGGTTCGCGCGTTCGAATTGATCCGCGTTAATCGACAGGATGGTATCGGTTTCCTGCGGGAGCCATTCGCGTCCGCGCGGCGATTGGAAAACAACGAGCAACGTGATCGCCAGCAGAACCAGAACCGAAAACGCGCTGAAGTAGAACTTTCGTAGCTCCTGTTTATCGATCTGGCTGGAGAGCTGGGCCAGCTCTGCCTGATGCTTTAGCTGCAGATCCACCGCCGCTCTGCGACGGTGAGCCTCCTCCAGCAGATGCGGCGCATTCGGCGGAGCAACGCCCTTTTCAGACAAATGCCGGCCGATGCTCAAATACGCCGGATTCTTTCTTTCTTCGACGGTCTGATGCCGCGTCCGTGCCTCGCGCGCTGCTTGTTGTTGGGTCCGAATACTCTCAGCCAGTTTGCGGTCGCGCGCTTCAAACTCGCTCCGCGTGTGGGCCACGTTTTTTTCCACGGCGGCAAGTTCGGACTCAGTGGTGTTCAACTTTTCCTTTGCCATGCGCACCGCGTCGGCGCTGCCCATGCGTGCCCGCACGAGTTCGGCGCGTTCGTCCGGAAGGCGCGCCCGCTTTGCCATAATTCCGGCAGAGAGCGCTTCGAGGTCGGGAGGCGCGGGATCAAGCGCGTGCAGATCGGAAAGTTGTTTCAAAAGATCGCGATCGGCAGCTTCGCTCTCCTGAATGCGCCGCTCCACGCCTGCCATCTCTCGCTCGCACACCTCCGCAGTGCTCTTCGCCTGATTACGATTGTGAAGGAGAGGCTTTTTCTCTGCTTCGAGTTTCGCAATTGCGCTCGCCTGCTCCCGCGCGATTTGGTGCCGTTCTTCTTCAATTCGTTTTATTCCTTCGTCAATCCGCGCGATCCGCAGCGCGACTTCTTTTTGCTCCTGTTCCAGTTTCTTTAGTGCAACGATCTCATTGCGCAGCTCGGGAAAATTTGCCGCCTGCGCGGTTCCTTCCCGCCCGAGGGTAATTTCACTTCTTTGCAGAAGACGCCGGTCGTGCCGGAGCGCTATGCGCGTTTTCTGGCGCTTGAGCTTTAAGGCTATTTCGCGAAAGCCTGTGCGAAAGAAGCTCACGAGGAAACGCTATCCGAAGCTGGAGTGGGAAAAAGATTTTTCGGCTTCATTCGGCCCATGTATCGCAGGAGTGGCATCGGACAGATGTGGCTATTCCTCAGGCGCTGCCAGCTTTGCCAGCACGCTGAAGTCCTCCAGCGTCGTCGTGTCTCCGGTGACCTTTGCACCGCTGGCAATTTCTTTGAGGAGCCGTCGCATGATTTTGCCACTGCGCGTTTTCGGAAGCGCTTCGGCAAAACGCACCTCATCGGGTTTTGCAATTGCGCCAATGTGCTTGCTGACGTGATCGCGTAGTTCCTCTTTCAGTGCGCGACTGACCTCAATACCGCTCTTCACTGTCACAAACGCAACGACCCCTTGACCTTTCAATTCATCCGGTCTGCCGACCACTGCCGCCTCTGCGACACGCGGGTGACTGACAAGCGCACTCTCGAT
>Ga0157379_10006219_pt1 | contig 10280 bp, 10 predicted proteins | sample S25metaG_FD_121802 | JGI IMG/M metagenome (GOLD analysis project Ga0157379, IMG submission 121802) | Switchgrass rhizosphere microbial communities from Kellogg Biological Station, Michigan, USA - S2-5 metaG | ecosystem: Host-associated > Plants > Roots > Rhizosphere > Soil | place: USA... | reverse complement strand
GGGCGCCCTGCTTTGCGGAAGTAGAGGAGGAGGGCCGGCCGTTCAGGCCAGGCCCGGGGGACATGGAGCAAAGCAGGGTGCCCTGTCGTCCCGATCCCGTACGGCAGCGGACGAAATCCTTCGCTTCGCTCAGGTTGACAGTCGTCAGAGATACGGCGCGTCGCGCCAGCCGCCGTTCTCGCGAAGCATGTGCATCGCGTAGCCATGCTCCGCACGCTCTTCGGCGATCCACGCGCGCGCGTTGCGGACGCGCTCGGCCTTGAAGCGCTTGCGCGCGAGCCAGCCCATGCCGACGCGGGCGTAGAAGTAGTCGCGGTCGCCGAGGTCCTTCTGCCCGGTCTCGAGCTTGATCGCCTTTTGCGTGATCGAGCCGAAGTGGTGGAGCAGCGCGTCGCCGACGGTGCCGACCGGAACGTCGTTGCGCAGGCAGCGGACGAGGAACTCGACGTCCTCGCGACCGCCGAGGCGCCGATCGGTGTCGGGAAAGCCGATCGCCTCGAAAACCCTGCGCCGCACGGCGAAGCAGACGCCGTGGAACCAGCCGCGGCGCACTGTCCCTTTCATCGCCTGGACGAACGCGGTGCTGTGCGCGGCGAAGTCGTAGTCGAGCGGGCCTTCGGCGAGCGACGGGCTGACGACGTCGAGACCGTGGCGGTCGGCGGCGTCGAGCATCGCGTCCATCGCACGGTCGCTGACGACGACGTCGTTGTTGAGGAGCACCGCCCAGTCGCCCTGCGCGAGGAGCGCCCCCTGCGTCCAGGCGCCGCCGCAGCCGAGGTTGACGGCGTTGCGCACTGAGCGGATCTCCGGGTGCGCGGCGAGCCACTGCGGCGTCTCGTCCTTGCTGCCGTTGTCGATGACGAGGATCGCATCGGCCGGCGTGCCGTGCGCGAGCAGGCTCGCGACGCACTGCTCGGTGTAGCGGAGCTGGTCGAGGACCGGGATGACGACGAGATAGCGCATCGCGCGCGCCATCAAGCCTTCTGCCGCGGCACGCGACCCATCAGGTAGAACTCGTCGTTCGGCCGCATCGAGGTCGCGTTGGCCATCCGGTTCGAGAGGCCGAAGAGCGCGGTGATCGCCGCGATGTCCCAGGCGTCCTCGTCGCTGAAGCCGTGCGTGCGCAGAGCCGCGTAGTCGGCGTCGTCGACCGCGCGCGAGTCGAGGCAGACCTTCATCGCGAAGTCGAGCATCGCGCGCTGCCGCGGCGTGATGTCGGCCTTGCGGTGGTTGACCGCGACCTGGTCGGCGACGAGCGGGTTCTTCTCGTAGATGCGAAGCAGCGCACCGTGCGCGACGACGCAGTAGAGGCAGTCGTTGGCGCCGCTCGTCGCGACGACGATCATCTCCTTGTCGCCCTTCGTGAGCCCCGAGGGCTTGAGCATCAGTGCATCGTGGTACGCGAAGAAGGCGCGGAACTCGTCGGGCCGATGGGCGAGGGCGAGGAAGACATTCGGGACGAACCCCGACTTCTCCTGCACCTCGACGATGCGGGCGCGGACGTCGTCGGGAAGCGACTCGAGCGCGGGAACCGGAAAGCGGCTGATCGGACGTTCGTTCATGGCGGTGGCTCCGGAAGACGGCCGCTCAGCCGCGGAACTGCAGCGAGTGCAGATGCGCGTAGAGCCCGCCCGCGGCGAGCAGCTCGGCATGGCTGCCGGTTTCGACGATGCGGCCGGCGTCGATGACGACGATGCGGTCGGCGCGCTCGATCGTCGACAGCCGGTGCGCGACGACGATGCTCGTGCGGCCTTTCATCAGGCGGCCGAGCGCCTGCTGGACGAGGCGCTCGGACTCGGAGTCGAGCGCCGAGGTCGCCTCGTCGAGGATGAGGATCGGCGCGTCCTTGAAGATCGCGCGCGCGATCGCCAAGCGCTGCCGCTGGCCGCCCGAGAACTCGCTCGCGTTGTGGCCGACCACGGTGTCGAGCCCGTGCGGCAGCGACTCGGCGAAGTCGAGCAGGTTGGCGCCGGCGAGCGCGGCGCGGATCCGCTCGCGCTCGTCGCTGCCGCCGTCCGCACCGAGCGACACGTTGGCGGCGACGGTGTCGTTGAAGAGGACGACGTCCTGGCTGACCATCGCGAACTGCCGGCGCAACGCTTTCACGCTCCATTCGGAAAGGGGCCTGCCGTCGAGGAGCAGGGTGCCGCCGCTCGGCTCGAGGAAGCGCGGCAGCAGATTGACGAGCGTCGTCTTGCCGCTGCCCGACGGACCGACGAGCGCGACGGTCTCGCCGGCACGCACTTCGAGGTCGACGCGGTCGAGCGCCGGCCGCTGGCCGGCGCGGTAAGCGAGCGTCAAGCCGCGCAGCTCGACGTGGCCGGCGCTGCGACCCGGGTCGAAGCTGCCGCCGCGCTCGGGCAGCGACGTGTCGATCAGCGCGACCCCGCGGTCGAGCGCGGCGAGCCCGCGCGTGATCGGCCCGGCGAGCTCGGAGAGGTGCTTGAGCGGCGGCACGAGCTGCAGCATCGCGACGATGAAGGCGACGAAGCTGCCGACCGAGTTGCCGCCGCGGCTGCTCTGCCAGAGCGCAGCGACGATCACCATCGCGAGCGCGCACGACGCCAGCACCTGCGTGATCGGCGAGCCCGACGCCGCGGCGATCGCCGACTTCAGGCTCAGGCGGCGCAGATCGTTGCTGGCGCGCTCGAACCGCGTCGCCTGCGAGGCCTGCGCCTCGTGCAGGCGAACGCTGCGCCACGCGAGCACGTTCTCCTCGACGACGTAGGCGAGCTCGTCGACCGACTGCTGGCCCTGGACGGTGAGCCGGTGCAGCCGCTTGCTGAACTTGCGCATCACGAATGCAACCGCGGGCAGCAGGATTGCAACAAAGAGTGTCAGCTGCCAGTTCAGCCAGATGAGGTAGCCGATCAGCGCGGCGAAGCGAAGCGAGTCGCCGACCAGGCTTTGCAGCGAATAGACGAGCTGGTTGGCGCCGTTCTGGACTTCGAACGTCAGCGTGTTGACGAGGTTGCTCGCGGTGTTCTTCGTGAAGAGCGCGGGCTCGGCGTCGAGCACGCGCTGGAACATCGTGCGGCGCATCGTCTGCGTGCCGCGGTTGGCGGCCCAGGCGAGGCCGTACTGCGACATGAAGCCGGCAAAACCGCGGATGAAGGTGATTCCGATGACCGCGATCGGCACCGCCCAGAGCGGGATCGCGCTCTGCTTGACGCCGTCGTCGAGGAGAATCTTGAGCAGCGCCGGAATCGCCGGCTCGGTCGCGGCGGCGATGACGGCGCCGACGAAGGCGAGGACGAAGCCGCGCCGGCAATCGGCGAAGAACGGCGCGATCCGCCGCAGCCGCTCGCCGAGGCGCCGGCGGGCGACGGCGTTGGCGAGGCTCGCCGCCTCGTCGACGGGCGGTACGCCGCCGGGAGCGCGGCTTGCCTCCTTGTCGGCGGCAGGCGGCGCTGCCGCGTTGTCGACCTCAGGGCGTGCCGGGGACTCGATTCCGGCAGGCGTCGTCATGCAGGGAACTCCGGCTGCGTCGGCGGACTCTGCATGAACATCAGCTTCACATATTTGTAATAGGCATACTCGGCGTTGTAGATCGCCAGCATCAATCCGTGCCGACCATCGAGGAACCCGAGCTTCAGCAGATACGTGCGCACGAACGCGAACAGCCCGTGCGCGATCGCCTTCGCCACGCTCGCGGTCTGGCCGCGCGCGTGCATGTCGCGTGCGCTCCCGCTCGAGTAGCGGTCGAGCTTCTCGAGGACGTCGTGGACGTCGGGGTAGCTGAGGTGGACGAGGCTCTCGGTCAGCTCGCCGACGCTGCCGTCGACGGTCATGTGCGCATGCAGGAAGTCGCTCGTGAAGCCCGAGCGCGCGCGGCGGCCGAGGCGAAGCGTGTAGTCGGGGCGCCAGCCGCCGTGGCGCATGACGCGGCCGCAGAACTCCGACCAGCGCGGAATGCGGTAGCCGTCATGCTTGCCGCTCGAGATCGCAGCGCGCACCTCGGCCTGCAGGGCAGGCGGGATGCGCTCGTCGGCGTCGAGCGAGAGCACCCAGTCGGTGGTCGCCATCGCAAAGCCGCGCGCGACCTGCGGGCCGTAGCCCGGCCAGTCGGTGACGACGACGCGCGCTCCCGCCGCCTCGGCGATCTGCACGGTCTGGTCGCTGCTGCCCGAGTCGAGCACGAGCACCTCGTCGGCGAACTTCGCGCTCGCGATGCAGTCGCCGATGCGCGCGGCTTCGTTCTTCGCGACGATGACCACGGCAAGCGAATCGTTCTGGCGCATGTCGCGGCGGGTGGTCGATGGACGATGTCGGCGGCGAGATGACGCGGATGGCGCCCGGATCGAGCTCATTGTCCCAGATTCGTTTTTCGCGCCGCAGCGCGTGCGGGGCGTTGCTCGCGCTCGCCGGCTGGCCGGCGGCGGCGCAGTTCCGGGTCGAGATCTCGGGCGTCGGCGCGACGCAGCTGCCGATCGCGGTGGTGCGCTTTCGCGACGAGGACAAGACCAACCAGTCGCCGTCGGCGATCATCCGCGCCGACCTGGAGCGAAGCGGCGCCTTTCGCATCGTCGACACTGGTTCGACGAGCTTCGACGAGGCGAGCCGGCCGGACATCGCGCAGTGGCGCGGGCGCGCCGCCGATGCGCTCGTCGGTGGCTCGGTGACGCGTCTCGCCGACGGTCGCTACGACATCCGCTTCAAGCTCTGGGACGTCGTCAAGGGCAGCGAGCTCGGCGGCCAGAGCAACGCCGTCGAGGCGAGCGAGCTGCGCCTCGCCGCGCACCGCATCGCCGACTTCATCTACGAGAAGCTCACCGGCGAGAAGGGCGTCTTCTCGACGCGGATCGCCTACGTCACGCACAGCGGGCAGCGCTACACGCTGCGCGTCGCCGACGCCGATGGCGAGAACGGCCAGGTCGCGCTCAACAGCGGCCAGCCGATCATCTCGCCGGCGTGGTCGCCGAACGGCAAGGAGCTCGCGTACGTCTCGTTCGAGCGGCAGAAGGCGGTCGTCTTCGTCCACACCGTCGCGACCGGCGAGCGCCGCGCGATCGCCGATTTCCGCGGCTCGAACAGCGCGCCGGCGTGGACGCCCGACGGCGAGCGGCTCGCGGTGACGCTGTCGCGCGAGGGAGGCTCGCAGCTGTTCTCGATCGGCAGGAACGGCGGCGACCCGCGCCGCCTCGCGTCGAGCCCGGCGATCGACACCGAGGCCGAGTACAGCGCCGACGGCAAGTGGCTCTACTTCACGAGCGACCGCGGCGGCGCGCCGCAGATCTACCGGATGGCCGCCGGCGGCGGCAACGCCGAGCGCGTCACCTTCAGCGGCGGCTACAACATCAGCCCGGCACTCAGCCCCGACGGCAAGACGCTCGCGTACGTCACCCGCTCGGGGAACGCGTTTCGCCTCGTCGTCCTCGACCTCGCGACCACGGGCGCGCAGCCGCAGCCGATCACCGACACCAGCGACGACGAGCACCCGAGCTTCGCGCCAAATGGCCGACTTCTCATCTATGCAACGCGTGCCAACGGGCGCAGCGTGTTGATGACCACCACCCTCGATGGGAAAATCAAGGCTCGCCTGCCATCGCAGACGGCCGATCTCCGCGAGCCGGTGTGGGGTCCCTACGGGCGCTGAGCCCGGGGTCGCGGCGCATCCCTCTGCAGCAAAGGAGAACCACCATGAAGACACTTCACCGTCACCTTCTCGCCGCCATCGCGGCCGCTTCGCTCGCCGCGTGCTCGAGCGTGCCGCTCGACAGCCAGGCGCCGGTCGAGTCGCGCACCGGCACGACGTCCGGCACCGGCGCCGGCACCGGCGGCGCGTCGTCTTCGCAGACGCGCGTCGCGCCGGTCGACGTCACCGGAACCAGCAACGTCAACTTCACCAACCTGCCGCGCATCGTCTACTTCGACTTCGACAGCTACGTCGTCAAGGACCAGTACCGACCGGTGATCGAGGCCAACGCCAAGGCGCTGACGACCAACCGCAAGATGCACATGGCCGTCGAGGGCCACACCGACGACCGCGGCAGCAGCGAATACAACCTCGCGCTCGGCCAGCGCCGCGCCGAGGCCGTCGTCAAGTCGCTGACCTTGCTCGGCGCCGACCCGACCCAGCTCGAGGCGGTGAGCTTCGGCAAGGAGCGGCCGGCGGTGCAGGGCGAGAACGAAGAGGCGTGGGCGAAGAACCGTCGCGCCGAGCTGGCGAGCCGCTGAAGATGGCCGGCACCGTCCGCGCCCGCGCGCTCGCCTTCATCGCGTTCGCTGCGCTCGTCGCCGGCGCGGCGCCGGCGCGCGCCGGCCTCTTCGACGACGACGAGGCGCGGCGCGCGATCCTCGACATCCGCAAGCAGATCGAGCAGGGCAGAGAGGAGCGCGTGCGCCAGGGCGAGCAGATCTCGGCGCTGTCGGCGCAGGTCGAGCAGCTCAAGCGCAGCATCCTCGAGCTCAACGGCAACATCGAGGCGCAGCGTGCCGACAACGCGAAGGTCCGCGGCCAGATGGAAGAGCTCACGCGCGTCGTCGCCGAGCTGCAGCGAAAGCAGATGGACCTGCAGCAAGGCGTCGACGAGCGCATCCGCAAGGTCGAGCCGCAGAAGGTCACCGTCGACGAGCGCGAGTTCAGCGTCGACCCGGACGAGAAGCGGACCTACGACGACGCGCTCGCCGGCTTCAAGCGCGGCGAGTTCGACCGCGCGGCGACCGGCTTTGCGGGCCTGCTCAAGCGCTTCCCGAACACCGGCTATCGCCAGTCGGCGCTCTTCTGGCTCGGCAACGCGCAGTACGCGCAGCGCGCGTACAAGGACGCGATCGCGAGCTTCCGCACGCTCGTCGCGACCGCGCCCGACAGCCCGCGCGCGCCCGAGGCGCTGCTCGCGATCGCGAACTGCCAGGCCGAGCTGAAGGACCCGAAGGCGGCGCGGCGCACGATCGACGAGCTGCTCTCGAAGTACCCGAAGTCCGAAGCGGCGCAGGCCGGACGCGAGCGGCTGGCGTCGCTCAAATGAGCGCGCTGCCGGCAGGCGCGGTCGGCCTGCTGCAACCGCTGGCCGACGACGACGCCGACCTCGAACGCCGCTTCGGCGGCCTCAGGCGCCTCTACGGCGACGCCGCGTACCTGCGCATCCGCGCCGCGCACGTCGCGGTGGTCGGCGTCGGCGGCGTCGGCTCGTGGACGGCCGAGGCGCTGGCGCGCAGCGGCGTCGCCGCGCTGACGCTCGTCGACCTCGACCATGTCTCCGAGTCGAACGTCAACCGCCAGGTGCAGGCGCTCGGCAGCACGCTCGGGATGGCCAAGGTCGATGCGCTCAAGGCGCGCATCGCGGACATCCACCCGGGCTGCGCGGTCGTCGCCGTCGAGGAGTTCGTCGACGCGACGAACTGGCCCGGGCTTTTGCCGCATGGCGTCGACGTCGTCGTCGACGCCTGCGACGACGTCCGCGCGAAGGCGGTGGTCGCGGCGTGGGCGCGCGAGCGCGGTACGGCGCTCGTCTGCATCGGCGCGGCCGGCGGCAAGCGAGCCGCCGAGCGCGTCGAGGTCGCCGACCTCGGCGACGCGACGCACGATCCGATGCTCGCAGCGCTGCGCCAGCGGCTGCGCAAGCTGCACGCCGCGCCGAGAAGCGGAGCGTTCGGCGTGCGCTGCGTGTTCTCGCGCGAGCCGGTCGCCGCGCCGGTCGCGGGCGACGACGCATGCGCGGCCGACGGCAGCCTCAACTGCCACGGCTACGGCTCGAGCGTCGCCGTCACCGCGGCATTCGGCATGGTCGCGGCGGCGCAGGCGCTCGAGTTCGTCGCCTTCCCCAGCGTCCGGCCGGACCAGCGCGGCGCCCTATAATCGAAGGCTTCGGAGGGTTGTTAGCTCAGTTGGTAGAGCAGCGGACTTTTAATCCGTAGGTCGTGGGTTCGAGCCCCGCACAACCCACAGGCAACCTTCCGACGCAGCAGGTTTTCGGGCTCTTAGCTCAGTTGGTAGAGCAGCGGACTCTTAATCCGTAGGTCGAGTGTTCGAGTCACTCAGGGCCCACCAAAATCCCGTTCCAAGTCAATGACTTGCGAACGACCCGCGCCCAGCGCGGGATTCTCGACCGGCGGCTGTGCCGGATTTGTGCCATCAGCCGACCGAGCGTTGAGTCGCTCGGCCCACGGCGCCAGGTGCTCGGCGGCCAAGTGCGCGTACCGCTGGACCATGGCGTAACTCGCCCAGCCGCCCAACTCCTGCAGCACGTGCAGCGGAGTTCCTCCCTGCACGTGCCAGCTTGCCCACGTGTGCCGCAGGGTCCTGCCAGCGGAAGTTGTGGATGCCCGCCCGCCTGAGTGCCTTGTACCAAGCCGCCGTGCTGACCTGCTCGATCTCGCGACCTTTGAACGTGAACACGATGTCCCGGTGCTTGCCGATCTGCTTCTGCAGGATCGACACGGCTTCGCCGTTCAGCGGCACCGGAATCGCCTTCCTGGCCTTCGCCTCGTCTGGATGAACCCAAGCGAGACGGCGATCGAGATCGACCGCTGACCACCTGAGCTTCGCGACGTTGGCCAGCCTTCGAAGGAGATGACGAACCGGCCCACGTCTGCCGCCGCCGAACACGCCAGCCACAAAGGCCAGAACACATAGGGAACGGCCGCGGGGTGGCTACGGACTCGCATCGCCTAGGTACCTGCGGGGGATCAGGACCCGAAAAGTCGTCCCGCGTCCCTCGTCCGTTTGCACTTCCACAGTCGCATCCAGCAGCTCGGCCAATCGCTTGACGATGGACAGTCCGATGCCTTCGCCACCTTGCTGAGGACGAGCTTCTGTCTTCTCGGTAGGGGCGGTGCCGGGGTGCGCCGTTTCGCCAGAGTCATGGCTGAACTCGGTGGCTTCCTCCAGCGCGCCCGTCAGCGGCCGGGCTCGTCCGCCGCTCAAGCCGGGGCCCGTGTCTTGGACGGAGATCATCCATCGCTTGGGGTCGTCAGGTGCGCTGTCCGCCCAGGAGACAGTGACACTTCCTTTGCGGGTGTACCGGATCGCGTTGATCACAAGGTTCTGCGCGATCCGGCGGACCTTCACGGAATCGCCTTCGACCAGAAACGGCGTCGGGCCGTCGCATTTGAGCTCCAGGCCGCGCTGGCGCGCGAACTCCTGCATGTCCTCGCCCAGTTCGCGCAATAGCTGCGCGGCATCGAAGGGCGCGACACGCCTGCGATCCTTGCCGGCCTGCAGGCGCGCCATCTCGAGCACGTCGTCGAGCAGGTGCTGCAAGGAGAGCACATTGCGCTCGAGCATCTTGAGGAACTTGTAGTGCGGCACCTCGGCGACCTCGGTCTTCGTGAGTGCGGCCGTCGTCGTCATGACCACGCTCATGTTGCCGCGAAGGTCGTGGGCGGCCTCGTGCAGCAGGTCCGCACGCTGTCGGCTCAGCTCCTGGAGCTCGGTGACAGCCCGCTGGAGATCGCTGATGTGACCGTTCGCCTCGAGCTGCTGCAGACGAAAGTACTCGGCGATGCTCGCGCTCGACTCCAGCCCGCTGACTTCGGCCCAGAGCCGCCGGGCCGTCGCCATGACTTCGTGGTCGAGGTGTGGCCGTGACCTGGCGTACTCCTCGAGCTCGAGAACAACGCATTCGTTCAGCCGGCCCAGCTCCCGGCAGACCTCCTGCAGGTTGTAGCCCTGCTGCCAGCGGTGCAGTCCGTGAGCGGCGGCCGTCGCCTCCTGAGCTGGCTGGGCGCCCGCGTTGCTGCTCGCGAGCTTTGGATCGAGCCGGCACTCGTACGTCTCGAGCAACGTCGGGATGTGATCGACCAGCTGCGCGCGCGGCAGGGTCGCGCCTGTCGTCAGCTCGGGATCATGGGTGACGGCGCGCTGCCAGGCTTTCAGGATGGCGGCGCGCCTACCGCGTAGGTGACCTGCCAGCGCGGCGAGCTCGCGACTCACATCCGGCATCAAGCGCACTCCTTGTCTACACCGGGCATTCTGCTGCAAGCCCACGAGGCCTCGACACTACGGTGAGCGGCCCAGCGGCTCCAAGCGGGCCAAGAGCGGTCCCTGGCGTCGAAGGTCGTGAGCGCGGGTGATGCCACATCCGGGACCGGCAGGACATTGCGGGGGTAGCGTCCCGCCCGTTGGCGTCGGCGTCGCGCGTCGTGGGCGCAGCCGCGGTTTTCTGGCCATTTGATTCGCTCCTTGCTTGCCTGAAGGTAAAGCCGCCGGCGTGCGGGTCGGCACACGGGGGTGGGGCCAGGGCGCAAAGGTGACCACCTTTGCAAGGGCTGAGCAGGCGCTGATAGCGCTGCAGAGCACGAAGCCGACCGTCATCGTCAGCGACATTGGCATGCCACAG
>Ga0157379_10006218_pt1 | contig 10280 bp, 15 predicted proteins | sample S25metaG_FD_121802 | JGI IMG/M metagenome (GOLD analysis project Ga0157379, IMG submission 121802) | Switchgrass rhizosphere microbial communities from Kellogg Biological Station, Michigan, USA - S2-5 metaG | ecosystem: Host-associated > Plants > Roots > Rhizosphere > Soil | place: USA... | reverse complement strand
TGACTAATCACCGCCTTTCTTAACGCGTCTCCTCACCATCGCGTTCCAGTTCGCGACAACAGGAGAAATGTCCACCACCGATTCCAAAGAGAACATTCCATTCGCAAGGTGAATGACTTTCTCTGTCGATTATCAACTTCTAATCGGTCGTTCAGCTCTCAGAACATGGACAACGGTCCTGCTGCGAAGAAACGCAAGCTCGGTAACGCAAATGCCAGTGTTGCACCACAAGAGTCTTTCACAGAGGTACTTGAACGGCTACGAGATGGAGCGTCAGCCAACAATACCGGTGCGTGATTCGACGCGTTTTCATCCTTGCTGCTGCTGAAAGCTTTGTGGCAGACTCAGAAGGCGGTGCTGATGCGTGGGCGCGTCCCCCCCTTCCTTCTATCAACACTAAGAACGACAAAATAGGTATGTGCTAGTCTCATTTGCTTAAGGACGATCACCGAAACATCTGCAGTCTTTCAACAAATCGACGTAGATGGCAATTATGATGACGGCGATACCTCCTTGCGAATCTTCGGAGTCACGAAAGTACGAGCGCGTCTCTGAGGTCTTTTGAGCTATATGCTAACCTGAGACCAATCTCATAGGATGGAAATAGTGTCCTGGCTCATGTTACCGGTTTCTTGCCGTATTTCTACGTCCCTGTACCGCGGGGATTCCTAGAGTCAGACCTAATCCCATTCAAGGACAAGTTGAACGTGAGTGTGGATACCAATGGTCTCTCGAAGAAACTAACCGGTCTCTTTCTCAGAATCAAGTCGGAGATGGCATAGTTATTCACGTCGAGATTGTTCACAAGAAATCTTTGATGCACTATCGTGGGGATACCAACGTTCCTTTTGTCAAGATTACAGTCAGGGACCCTAGGAGTGTTCCTAAAGTTAGAGATAAGTACTAGCGACTTTATTGTGTGATTCTGGCTAATTTGGCTATTCTCCTTTACGTCTTTTTGAGAGGGAACTTTTCCCTCCCCTGCGTCCTGGTGTTAACTTCGGCGATGCAACTTATGAGAGCAATATTCCATATATCTTACGTTTTATGATTGATACTAAGGTGACTATCCGTATTTGTGATTTGAATCAGCATTTTAATTTCACTGTCTTAGATTGTTGGCATGAATTGGATTGAGATTCCTGCCGGAACATATGAAATATACAAGAAAAGCACCACGCATTGTCAACTGGAGATTACCACAAAGTATGTTCGTTACTTTTCTCGTCCTACGCAAATATTAAGTCGGTAATAGATGGGATACCCTTATCTCTCATGCTCCGGAGGGTGAATGGTCGCACCTTGCGCCATTACGCATCCTAAGTTTCGATATTGAATGTGCTGGTCGCAAGGGTATCTTCCCAGAGCCCCAGATCGACCCTGTAATTCAAATTGCAAACATGGTCACTGTCCAGGGCGAAAGTCGACCTTTCATCCGTAACGTGTTTACACTGAACACATGTTCACACATCGTTGGCTCTCAGGTCATCTCTTGTAGCGATGAGGGCAAGATGTTGATGAAGTGGCGTGATTTTGTTGAAGAAGTCGATCCTGATATCGTTATTGGATATAATACATCGAATTTCGATTTCCCGTACCTCTTGGATCGAGCGAAAGCTTTGAAACTTGGGGCATTCCCTCATCTTGGTCGTCTCAAAGGTGCGTATTTGTCTTTCTTGTCCTTGGTGTAGAGACCTGATAATCTAACTAGGCATGAAAACCCAAACAAAGGATACCCATTTCTCCTCCAAAGCCTTCGGACAAAGGGACTCGAAGGAAACCGTACTCGATGGCCGATTACAGCTTGATATACTCCAGTTCATGCAGCGTGAACACAAGTTGCGAAGTTATACTCTTAACTCTGTTTGCGCGCACTTCCTCGGCGAGCAAAAGGAAGATGTTCATCATTCCGTTATTACAGAATTGCAGAATGGGACGCCCGAGTCCAGACGTCGTTTGGCTGTGTACTGTTTGAAGGTACTTGGGTCATACTCACATCTCATCCTTGTCTGACTGAGCTTGCTTAGGATGCATATCTCCCTCAAAGGCTATTGGACAAACTTATGTGTCTGGTTAATTATGCGGAAATGGCTCGTGTAACTGGCGTTCCCTTCAACTTCCTCCTTTCTCGAGGTCAATCCATCAAAGTGCTCTCCCAATTGTACCGCAAAGCTAACCACGATGGTTATCTCATCCCTTCCATGAAAGGAGAAGGTACGCATTTCGCCGATGGTGTTCCGATAGACTGACCTGAATATATCATAGGTACTGATGAGCAGTATGAGGGTGCAACCGTCATTGAACCTTTGAAGGGTTATTACGATGTCCCCATTGCCACTCTCGATTTCAGTTCACTATACCCCTCTATCATGATGGCCCATAATCTTTGCTATACCACACTTCTTGACAAGGCCACCATTGACCGTTTGCAACTTGTCGAAGGACAAGATTATACTCTCACCCCTAATGGAGGTACGTTACACGCTGATGGAACATCTTTAGCACTCATATTGGTCTTCAGACCTCTTTGTAAAGGCTGAGAAAAGGAAGGGATTGCTACCGACTATCTTGGAAGACCTTCTGTCTGCCAGGAAGCGGGCAAAGGCAGATCTAAAGAAGGAGACTGATCCGTTCAAGCGTGCTGTATTGGATGGTCGACAGCTTGCATTGAAGGTTTGTTTCTTCTCATGATTCAGTTGAAGTCCCTATTGACATGAATGCTAGATCAGTGCCAACTCCGTATACGGGTTCACTGGCGCTACCATTGGAAAGCTACCTTGCTTGCAAATCTCTTCCAGTGTTACAGCCTATGGTCGTCAGATGATTGAGCGGACCAAGGAGGTATGTTGCGTGGCTATTCTTGCAGAAGTAGGTCCTGATTTGTTTATAGGAAGTAGAGAAGCATTATTCAGTTGCGAACGGATATGAGTACGACGCTCAGGTTATCTACGGAGATACTGATTCCGTTATGGTGAAGTTCGGAACTGGCGAATTAACAGAAGCCATGCGTCTAGGTATGTTGTATTGACGGTTTGGCATATCTCATGGTGACTAACTGATGTTACAGGAAGCGAAGCTGCTGACCTCGTTACGACGAAGTTCATCAAGCCCATCAAACTTGAATTCGAAAAGGTCTATTTCCCGTATCTGCTCATCAACAAGAAGCGATATGCAGGGTTATACTGGACCAAACCTGACAAGTATGACAAGATGGACTCGAAGGGGATCGAGGTATGTCGTTGCTTTCAAGGCTCATGAATGCAGCTTATGGTGGGTATCTTACAGACTGTTCGACGTGACAATTGTCGACTTGTACAAACAATTATCGAAACGTGTCTTCACAAGATGTTGATCGACAGAGATGTGAAAGGTGCCGAAGAGTGAGTACACTCTATTTCGTTTGAATTCCGTCTAACAAGTTCCTAGCTTCGCCAAGCGTACTATTGCCGATTTACTGCAAAACAAGGTCGATATGTCGCAATTGGTGATTACAAAGGCCTTGGCGAAAGCAGGTAAGTAATCTTAGTTGTATACTGGGCACTTCACTTATGGCCTCCAGATTATACTGCCAAGCAACCCCACGTAGAATTGGCGGAGCGAATGAGAAAACGTGATGCGGGTAGGATTCGCCAATATGCAAGCTTGGCTTAGTCTGGAACTCACATCTCTATCTTCAGGTTCGGCTCCTGCTTTAGGTGACCGTGTAGCCTATGTCATTATTAAAGGAATCAAAGGTATTGATTCTTTCCTTGGTCTTCGCCTTTAGACTCATTTGTTTCGCAGGAGCGGCCGCTTATGAGAAGTCGGAAGATCCTCTCTACGTATTGGAAAACAATATTCCTATTGATACGAAATACTATTTGGAAAACCAGCTATCGAAGCCTTTACTACGTATTTTCGAGCCTGTTCTTGGAGAAAAGGCCCAATCATTGTGTACGTTATATATCTCCTACTTCAGGAAATGTTATTAACATAAGTATTCAGTGTCTGGCGACCATACAAGGACGATTCAAATTGCCACACCCTCGGTAGGAGGATTGATGAAGTTCGCTGTGAAGACAGCTACTTGCTTGGGGTGCAAGACACCCCTGAAGTCAACGAACAGCATTAAAGGTACCGTTGTGAAATTCGTTTATATGCAGATTGTGTTTAGTTTCTTGATAGGTGGCGCTGTTTGCAATAATTGCAGGCCGAACCTTGGCGATTTATATCAGAAACACGTATGTATTATTCGTCTGGATATAATCCTCGGTATTAAAAATAATTTCAGGTGAATGTTGCCTCTGGCCGTCAGGTTCAATTTGCCAGACTGTGGACACAGTGTCAACGATGTCAGGGTTCTTTACATCAGGTAAGTTTTCGCTATGGTAGACCGAAGCCCGCAACTAATAAATTAATCTAGGATGTTCTCTGCACGAGCAAGGACTGTCCCATATTCTATATGCGAAAGAAGGCACAAAAGGATGTCGAAGATGCCGTTGCGACACTTGAACGCTTCGATGCAGAAGTTTGGTAAAATGAGTAAGTTATGCGTGGTGTACGATTTCTGGTCTGGAGCAGAAGTAGAATATCTTGTATTCTCTATCATATACTGTGTATCAGTCTTGCCTATGGATGTCCCAGAAAAATATTCGTTCAATTACAAATCGTGCCACTGGACCTATAGCCGATCGAAGTTGATTTTGTGACGTGTTCGTGACATTTCGCGTGTGCAGTGTCGGCTAGTCAGTGAGACCGCACAATCCCCATGCCTGATACTCCAGTGCCTCCAACTTCTATTTTACTTAATGCAGCCCGAAGAATTGTTTATGATGCTAAACGTAAAAATGGCTTAGAGTAAGTAACATACTTACTCGGGCACGTGTGGGTAATTCTGATTATCCCTTGCACCAGCATTCTAACCGTGAATACGGTCAGGAAGCAAGTAGAACGCGACTTTTCTTTGAAAGAAGGAACTCTAGAACGTGAGGATTTAAAATTGCAGATACGAGAAGCGGTCACTGCGGCAGTTGTACGTTGAACCCACGATCCGATTGCCCTCTGATAGTGTATAATAATAGGCAGAAGACTGGTCTGGAGAAAGTGATGGTACAGGAAAATTACCTACAAACGGATATGAAATCGGGCCTCCCCCACCGAAATCCGCACGAAAAGTTCCAATAAACAAAGAACAGGAAGTGAAGGAAGTGGTAAATTGCTGTTTTTCCTTGTGGCATTATTTTTATTTTAAGATGTTGAACAACCCAGATGGTTGCTAAAAAGGTTCGCATTGTTTTCCGTGGATTGGTTATTGTGAAATTCTGACTTTTATGCTTCTCCTCGTAGCGGAAATCGCGGAAGGTAGGCAGATTGTGTCTACCACACTGCCAAACTGTCACTTAAAGACCCACAGAATTTAATCATAGAAACAGATTCTGAAACAGAAGGTATAGAGTCTTCGGTGATCCATGCAAAGGTCTGTTTTCCGTCAGCTTGGATAAGTTTAATGACAACCTCCCGAAATTAGAGACAACCTTTCCATCCGAAAACAAAGAAAAGAAAAGATTCTGAAGACGAAGACGTAGGATCATTTATATGCTTTAATACAGCACCTGATCCTCTCTTTGTCAGGAGGAATCAGAAGCTACTCTTGCAGACGAACTGCCACGGAAAAAGAGAGCAAAATCCACACAATTTGTATGTTATCCCGAATATCGCCGTATCAGATAACTGATATCATGCGCATATGTATCCAGCCGGATTCCAAGGTCGAGACGCCTTCATTTTGCCCACCAGAGCCTGACATGTGTATACAGTCTTCGGCGAGCGGAGATGTCAAGAAGAAAAGTAGTACAAGACAAACACCAGAGGAACAAGTAAAATGGCTAAAGGTAAGGCTATAGGATATGGCCATCGAATACGTTGTTCAAAGATCTCGACACGTTCCAGAGTCTCGTCAACGCGTGTGGCTCGAGACCACATTGGTGAGTTTCCCAGGAGATACTAACTGACAAGCTGATTCATTTCGGTGGATAGGTCAAAAGTATTTAGTGATCTTCCCCAACTCAAACAGCAGCTCAAGCGACTCACGAAGATGCTCGACAACTTGGGCATGTCCAAACCGTATTCCCTCACAAAGGCGAAGGATATCAAGCGAGCCCGTGCAATAAGTCGAGAACTGAGTGCGCGTAATCGTTATATGTTTGAATTCCTTACTTAGCGGCCACCCCAGAGGATGTACAGGAGTTTGAGAAGAAAGCTGGTTTGTCAAGAGCCCACCGCAAAGCAGGAGCAGAGCTAGATACAGACAGTCAAAGTGAAAGTGAAGATGAAGATCCCGAGCCTTCGGAATCGGAGGAGTCGGAAAAGGTAAGCTGCATTATCATTGTGCAGACGAAGAGCCGACCCTGTCACCAGCCCGCATCGAAGCTAGTCAAAGAATATATGGCAAAGCAGCAGTCAGAGGAGGAGGAATAATCATGTTGTATTTCAAATCAATGGAGGAGATATCTTGTATTACAATGATTTTAGATTATGGAATATATGTTCTTGAGATTCGGAATACAAGGCGTCGGGTGACATTACGCTTTCATCGTTCCAGGGAAGAAACGGACACCGCCTCCTTCCACACCCTCAATAATTTGTCCTCTTCCAGTCTTCCCTAGGATTGCAACGGCCTTCCGCAGTAACGTAACCGGTATACCCGTCAGAGGAGTCTCCCTTGGGGGAGATGAAATCTCAAAGAATGTCATGATAGTGTTCAGTTGCCCGGTTTCCGTTACCTATGAAGAAGATTAATCCATGAGTCAGGGGGCTCTGTAGAGGACACACACCCAATCGTGTAGCACTTCTGCCCATTCTTCTGGCAATCGCCAATACAGGAGAACCGACCGCATCTGCTTTGGTGGCTCATACGCAGCAACATTCTGTGCTACCATACTTGTCATCAACGCCGTCAAATGCTGAGGCAGAACTTTCCCTGTAACAACCGTATATGAATACACAACCCTGTAAAAGAGAGAGAGAAAATACACACGGTTTATCTTATCATTGCGAAGTATCTCATCCCAATCACTCCCAGGAGCTTCGCAATCCTCTATTCTCAGCGTAAATAATCGTCTATGACGTGCATAAGATAGAATAAGACGAGTCCAATATTGTGTTTGAGTGGCTTGGATGGAAGGTTTAGGTTGCAAGCTAAGACGGTTAACCCAGATTGAGTAAATGATCGTGCGATTCACAAAGCGAAGGCGAAAGTCTCGTACGTGAAAAAGGGAGGCAGGGAATGGATGCTAGGTAATAGAAACCCTGTCATATATGCGCGTAAGTTTAAAGGAAATAAAGGAGAAGAAACCCGAGGAATACCTGACGGTGTGAGATGGGGTTCGACGGACATCTTTGGACATGGCCGTTAATTGCAGTAAATGTGACACCACACACGCCTACAGATCCTCGACTTCATTTGTTTACCACTTTTTTTTGGTTTGGAGATAATTCCTTAATTAGTGAGAATATACTGTTGGTGTGTAATACGTACATTTGTTATATTATTAGTTCAAGATATTACTGCATGGAAAAACGAAGTCCAGAGCATCAAAAGGAATGACATCGACAAGAAACCCAATAAAAAAGTCCCAACTCGCATCATTAATCCAACCCTGTTAATCCTGCCTTCCCCTCCAACCTCTTAATTCTCTCCTCCAACCCTTTCAATATCTCACTTGTCTCACGAATAACCTCCTCATGCGCCGCCTGTTTCTCCACCCATGCCTGTTCCCCCCTCATCATCTCCTCAAACACCCTAAACGCCTCTCTCACACTCCGTCCCACAACCTTCTCCATCTCCTCGTTCGACACCGTCCCTTCTACAATCACACTTTTATGTACGCGAGGGCCGTCTAGGACGACACGTCCAGCACGCGACCATGTCCAAATATTGCTGAGCAGAAGAAACACGACGGCGAACCATAGGATGGTGGTTGTCTCGCTGCTTTCCCATGCATCTTGTACCAGCTCGATTGCACCCCAGAACGACTGGCTGGCCACTTTCCCTGCACCTTCCGCGGTGTCCAACGCCCATTGTAGTCCCCTTGCGTTCCTCTCTTTCTCTTTTGCCTTCCTTGCCTCTTCCTCCGATAATGGCGATAGTGGTGGAACAGTAGCACGTTCCTCAGGAGTCGGTATCGCGGCAATAACACCTTCCACCTCCTCAGTAAACCCTTGCGGCACAAATTCACTTATATTTTCCGCAATATGCCTTCTCATCGACCTCTCCAAGCTCGAATGATACGTCTTCTGCCCGTCCAAACAACTTCTCTCAATAATTCCTTTGATGAAGCTTCTCCCTGTCCATTCCACTTGTGTCGTCACAAGTACTCTTGTGGCAGCTACTCCGGCCCATGTGAGACAGGTGCGAGTTTTCACGGAGAAGACACCTCCAGAGGGAACATCGGGTGTACGGGTGGTTGTTAGCATCGAGATGTATTCTTCAAAATCGAGATGGAGCATTTCGTCTTGGATTTCACACTTCGTTTGTTTGGGACCAATAGAGCCTGTGAGGGGTTTGATGTAGGACATGTTACGCTTGAGGAGTTTTGAGTCAGGAGAAATAGGAGTCCAATCAGATATTTGGATATCTGGACAAAATGAGTGGTAGGCAAATAAGAATAAGTAGGGTAACCCGGACTCACCCATAAGTTTCTCATCGTTCCTCATAAAATCTTTAATAAACCCACTGGCAAACATTAGATTGTATATTTTGTCCGGCTCGCCCGGTATAACTGTGTCCATTGCAAGCTCCGAATAATGCTTCCCCTCCTTGCCACATGCACACTGCGTCGCCTTTCTTGTCCTCACAGTCACAGCTCTCTTCTCCACAGCCGGTGGAATCGTCAGCGGCGGACCCGCCATACCCTCCGCGACGCTCCCCATACTGACAGGATTGCTCCCTTGGTCATCGATGGAAACGCGAGGACTTGGAGGGGCTTCAGGACGGACAGTAACAGAACGCCAGATGTTGTAGATGACGTCGTAGGTGGTGTCGCGGCTGAGAAGAGAAGCAAACGTGTATTTGGCGTTGTAGGTTGTGATTTGGATGGCGTTGGGGATAACGTAAGCCGTCATGCGCTTTTCGATGGAGGTTATATCTTCTATAGGTATTACGAGCTGAGGAGGGTATTAGGATGAGTAAAAGACACATGGAATACTTACGTTTGTTGTCCATCCGAAGATATTTGCATGGAAGCAAATATGGTTCTCCGAGATGTAAAGTCTGCCCTGGATAAGAATTTCCCGCTGCAGCGCGCACCCATAATCATCAATAAGATAGTCTCCTTCTGGCACACTTGGAAATAAAGCGTGGAAATCGGCGGTCCGCTTATTGGATGCGACGGCGAATCCAGTGACAGGGGCGATACTATCCAACGCCAATGAATCCAAATCGTCCTGGGATGAATCCTCCTCCTCCTCGCTACCACTCGACTCGCTGCCTATTAACGACGATGTCTCCTCCCCATAATGACCTTGATGGTGATTCATGGTAGACTGGCGTGACTGGGCGTGACGATCTGGGACCAAAGAGGCTGAGTTACCCATATCGGACGCTGCTGAATTGTGCCTATGACGCGATGTCTGGTTGGTATGGGTGGGGACGGGTGGGGCGGGAACCGGGGGTACAATGGCGCGTTGCATGGCGGGGTTGGCAAGAGCAAGACCGGATCCTGTTATAGCACTGGCGAGGCCGCCTGCTGGATTGACGCGGTTTGGAGTGGTGTTAGAGCGGGAAGGTGGTTTCGAAGGGCGTTTTTGCGCAGCATCTGGGTCCCCTTCAGTTCTTGGGCCGACTGACAGCTCATGCTGTGCTGTTGCGTTCATCCTCTCTGCTGTTGTCCTCGTAGTGAGATGCCGCTACTGTTTTTAAGTTGGTCAATGCACGGAGATACGTTGGGAGAGTGAATGACATACAAGTTGATAAATGTGCGAATCCGTTGGTTGAACTTGGTTCAGAGTTGAGGGTGAGACGTGAACTGAACCGCGCGGCACACCGGTGTCATTAGCAGTGAAAACTCTCCTATCGTCGTTTGTCAGCTTCGGAATGCGAGTCACCTTTGCTGTTCAAAATGAAGCGGAAGGAACATATTGAAATGATTTGATAAGCAAGAGCCTCGTCGGGAACCGCTTTCCGGGAAGTTGGACTGTGGCAATTTCGAGAGAGAACTTTCTGATAAAGTACAACCATCAGTACTGGTTTTGGATTTACCCTGTAATTTCTGCTAATTTCCTCACCCTTTCTTTACTTTTAC
>Ga0157379_10006217_pt1 | contig 10282 bp, 8 predicted proteins | sample S25metaG_FD_121802 | JGI IMG/M metagenome (GOLD analysis project Ga0157379, IMG submission 121802) | Switchgrass rhizosphere microbial communities from Kellogg Biological Station, Michigan, USA - S2-5 metaG | ecosystem: Host-associated > Plants > Roots > Rhizosphere > Soil | place: USA: Michigan... | reverse complement strand
TACCAGAACTATTAGTTTACTTACTAGCTTGTAGTTCCGTTTGTTAGGTGATTTTATATCAGTCGTTTGTATCCGCGCAAACAACTGAGTTCCGTTTGTTAGCCATTTCAACACACAACGCGGGATTTCTCCAAGTCAAAAGTGGGTGGGACCTTATTACACTCGGATCCGCACGCGTGAGTGATTCCAGGCCCTGCACAACATTTTAAGCGTGGGCGACAGGGTGCTCTGGAGCAGATTTCGACTGCAGACACGTGATTATCGTGGGGTGTCACAGTCACACCGGCGTCGTTTGCCACAAACTCCCGTTTCTCTTCTTGTGCTCTTTTCTTCACACTTTACAAAGAATTTTCCCTTCACTCTTATCATGTCACGACCAAATAACGAAGAAGACCTCGATGATTTGGATGGTATATCTTCGTTCATAAAGTTCTCTATAAAAGAAGCGATTGATACAACTTCTTTGGTACTATAGACGTCCTCGAAGAGTTTAACAAACCTTCCGTTCCACCACCACGCCCTTCTGTCCCAGCACCCACTTCACAGTCATCAGCATCAACACTCCCAATCGTTCCTACACCAACAGCTTCCCAGTCATCCACTGCGGACAAAGTGGATGATGATCTAATATCGGAGGAGTTCGCGAAAAGATTTGCAGAGGAGCTGGAGGCGATGATGCGTGGTGTTGATGCAGGTGCAGATACACAGGTTGTGACGGAAACCGAGACGGAGGAAGCGAAGAAGTTCCGCGAGGTATGGGAGAAGATGATCATTGAGGATCTTGAGGCGGATCCTAAGGCGAATAAGGAGGCGTCAGGCGAGAGGGGGAAGGAGAAGAGCACTGCAGAGGATTCAGAGGATCCATTCCAAAAGGCTATTCGTCAGGCCATGGAAAAGCTACAAACTAGCGACGAAACTTTGAAGGCACGCGACTTTCTTTGTTACACACAACTAATTTGCTCATTATTTTTTCATCGATTTATCAGGCGGATGAAAAGGAATCGACATCGCAAGATGCTCTCGAAAACCTTTTGTCGACATTAGGAGAGCTAAATCTAGAAGATGGAGAAGGAGGAGAGGGTTTGGAATCAATGTTAGAATCCATGATGTCGCAGCTGATGTCGAAGGAAATTCTTTACGACCCACTGAAGGAGCTTCATTCTAAGGTCCGTCAAATGCTTTATTTTTATTAATGCTCGTCTCTAATTTTCCTTTTTGGATATTTAGTATCCAGAATACCTGGAGAAGCAAGGCCCTTCTCTTCCACCAGACGACCGGGAGCGTTATACACAACAGAGTCAGCGCGTTGCTCGAATTGTAACAATATTCGACAGTTCAAATTACTCGGATGACGATCCTACTCAGTCGACGGAAGTTTTGCGTCTCATGAACGAGGTGAGCAAATGTCGCCGCGGTATATTCCCTCATTTTCTGCTTTAACTAATCGTTTATATTTTAGATGCAATCATTTGGATCCCCTCCGAGCGAGATTATGGGTGACATGCCGCCTGGTTTCGAACTGGGAGAGGATGGCTTGCCTAAGATACCCGAAGGCTGCATTATTGCTTGACAGCATAACACATTGGGATACCAGGATATACAAGTCGGTTATGTAGGAATTTAATGAATTTTGTTTTGCTTTCTGGTTCCTTTCTGACGATTTTAATTGCCTGACTCGTAAGCTTCCGGAAAACGCCCCTTCGTTAATGAAATGAAAAAGATAACAAACCTTAGGGATGGATCTGATGATATCGTGACATTTAGAGAGTTTAGTAGTTATACCTGGAGTGACTGGAGACTGCGTTGCGTATGGCACCGTACGATATCGTTGAAATCGCCTCATAATTATATTTATAAGAACTTTACATGTAAATGCCCCCATCCCCAATATCGCCCCTTCTCGATCGCTTCACCTTCGAAGAACCCGTCGATGGAGAGGTCTCCTTCCACGTCGAATCGGTACCTAGAAGCGCGCATACAGCCTTGTGTAACCTGACAAGAGTTGCGGTATCCCATTCTTCCCGTAAATCTGGACCATAATGAACCTGTAATTCATGTGGAGCAGGTGGAGATATATAGGCCGACGGAAGCAGTAGGAGAGTCGCTGATGTTGCATGTGAGGGGAATTCGAGGATTGAAAGGAAGGAAGCGGCAGGAGATTGGATTATATTCGGTGGCGAAAGAGGTTCGATTCCAGGCAACGACTATATTATAAAATGCTTTAAGTTTGGTATTAGTTTTGGAATCGAAAGAACTTACGTTTTTCGAGGCTTTGGATGTGCATAAAAATCGAATGGGCGGGTTTAGACTTGTAGATGACGATGAAATATAGGAAGGAAGGGGGTAAGAATCAATGATAACAACACTAAAGATACTCATTTTGAGTACAAAAACGTAGAATATGAACTGAAAATCTAACTCATTGGTCGATAGGTTGGACAGAATAGCGGTGGTGACCGCATGGATAATGTACAGTGGCAGTCTCATTTCCATCTGCACCACAAAAGTATCTGCGAAAGTAGGAGTGTAGATTGACGCAACCTGAGTTTATTTAATATAAAAAAGAAGACATATTTAGACGTTTTATCTACACACCTGGACACCATTGACAGATAGTTCGCCTCTGGACTCTCCAAGTTGTACTCCACGTATCCATTGGCGTCCTGCCTCATCCAAGGCCACTATTAATGCTGAGTTTCTCTCCTGCTGTCCACTCCAGTCAAACTCTACTATAGGTTCAAGCTTAACAGCCCTCTTAGGTGCAGCACCAACGGGGTACGCGTCCTCGTCTTCGCTTTCATCAGATTCTATTTGGTGTCTGGGTGGAACAGTATCTTGAAGTGGGTCTACATCCTACTTGAATTATTCAAAGTGAATTCCTCAGTAAAAAGACACGAAATTGTTCGATTTGACTTGCCATGGCGTAAATGAGAGATTGAACGACGTTCCAACTCCGACGCCTAAGGCTCTGAGCCACCGACGACCCTGAGGCCAGAGGGCCGCTGACTCTCTTCCTCAATATGTCTTTTTTCAATGGAAATGATGAACCATGGGATGGCGGTGGTGGTGCACCTCCAGGCACTGGTCCAACTCGTAAGTCATTCTCGACAATCTTTGCATGCTTAGGACCTCATCGTAACCACAGGCAAGTTCGAAGGACCGTGGTTCACAACACAACTAGTAATCTCTACAACATTGGGACTGTTTTCTTTCTTGGTTTTCTCGTATTGTCGGACGCGATGGCCTGTGTCATTTGCGCCACGAACGAAGCTGAAAGGTGTGATAGATGATATTCTATCATGGGATGGGCACATTCTCACCATCTTCTGCGCAGGCTTTTCGCCACATGAGGCACATGCACATCAAGCTTTCTTTGGGTGGGTTTGGCCTACTATAAGAACCTCCGAATATACCATTCTACAAATCGTTGGTCTCGATGCTGCTGTAGTGCGTGATTGAACCACCCAAACTCCTAGCTCTGTATCTCAAACCAGTTTAGCTCCTCAATTTCTTCAAAATGTCTTTCCGCTTCTTTGGAACATGTTCTCTTCTGGCCCTTGTTGTCCTCATCCCGGTCAATGTCCGGGTACGTTGATTTTGTTCTTTCTTATAGCAGCACAAGCTTAAATTCCTCAGAACAATATTGGCGCCATTGAGGACCCAGACGACCCAGACGACGACTGGAAATTCACTACATTTGATAACTCTACCGCACCACCGCGTGATTGGCTTGACCTTATCAGTGAAGCGGATTCGTATCTGACGGTCCATTTCCTCTTCACATACCTCTTCACCCTCCTCGCCCTGAGGTTCATTCATTCCAATTACAAAAGATTCGTCCGCGTCCGACAATTATTCTCCCTGGAGCTTGTTCATTCCATCGCTGCGAGGACCGTGCTCGTATCCAATCTACCTCAACATCTCCGAAACGAACAAGCTTTAGCGGTTTACTTTGAGAATATGGAAATGGCCGTAGAGAGCGTCAATATAGTCAGGGAACCTGGTGCTTTAGAAGAATTGCTTGAAAAGCGGACGAAGGCTCTGCTGAAGCTGGAGGATGCCTGGGTCGATTACGTTGGAAACCCGACTTCGATCGCAAGTTATGATCCTAGTATCAATGTCCGATCCGACGCTGCCGGAGCACACTCTAGTGATAACGGCGAAAGTCAACATAACCGTCTGATCATGCCCAATAAGCCAAGACCAACGCTGCGGCCAAAGTGGTATTCTCTCAGACGCGTCGACGCAATTGAATACCTCCAAAACCAGTTCCAAGAGCTCGACGATCTCGTACAAAAGAAACGACGCATGAAATTTAAAGCAACAAGCACTGCGTTTGTTACTTTCGAGAAGATGTCCAGCGCGCAGATTGCTGCACAGGTCGCTCATGCGCCATATCACTCGCAGTGTATCACAGATCTTGCACCAGAGCCTCGAGATGTCGTCTGGGCGAATATGGCCTTATCTCCGTCGTCTCGTCGTCTCCGTGACTATGTTATACTTGTTATCATGGCGGCTCTTCTTGGAGCCTGGATCTTCCCCGTCACCGCCTTGGCCAGTCTTCTCAGTTACAAGGAGATCAAGAAGGTCCTTCCTTGGCTAGGGAACCTCATCGACTCAAACGCTCAAATCAAGGCAATCGTGCAGAACTCACTTCCTAGTGTGGCATTGGTTAGCTTGATGGCTCTTCTTCCGTCAATCCTCGAATGTACGTCTTCATCATTGCTCAAATAGCCGACATTGACCATGTTGCACTCTTAGTTTTGACATATCACCAAGGTTACCGTGCACGAAGCTGGATTGAATATTCGTTATTGCGAAAGTGAAGAATTTACGACTATAGCTTACATCCTGCCTGACCTTTGGTTCCTAGATACTTCCTTTTCTTATTGTTCAGCGTCGTTTTCGTGTTCCTGTTGGCCAGTACATACCTCGAGCTGGTTCTGGAGCTTGCAAATTCACCTGCAAAGATCCCTGAAAGGCTTGCCACGTCTCTTCAGCAAGGTACCGCTAAACATTTCTTCCTGAGGTAAGGTATAATATCAGCGTCCTTTCACTATCCAATTGATACTTTGCAGCTATGTAATCCTACAAGGCTTTGGTATCATGCCGATGCAATTGCTGAACCTCGGGGTTATTGTTCCGGCCCTCTTTCAACGAATGTTCATCACACGGACGCCTCGAGGTTCGTATTGTACTTTCATTCCATTGTAGATTTGTTGTCTTATTCTTCTTCAGATTATGCTGAACTGAATGCACCGCCTATGATCAACTACGGAACGGTCTATCCACAAGCCATCCTTGTCTTCGTAGTGACTCTTCTGTACAGCATCATCCAGCCTCTCATCTTATTCTTTGGAGCTGCTTATTTCGGTATTGCCTATGTTGTGTACAAGTACAAGCTCCTGTTTGGTACGTTGAGTTCGAATAATGGGTGTATATCGTTGTTCACCTTATCCTTTTAGTCTTCTACAAGCCATATGAATCTCACGGACAGGCTTGGCCGATTACCTGTCATAGACTTCTCTGGGGCATTGTCATCTTCCAAACCTTCATGACTGGCATCTTTACGCTAAACAAGTTCTACGTCTTATCGTCTCTGATGACCCCGCTTATTGCTTTCACACTTTACTGGGGCTGGACTATGGATAAGGATTTCCACCCACTGAGCTCATATGTTAGCTTGAGCTCTGCCTTTGAGGTTCAACGTGGCGAGGATTCTGATGATGTCGTAAGACTGCGTGCTGGTCATCCTGTCACATTATCTCAGAGGTTCGTTATTTGGCTGTTTCTTTATTCTTGCCCGTTTTGACAGTGGATCCAGCAATCTAAGCCGTCGTCGATACGCTCAAAATGATGAGACACTGTATGTTGCTCCGGAAGACGACCGAACGGATTATGTGAGTTATGAAGTATCCTGTACAGTTAAACCTTTGTTAATCGTCATGTAGTCACAACCGCCCATGCAAAATTGGTACCCAGGTGTTCTCAAGTATGTTTCGTTACATTGTACTCTGTATTGCACTACTAATCAACATTACAGCACCGGGAAACGTCGTTATGGCCATCCAGCCCTCACTGGCGTTCTGCCCCAACCATGGTTACCTATTAAGAAAGGGCAATCCCTCGCAAACCGCATTGATCAGGAAGATGGCCCGAAGAACCGTGATCAAGCCGTCGTTCTCACTCTTCGCAAGCGATATAGTCGGACCGCTGTTCGCCGCGAGAACGATGCATCCCCCAATAAAAATAAGGCAACTATTACGAATATGTGGGATGAATCTGCTCCTGGGCCATCGTCTTCAGTCAATATACCATCATCGCGTATACGAGCCAACTCAACTGGCCATATCTCGAATGTTTCTGATCCATGGCGTGACCGAGATTTGGAACCAGAAGGTGCGAATGGTCGTCCGTCTCCTAGGCATGCTCGGACCGCTCCTCTTTCTCATCGATTGAGCTTCGATCATGCGACGGGAGTGATTACACTTCCTGACGATGGCGAATGGTTGCTGCAGGAAGAAGACAGCGATTCTGAAGAAGGAGGAACATCTCGTGAAGCAACTCAGCATGAAGGGGAACCGACAGGTCCTGATGCAGAGGTCACCTCACCAACAGAATTGTCTAGTGGGGTCAGACATCGCACATACTACCATCATCCTGAAAAACGCAGGACGATTCCAGGTGCATTTCCCGCTTCCAGTCCTCGGTCATGATTTCCTGGAACAAGCGGCAATCAATAACGATTCTTTATGAATTATCTCTTGGCACACGTACTTATTACCTCATAGTATATTCCAACGCATCCCCCAACACCCCTTACGATTTACTTTCTGTACTGCTTATTTGAACTCTCGCATCTTTCTCCGTGGTTTTCCCCCCATAAGTATTTGTGCTTTTTTTAATGATATGTCTTTGGCTTATTTCTTGGCAGTCTCTGTTCAAACTCTCTGCAGATACTGGGGACGGTTTTTGGCCCTCCCAGCGCAAATTCCAATATGATAATAGCCCCTCCACGGACTTCACCTTAATATCCCCGCTACATAAGTATTTATGTCGTTAAGAGTATTTGTGTTATTTTACGAAGACGCCAAGACACGTCCATACCTCGGGTCACTTCCTCACTGGGGATCTCCAACTCAACTCCAACTACTCACCAGAGAACTATAGAACCAGTGTATCCTCGCAGTTGCCCTCGTGAGCGGTAAAAGAGATATCAACGGACTTGATTTAGCTCCAACAAGCAACCAAACTACTGCTACAGTTAGGTTCAACTTCATATTCGCCCGAGGATAACTCGACAGAGCTCACTGTCGGATCAATTCATCGTCGGGATCAGAACCTGATTATGATCTAAGGTGAGCTACAGTCTCGACCCAGACAATCGCGCGTTCGTGCAGCACTTCTTTCAACCACGATTGGAGGCTTCTGCCAGCAAATGCTGTACTAATGTGACAGAAACAAGAACACGATAGGGGTTCTAGATCTTCACCTGGTACAAGTAATGAGTTCCTGTGCTGACCCTTCAGTATAAAGAACGGGGGTTGCACCATTCTCAACCCATTCTCATCTCGGACCTTTCTGAATATTTTGATATCTGGGCTAATGTCGTTGATAGACACCTTGAGGGAAGAACTCTTTGTTCTTGTGCATGGCTGTGAGTATAGAATTATACCACAAAACATATATCTTCAGTTGAATCAACTTTCTTACAGTAACAACAGCAAAGCTTTCCGCTGTGGCGGCACTCTCGTTTCTCGTGTACGATCAAGGTATGTATATTTTTATATATGAGAGTCCATTCTCGTATAGTGCTTTCTCACCGTTTATATATCGCCAGCTTTGACACTTGTAGCTGAAGTTCGTGTGCCCCAGACTCCATGGATTATTTGCTGAGTGGCAATCTAATTCAAGGTAGAATATGTTTGGATGAAACGATGGTCCCTCACGAAATTCTTGTTTCTCTTGGTATTATCAGAGTCAAACTATCTTTACAATATAATATTGATATTCCCGTTTAGAATCGCTATATGGGCATTGGCTTGTTACTGTTGGATGTCATCAGTTAGAATTCTTGGTTAACTTCAAGGCGATAAATTTCTCAATTTCTATCCCAGTCTTGTTTACTGGCCCTCTCACGAATCAAGTACGTCCTTTGGTTGCTATTTACTGTCTACCATGACTTAGACACCTTTAGTTGTTAGTGCATTATTCTGCATCCGATTCAAAATTCAACCTTTGCTCCGAATGTTAGTTGTTCAAGGTATCTGCGTTGGCATATATCACTGTCTGTGTCGCTCACTACATCTGACTCCAAAAACTGACCAAATTTATTGTTAGATCTATCATATCTGTTCTTCTTGGCGAACGTGAGCCCTTCCATCCGCCATATCTGCTGGGTCGCTTAGCCTACTGCTTACAGTCATTCTAATATGCCGTGTAAGGATGTTCTTTTGGAATCATATCTTACTTAACTGATATGACCATAGATCCATGCCGTTTACGAGCGTAGCTGGAAGGTAACAGGTACAACACTCATCCTCATAGCTTGCAGTACAGTTTGTTGTTTTACCATCGATTACATTGCCACCCCAAAAAGTGAGTCTCTGAAAAATTCTTTTATAACATTTTTTTAAAACCATCAGTGGCGGCTGTACCTCTCTTCACCGGATGCTATTTCCAAAGCATTCCCCGTGTCTTCGTATACTCTTTCGTTCCAGGACTTATATCAGAAACTGGCTTATTTATCCTCATGCTCTATAAGGCATGGCGCCTGTTTAGAGAAAGTAATCGATCTGCCCTTTTGAGGGGTATTCTTAATGATAGGTAAGTCAGAAACGTCAGATAAAACTTCATATCACGTAGTCACTCCTTCGAATAGTGTCCTCTATTTCATGACGTAAGGCATCACCCTCCGACAAAGTCGTTTGTGTTTGGATAACTGAAAACGTTAGGATATTCTTGGTCCTTCTTATCAATGTCGTTGTCTGGGGCGCCGGATCACCTAGCTTATACGAAGCAGTCACCTGGTGAGTCTTTCGGCTACTGGCTCCTTGATGGACTCATTCCTTAAGCTTCCTTCTTACTTTGATCCCTAGGTGGATAGAAGCCATTCCCTGTGCCATGGGGAGCCGGCTTCTGCTGAACATCCGTGGCCATTATTACCGTGATAAAGCGATGTTATCAGAGCTTAAGTATACCAAGTCAGTCGAACTTGCCGCACCGGTCCGCTTCGGAGTCTCTCCTCTAGGACAACAAGCCTCCGAACACCTGTCCGAATTAAGAAACACGAATTCTTACGCTTGGTCAAGTGTTGCTACATGACACAAGTACTTCTGAAGGCCTGACTCATTCTGTATTGGAATATTTTGTAAACCAACATAAAATTTCCCTGCTTTGTATGTAAGAGTACATTAGGAAATTCGAATACCTATTGTATATACACCTCAGACCTCTCAGACCTCGCGTACACTTCCCTCCTTCTGAGACTGACCGCTCGGTCTGAAAGGTTTACGGAACCGGCCCAATATTTTTTGCCCCGACACCGCTTGCGTTCGGTTTGATTGAGAAAATGTCTATAGCCGTATGTATTAGTCTTAAATGGATTTTCTTTTCTCTTGATCCCAGTTTCTGAACGAGTTCATTAATGTAACTTTATATGAAAGACGTATTGAATAGATACTTGTATATTATACATGTACACGAAGCAACTAGCTGAGGCTATAGCTCCCTCCTGACTGTAAACAACACCCTCTTTTCCTCTTTTTTCCTCTCTGTAAGATCACCTGCGGCACGTTCCTGCGATATAACATCTTGTTAGAGTCAGCTTGTGCAACACATAACATATTACATACATACAATTAGGACTCATTCGCTATCCTCGAAGATGACGGTTCTGCCAATGATAAACATCGCGAACTACTGAAGCTTAGATACGTGAGTCACTTCGGTCTTTGTACGAGTAGAAGATGTCTTACAAATACCCCAGTAAAGATACTGGGGAAGAGTGGAGAGCGAAGGAATGAAGGAGGGACTTCAAGAGGGAAGTGGATGCAAGGGACTTTTTGTGCTATTATACTTTGGCGCACCTGCGTAGTAGAACTCATGGGCTGTATGGGAGATCTGAGCTATCTGATCCTCTCTAAATCACTTTGATCGTGCACTTGCTTCATTCATCAGGAAAATCGAATTCCGTGTATAGGCTGTATATACCCCTCAGACCCCTCAGACTTCGCGTACACTTCCCCCCATCTGAGACTGACCGCTCAGTCTGAGAGGTTTA
>Ga0157379_10006214_pt1 | contig 10283 bp, 14 predicted proteins | sample S25metaG_FD_121802 | JGI IMG/M metagenome (GOLD analysis project Ga0157379, IMG submission 121802) | Switchgrass rhizosphere microbial communities from Kellogg Biological Station, Michigan, USA - S2-5 metaG | ecosystem: Host-associated > Plants > Roots > Rhizosphere > Soil | place: USA... | reverse complement strand
GTTAGCTTAGCTTAGTAGCTAAAAAGAGCAATAATGATACTTGTCTTGATTTATCACATGCACGTTTGGATGCCAGAATCAAAATTAAGGTAGAACCAAACACACGAACAGAATTAGATGGGATGAGATAATGAAAAGAGTAAATTTATTGAATAAATATCCGAACAAGCGAAAAAAAAAAGAATTATCTACATATCTATTACATATGTACAACCCGATTGCAAAATAAATAATGAGATCCTCAAGATCCCCGTAATTTAAGCGCATCATCGCCATACAAACCCTTTTGGTTTCGTGTCCTCCAGAATTCTTGAAATGTATCCGATCCGAGTCCGAGTCCGATATTGTGCCCAGCAATGAAGGATCTTCTATCTTTACATCTTTGTCAAGAGCAAATACCCTATGTATATCGAAACAAGATGGTCAGAAAATTTTATCATTATGATGCTCCACGGTTGATTACTTACGGAGACGAATTTGCGTAGTCGAATATACGATATACTAGAAACACACCCACTCCAACATTAGCTCTCGTTCGACATCATTCCATGCACCGATGAACTCACCTCGTTATATTGCAAATACCCATTATGAGTGGTAATATCCTCTCCTGGACCATTCGGCATATGCACGCCTTTAAGGCCGGGGTTATCTAATGCATCGCCTGCGTCTGTCCATTTGGCGGGTGCGTTCCGCCCGAGACCTTTTGTGGCCCTGTCAAGTGAAAGTTTTAAGTTACTGTGGATTGAGAAGAGGGTGGATGACGTACATGGCACCGGCATTTTTGCATCCTTGGTCGGCGTTGTAGTCTGCGTGGGTGAGTTCGTGGAAAGGTTTGACGACGGCTTCGCAGAGGAGGAGGAGACCATGGTTGTCACTTAGACTACAAGGGCGAGTTTGTTATTGAAATCGTTAGGAGGATACGCTTAATGACCGTACCGTGGGTAACAGTAACCCGCAGACTTGGACATCATCTATAAACCCAAGGTTATCATTAGTGTGCTCTATGGTTACGGTGAGAAAGACATACATCGGCGAGGTAAACACCCTTTCCAAACATGTATCCAGAAACAGGAGCCTCAGGAGGAGCGATCCTAAGACCCTGCTTAAGGATACCCGCAAAGTTGGTCGTCCTCGAACCGTGCCACAACAACATCCTCTCGCCATCTGGGAGTTTATCATACCCAGCGTTGACGAACGCCTCATTTTCAGATGCCCTAAACGCGTCGGGTCAGATATGTGCATGCAAACCCACCAATGAATGAAAAGAGCCTCACCGGTCGATACGATACGCGTTTAACAAGTCAACCTTAATGTGATGTGTCTTTCCATGCGTGTTCGTAACGTATTGCTGAAGGCCGTTCCATTCGACGGTGCCTTGCGAGACGGGGTCCATAGCTGTCAAGCCCAAAGACAAGAACTGGGAGTCTAACGGGTTGAGGGCGTTGCCTTCTGCGTCGGTTTCTGCTTTGCCGGAGATGATACTTTGGGCGATTTCCTGCAAGGAAGGTGAGTATGAATGGTAGTTGGATTTGAGCTTTAGGGACTGACCATGTCTCCAAGATTGTCGAGGATGTCGAGTTCCTATTGACATGATTAGAAATTGAAAGCTGAGGATTCTACTTGGTACATACCCTCTTAAGAATCTTCTGATTGTCGATAATAGGGGGAATGTTACGGCCAAATGCATGAGGGATAGTCCTACAACCGTCTTATTTATAAACCGCGACATAGAAGGGAACGTTGGGGACGACGCACGAGTAATACTTCCCGGAGAGTTCGGAGCAGACAGCTTTGAATCCGCCACTTGAGGTGAACTTGGAATGGTCAGTTTCGTCGATGACTTCTGCGAGACTCTAGAGGATCTTGGTGAGCGATCATTTGAGGATGGTGTAGTGAATGTTTATTACCTTTAGGACCGCGAAACCCTTTAGAAGGGTCGCCTTGGAGAGTTTGCCTGATGGGAAGTTAGCGGATAACAACGAATAAAAAGTGAGATAGTATTACCAAGAGGAAGCTTATTGGCATCGTATTGCATCTCTGAGAGCACCGCGTCCATATATCTTTGAGAGCATGAGTGGGATGTCAACAAGGCGAGGAACAGACATACGTGGTCGAAAAGATCAATTTGCAGACTCTCTGCAAGAGAATTCGGTCTCAGGTGTTCACATAATAGTAAGACAGTGTTTACCTGGACATCCTCATGCAAAGTAGAATCTGGGATTTTGGCTTGTTCACCAGATCCCGAAGCCTTGGGTTTATCGTCTTTCTCTTCTTCTTCGTCATCGGCGTTATGATCACGTTCTGGAGACGATTCGCATGTTTAATCTATGAGCAAAGTGATAATTCCTCACCAATGTAGAGGTATTTGCCTGCCGCCAGCATAAGCACGCAGCAAACACACAGAAACAAAGCACAAACCTGTCTTGGCTTCCATGCCATGGCGCTGCTCCCAGTTTACACCCGTCTTGGATTTAAACTGCTTCTTGAACTGGTTTACGGCTTCACCTGCAGACATGGGGCCCTACAGCGGATACATATTAGGTAGCTGAACTGAGACATTTTCTGAGATATATATTACCTTGGATGCTTTTTGGCCATTTTCGCCTACTCGGCCCCAGCGGGTGAACATAATGCAGTTATTACCGCTGATGAGGACTTGAATGACATAGAACCTGGGACGTATAAGCCGCTAAAAATTCTTGACCCCAAATGAAACACATTACTTATTATTGTTTTTGCCAATATTGGTTTGGTTTCTGAAATCAAGGTTTGCTCGTTGTTCGTAATTCTCAGTTTAGGGAACATACAGCATAGCATCGTAGACTTCTCCATTGGCTTCGTAAACCTGATGGGTAGCTACGTCAGGTCAGTGAGCAAGACTATCTCGACCATAATGAAACGATGAACGACATACCGACATAGCCTGAGTAAGGGTCGACTGGTGCCGCACCCCGTTTGAGAACGGTAACAACCTTGGCAGGTTTCGCTGGAGCATCGTCTTCAGACTCAGTGTCGACCTTGGGTTTTTTCGTCGTTGGAGTATCGTCCTCAGAGTCGGATGTATGAGCACGCTTGCCATTCTTTGCTTTGGATGCTGGCTTTGCCTTGGAGGCGGGTGCCTTCGCTGTGCTGGCTGGTTTCTTTGCGCGGGTGCTTGCACGAGGGGGCATGGTCGAGTCTGGGGTTCAACGTTGTGGGAAGAGGCTTATATGTTGGTGCGTGACGATCGATCAGGGCAACCGCCGAGTCATGTTCGGTAACCGCGTGATGCGCCATGACGTGGAGGCGGGACCGACGTCGGGAGTGCGGCCAACAAGAGTTGGGGCGGGATGGGCGCGTTTCCACGGTCCACGCCACGCCAAGCCCTGCTCTCAACTACCATGTCTGACCACGACGACAACGGGCAACCAACTACTCCTGGAAAGCGCAGACATCCCACGAGCGAGCCGGAGGACGAGGTCGATAACAATGTCAATGAGTCGCAGCTCAGCATTGACGAAGAGTTCCAGTGCGGTGAGGCACTACCTCAATATATGCCTGTATTCTTCTCATTATTTTATCTTATAGCTATATGTTTCGATACCATGACTGATCCTTATGCAGGTTTGTTCATTATTCGTTGTGTACGTGTGTTCGAGATAACAGTTTGTTTCAGTTATCCCTTGTCTCCATACGTTCGATAAAGACTGTTTAACCGAATGGTGGAAAGCGTACGAATCATCCTTTAAATAAAAGGCCAACTTAGCTAACTAGTTATCTAGGCATAATAACTGTCCGACATGCAAGAAGAAAGCCAAATCCGCCAAAGCTGCCTTTCAACTGAGAGCCATAATGCAGCATGTTCATAAGAAGAAGAAGGCCCGGACAAGCAATAGCCCGCCGCCCCAGAGTGGTAATCACGAAGACATTTTCCCCGTAAGAGGTGACGATGATGAGGACGAGGATAACGAGGACAATGATGAGGACGATGAGTACAACGAAGACGATGATGAAGAACAGATGGGATGGGCTCCCCACTTCAACCCAGGAGATGGTCTCATTTGGCCTTGCGATGCTTGTTCTCCAGGCCATCCCAGCGGATATACTTGCCCAAACCCAATACCTGAACCGACCGACGCTGAAAAGCGGGCCGAGGAGATTCGCCGAGGGCCAGGAGCGACAAGGGTGGGTCCACCCATCCGAGGGGAATTCAGGACCCATCTTCCCCTTCTTCAACCCCCAGACGCAAAGTATGGTTTAAGACTTTCATTCATTCATTTCATTGTGCTCAGTTTGATTTCTAGTCCAGGTGTTCCATATCACGTACAATGTATAGCATGCTCGAATTATATTCCAAAGGATTTCCCTCGTCCTATCAAGTGTATGTTGGGCCTCATGTACAAATTAACTGCTGATTTACTAAATATTATTTTCAGGCGGCCAATGCTCTAGTTACCGATGCAACAACTTTGATCCCGCAGGCTGTCCTTCACTGCAAGGGTTCAATTCTCGAGCAGGTGCGTATCCCTTTTGAAATACATCTTCATCCTAACGTTCCCATAGACGTCAAACTACCATTCCCGTTAAGTACGGTCGACTACCTCGCATCACTCCTCCCTCACAACATTTCCCGCAACCCCCACGAAGTCACCCGCTTCAAGGACTTTATCGCTGCCAAAAATCTCATCACGGACGAGATTGTTAACCAGATATTTACTATGAAGCATGACCAGGTAGCAGAAGATGTTAACCTTCAGGAAGCCGATGCAAATTGGGGCCCCGATTCGTATTTCTGCTCTGTATGCGTTCAGCCAGTCATATCGCCGAACATTTTCAGTTGGTATATGAAAGCAAGACAACAAAGTATAGAGGCCAATGAAGGTGAGATAAACCTTTCTTTTTTATATCCTCCTCTCAAAGATAATGTGTTACAGACATCGTCGTGATTAAACCCGAATGCTGGTAAGCTCCTCTCATATCTCGCCAAAGAACTTCAAAACACTGACACCATTCTTCAGGTATGGTCAAGAGTGTAGGACCCAGACACACAACCGTGACCATTCGGAGAGATATAATGTGAGTTGCCTCTTGTAATTATGTCGTTTAACGTATTCACCAGTGAATCCACAGCATATCGGCTATAATACTCGAAACGCTCAGGTTTAATCAGCTGCTTATTTATTTTAGAATCCTCATTATGGCATTTCCGTAAATGATATTCGAAATGTGTGTTATATGGATGGCCCTAACTTAAAAGGATGCATTTCTGTATTTTGGTTCCGGTTGTCTGTTTTCATGTTGTCGTTTTGCTTAACGTAAATACAATCCGGATTTTCTTATTTTTCTTATTTCATTCAAATCAACTTTCTCGGAATCGTTCCACAGATACACTATGTCAACAATATGTACAAATGATATATTCAGGAAATAAGTGCCGAAGAAACTTCATTAGTACTATAATAAAAGGCTCAACCATGTACGCGCTATGATTGAGCCTTCTGAGTGACAATCCAAAGAATTCAGATAATTTCCCCAATTTTTTTATTCGACTTCGTTTTCTTGTAGGTGTCCCGTATACCCGACGCCTGCCAGATTTTCTTGTGATTTCTGAGACAAGACAGTCATGGCTCTTTGCAGTGCTAATACCAGATGGTATAGTCCAACCCTTTCCAAAGTAATGGCAAGAATACCGCTCGATATTGAGCTCGACATGTCTGAGAAAGGGTTCGGAGTGCCTCTGTTAGTTCACGATTTCCTTCGGATGCGTTAGGATTAAAGCAAGCGTAATTTATGATAGAGCCGGTCGGCCAGGTGTGGAGATGTCCTGAATCAGCTCCAATTCCCTCGGAATCTTTCAGATGTCTAAACGTCAATAACAAAAAGGACAGTGCGATATACCAGAAATACCGAAATTCCTGGGAAGTTGGAAGTGAATGGAATAAAGAACAAAGTGGTGTCGCTGTGTGGAGCGCAAGTTACGTGGTCATCAATTCTTGATTCCTCCGAACCCAAGGGAATCTTTTACTCTACCTTTGCCTTCTGGGATGAAACATTAAATCCTTTTCTTTGGTGAATTTGATTTCCAACTGTACGGTAACAGCGCAGGATTCAGGGGAGAAATTAGAAAGAAAGATTCTGATAGGCTTTGGATATGACGTGGGGGGCGCATGACCTCAGGAGCTGGTATACTTGGATTTGGAATCATCAAATTACTGTGAGGATACTAAGAGGGGCGATGCAACAGTCACAGCGTAACGCTCCAACCTGGTAGAGAGGATAAGAAAGGGAATTGACAATCCTTTTGGGATGGAGGGCCATGGAGACTCGCCAAATTCCGATAGAATTTTTTCCGTGTTTCAAAAGGTATGGAATATTGCTCAGAAATAAAATATACGCTTTTCTTTCAGAAAGACCTTCTCAGAAAGTCAAGAAAGAAAGAAAGAAAAAATGCGCGAATAAAGCTTCATGGGCGTCGGTGGACCGCTCCTGCCGTTCGCGTCTGCCGAAGCACCTTACCCTTGGCTCGAAGTCTTATACTTTACCACAACACAACCACATCAACACCCGCGAAATCTTTGCGCAAATAACTCATATACTTTTTCAAACTCTCAATATCCTCGCCAAACATTCAAATCTCATAACAAACCATGACAGCCACATCATTGCAGTTCGGCCCAGAATGGATGCGCAATAAGCATAGCGGAAGTGGTCATCACAATAACAGCAGTACGGGGGCTGCAGGAGGAGGAGGGAATACAGCAACAGGAGGAAGCATTGCAGGAGGAGGGGGGGGCTCAAAGGCAGGTCAGGGACAGGGGTTGTTGTCGTCTTCTCCTCCTGTAGGTGTCGGTGTAGGAGCAGGAGCAGGCGCGTCGACCTACTCCTCGCTCCTTTCTTCAGACTCACACAACCACGCGCTCAACGCTGCATATGCAAGCGCGAACAATAGTAGTATTGCGGCAGGTGGCAACCCGTTCAAATATTCGAAGGAAGAGATGTTGCAAGTCTGGAGGGAAGGCGGTGGTCGGGGCCCACTTGGGTTGGAAGTCGAATTGTGGGAAGGAGTCGTGAAGGAAGTAGGAGGTGAACCTGTTGGGATTAGAGAAATGAGCGACGCGGAAAAGAAGGTGAGGATTTCGTTTTCTTTAATCTCTTTTCGGCTGTTTGTTGTTTTTCGCGTTTTTATCGTGTGGCATTGGGTCCGCCATTTCTTTGTGTCAGCCTCGTTTACGCGTTTTAGTTTTCATTTCCTTTCATCAACACTCTTATTAATCCATAAGTTCTTCTATTTGCCAGTTATTCGCATTACCTCTCAATTCCGAGCTTCGTCGTCGCCAATCTCACTCGGACTTTTTGCCGACGGGTGAAAGGCCTAAGCTCACCCACTCTGCGTCCAGCACCCTCGGACAACCCCGTTTCTCCTTGCTTGGAAGGAAGAAAAGAGAAGATGGAGGAGGTGTGTCATTTGTTACAGGAGATTCGGCACACCGACCCTAACCCCGCCTCGCCGTTTTCAGCTGACGTCGGCCCTCCGCTTGCCATTCCTCGCAGACTGTCTCTTACCTCCACCAGCTCTCCTATGGGCACACCATTATCCCCTACAGGTGCGGGCTTACCCTCTCCACGCCCTAGGATCGGAAGTGGCGTTCTGGATGGCACGCCCGATAGCTGGCGCAAACGTGAACCTGTCCTTCCAGAGGAAAGAGATGAGCCCGGTGACGTCGCAAATGGCTCGTTCACAGACTCGGATGCATCTAGGCGATCCATGGCTCCTTCTCCACCTTCGGTGCGGGGTGACGACTCTGGCTTAGGAAGGCGGGGTGAGGAGATATCGGCTGCAATGAACGTCTTGTCTGTCTTGGATGAAGGCGGTCAGGATGCTGGTGTAAGTGCTATGACGACGCATGGTGGTGGTGTCGATACCTCTGCCTTGGGAACGTTATACAAAAGCGGCGTTCTAGCTACTCGGCCTCCTGGACTTGAAGACCCTGCGACTATCAACTGGTCCTATAGGGATCCAAAGGGTAACGTGCAGGGTAAGTAGCAATCACTTATACATTCCTGTTTTGAAACTCAAAATGCCCGTCCTTGCGCTAATTAGGACCGTTTGTTGCCTCCATTATGCAAAAATGGTATGAAGAAGGGTACTTCACGCCAGATCTGCTCATGAAGCGAACACACCTTGATACGGACTGGACACCTGTTGGAGAGCTTGCTGCTCGCGCAGACCACGAGAAACTCTTCTACAGCACCTTCTTGGAGCGTAGTCCTCCTGGTCTTACCTCTCGTCCCGCCACCCAACATCTCATGGACCCGATGCACGGTGCTTATGATCGGTTTAGCGGTACAGCGCATGGTCTTCCTGGTGCTCCACAACATGTATCAGATCCGTTTGGTTCCCCATATCGTCATCCTTTGGCTTCTCGTGGCACACTGGATTCCTACATAGGCACGCCGTCGGCTGCGACCCACTCTCCATTGTCAACAACCTTTACATCCGGCATGCTAGGTGCATCCCCCGATTTGGCGTACAGGAATGCCCAATTTTCTCCTGGCGTAAATGGCTTCGATGCGCAGGCTTCTCCTTTGACTCACCGTCCTGGCAGCGGCTTTGGTAATGCCGCCGGGGAGCCGCCGTTCGGACCAAGACTTGCTTCTCTGAGAACTGGTGCATTCGATAATCAAGGATTTAATGGATACTCGCCTTCGTCGTCCTCACCGTGGGGTACAGCCAATAATGTGGGGATTAATCATGAATATGATAACATTCGTGGGCCAGTGAATAATGGCATGTTCGCTGGTGGATATAATGTGCAGGGTGCATATGGTCAAGAGTCGTATGTCGGTCCTAATGTCGGACACTCTCAACCATTATCGTCTGTGGGTGCATTCGATAACGCAGGCGGAACACAAGGAGGAACGGGCCCCTTGGGCACCGCGGGTGAAGTGATGGACAATGGTATGCCGGATGGTATGTTTGGGAATGGAGGTCTGGTTGGGCAGCAAGGATTCGGTGCGCCGCAACAGGTACAACATATCCAGCAGCAGCAAATTCCGCCTACCTCTTTCGTTCAATATAACGCCAGTCCTCAGGCTCCCGGAACACCAGGACCGTGGGATGCGCCACAGGAAGTTCCTCATACACGTCCTCGTCCATTCGATCCCCCTCATCCGTCCACGCGTAATATCATCTCTACACCTACCACTACAGAGCCGTCTCCGCTGCAAGTTCCCGCTCAACCTTCAGAATGGGACAACATTCCCGAGGAAAGCACCACCCCGGAGAGCATCGGTATTGCTCCCAGTGAACCTGAGCGTCCGGCACAGAATGCATGGAATACCCCTCCGCAAGCTACTCCAAGCCCTGTTGAGCAGGGGGTTGCTTCTCCGGTCTCTGCGCCGTCCCCAGCTCCTGTGGCATCCAAGAAGCAAAAGAGTGCTGACGCAGCGACACAAGCGAAGGCTCCTACTCCTATCCCAGCTCCCGCCACCCAGATGCCTTCTGCACCTAAAATCATTACCCCAGCCCCCTCTGCTGCGCCTGCTAAACCTGCTTGGGGTACAGTCCCCAGCCCCGACGAAGTTCAGGCCCCCAAGACTACCTTGAGGGAGATCCAGGAAGCAGAGGCGAAGAGGGCGGAAGCCCGTAAGCTTGCTGAACAAAAGGAGCGCGAAAAGGCACGTGCTGCTGCAGTTAATCAGGCGCAAGAGGAGACCCAGACGTTCACGGCGTCGTGGGGATTGCCCACCTCTCAGGTTGGGACCGCACGCTCAACACCGAGGGATCAGTCCCCTCTTCCCGCTACTCCTGCGCCGGCAGCTCCCTCCGCTCTTGCAGCTGTTTGGACTAACGCTGCCAAGCCAGTTGTCGTTAAAAAGACTATGAAGGAGATCCAGGAAGAAGAGGAGAGGAAGAAGAAGCTCGCGCTTAAGGAGAAGGAATCCGCTGCAGTGGCGGCTAGGAGAGGGTACGCCGAGTCTGCTAACAAGGTTAGTGAGGCCGCATTCATTATTTTGACCAATCCTTACCTATTTAATTCAGACTGTTCCTGTTCAGCCCACTGGAGGTGCATGGACGACTGTTGGCGCGGGCGGCAAGACTGCTGCCGCCACTGTCCGTCAGACGGCACCTCAGCCTGTTGCGGCGCCACCAGCTGCAGCAAGGTCTGTCAATGGTACACCTACCCGCCCAAACATCGTCAGCATTGCTTCTGCTCCCACTCCCGCACAAGCGTCGAAGCTCCCTCCTGCAGTGAGGCAGGCTCCAGCCCAACCTGATGATGGCTCGCCTCCACCTCCTG
>Ga0157379_10006212_pt1 | contig 10284 bp, 9 predicted proteins | sample S25metaG_FD_121802 | JGI IMG/M metagenome (GOLD analysis project Ga0157379, IMG submission 121802) | Switchgrass rhizosphere microbial communities from Kellogg Biological Station, Michigan, USA - S2-5 metaG | ecosystem: Host-associated > Plants > Roots > Rhizosphere > Soil | place: USA: Michigan... | reverse complement strand
TTTTGAGATGATTTTTTGATCCATGAAAACTTCAAAAAAGCAGAAATTTGGATCTAAATTTTTTTTTTTGATGCAACCAATGAAATAGAAAACTAGATATCCCCCACATTTTTTAATGTAGACAGGGTGACAGAATGTTAACTTTTAGCTTAATTTCTTATATATTTCTTAATTTTCTGAATATTTTTTGAGGACTGCCACAAAAAATTAAGCCAAAAGTTGATATCCCATCATCTTTTGCATGATAAAAATTGTATGAGAAATTTAGTTTTCTAATCCATTTGTTGCATCAAGAAATATATGCAAATTTCTGCTTTTTTGAAGTTTTCCTGGATCAGAAAATCATCTCAAAAGCTGTATTTTCTTCAGATGTATGATGACAACAATGGAAGAACATTACTTTTGATATGCATTTACACACAGCTAATAACATAAACTACAGGCACAGATGGAATTCAGGCTTCATCCAAGAAGGGAGGTATATCTAAGCTAGCTTGTATGATCTGTTTTTAAGGTTGACTGGAGCATCGACAGAGACTCCAAGTGTATGCTGACCGGCTGCTAGAAAGTCCGGTGCCGGAGAGCCCAAAGGGTGCGATGGTCCTTCACTATTATCCTCGTCCGGTGCTAGTAGAAGACTCTGAAGGTCGGAGGATTCAACTGTGCATGGTTCCAATTATTGTAGGCGACTCTTTCCAGTTCCACTTACAGGTTATGACAAAGGGTCTTTATGTGATCTTATACACTACTCCTGTTTTAATTAATGTTGTAAAATAGTCGTATATACTCGCTCTACTCGCTGTAACGAATGCTAAGCCTCAATACGACCATAGCATTACCGATCGACGCTTCGGTTAATAATTGATAAGCTGATGAGTCGGGGATGGCGCTTGCACCGCTTAGGGATAAGTAATTTATTTGAGCGCTTGTTACGTCTTAGACTGTTAGACGTCTGAGGCACCCACACCGTCAAACAGAAGCGGAACCCCATAGAGAAAGACCCCGAACTACCACGTGCCATCGACAACTCCATTAGAACATGGAGAGCGGGGGGGACTTAAGGGTAGGACTTCGGACAGACCCTATTGTGGTTGTGTAGATTACGTGGTTGTTCTTTCCCATCGAGCAACGATTAAAGAGGAGAAGTCTTGCCCTTTCAAAAAGCTGAAAACGATGCGTCTTTCCAACATTCTGGTCGCAGCCGGCGTCATTTCGATATCCGCAGCTTCTCAGATTTCGCTCTCTACTCCCTTTGGCTCCGATTATCCGTCCAAGTGCACTTCGGACGATGCGGAGATTTGCAGTCCTATAGAAGATCTACGCAGCCTACCTAGTACGGAGTTCACTACTCTGTTGCATCCGGATCTTCCAGACTACTCTGTTCGTATCAAACAAAATGGAGGGGCATGGTGTGACGAAACAGTCCGGTGGCTCTATGAATCATTTCATCCCTAAGGGTAACTTGTTGACTTCACTATGTAGCTCTTATACGGGTTATATCGATATTGGAGCTCGGCATTTGGTGAGTCACATCTTCACAGACTATCACATACTTACACAATTTGTTAGTTTTTCCTGTTTTTCGAGAGCAGAAATGATCCTAAAACTGATGACATTATGCTCTGGATAAATGGAGGTATTCGATATGCCCATTCCATTTTTTCTGCTCTCACAATGGCTTCTTCAGGTCCCGGTGGTTCTTCAGCGCTGGGGCTCTTGCAGGAAATGGGTATGAACGATCGATCATATTCCTTTTCTCATCTGCTTACCAAAAAACCAGGTCCTTGCAACCTGAAGGACGAAAATACCACAGAATTTAATCCTTATTCATGGAACTCACATGCGAATATTTTCTTCCTTGATCAACCTATAGGTGTTGGCTTTAGCTATGCGGAGTATGGAGAATATGTGGTATGTGACAGATCTTTGGGCGTCCGAGTTCTCCTCGAATAATATAACTAGGACAACACCTACGATGCTGCCAAAGACGTTGCTGCGTTCATGAGAATATTCTTTGATACCTTTACCGAGTTTCAAGGAAGACCATTTCATCTCTCTGGAGAATCATATGCCGTATGCACCGACTCTTACGAATAGCTTTCAATCTCTAACACCGTAATAGGGACGTTATCTTCCCGTCTTCGCTGCGGCGATTTATGACGAGAATAAAAAAGCAGTGGCTGAAGGCTGGGGTCTAATCAACCTTAGCTCCGTTATCATTGGTTCGTATATTTTCTTACTTGTTCATGGAACTATATTTACGCCATTCTTACTAGGAAACGGTTGCACCGACAATCCAAGGTAAGCATACGTCAATTCTCCATTTATTCCTCTTAAAGTTGAACATTACTCCCAGGATGGTGGTTTCATACTATGACATCCAGTGCACTGGCGCCAGCATTCCACCAATCCAGGACATCTCTTCTTGCGTTCGAATGAAGAAAGCTGTACGTCTACCTCTACTTTAGATACTTTCACAATAGACTCAGGCAACTACTTTAGGTTCCGAGATGTGAGAGCATGCTGAAGAATCATTGCATCAACATCTATGATGAAATGGGATGTACTGCCGCTATAGCATTCTGTCATAATGAAATACAAACTCCTTTTGAAAAACTGGGTACGTTCGACGCCTATGTCTACCGCTACATAACTCATCTTGTCAATAGGAAGGAATATTTACGACGTTTCCAAACATTGTGACAAGGAGGCTGCTGGTGACGAGTACTGTTTAGGCGAGCAAGGGTAAGCAGAGTCCTATTGAATATGACTCCTCCTTGATAAACCTTTCTCCAGTTTTATTGAAACGTTCTTCAACAACGATACACTTCGCGAATATCTCGGCGTAGATCCTGAAGCAGGGGAGTATAAAGTTTTTTCGCCTGTAGTTGGCTCTCTCTTCAGCACGGACATCGACATGTTCCAGCCGACTCATTTCTATGTTACCGAGCTTCTGGAGCGAGGAGTCAAGTTCCTCATCTTTGCTGGAACCTATGACATGATTTGTAATTGGGTAAGCTTTCAATCCCACTCGACGATGGCTGGAAAAAATTTCTTGACGCGACGCGTCCGATTAGGTTGGAAATGACCGATTCACTCGTGCGTTGGAATGGAGTGGACAGGAGGAGTTCGTCTCTAAGCCTCTGAGACCTTGGATGGTCGATGGCAATGTCGTAGGTGAAACCAGAGGGGCTAAAGGACTATCCTTCACCACCATCTACGGCGCGGGACATATGGCGCCTGGAGACAAACCTAAGGAATCGTTGGAAATGCTTTCCAGGTGGTTGAAGGGCGAGGAATTCTAAGGACTGTAAGGATCCGCATGATATCTGATATCCCCACTGAGGCAACTGTGAATATATTTATACATAAAACTCAATCAACTAATGTGTCTGTTCTCTCAAATGCCAAATGTATTTCCATAACTAACAATCATAATTTATCCATATTTCTACTTCGCACTGTCTGATATCTTTGTGCCAACATTTGACTAGCCAAGTTTAGAGGTACTCACGCGTCTAATACATCGTTGGAACCAGCCCATGCATAATATCTCCCCAAAGCTTCCAGTTAAGATCGTATGAGTCTTCTTCGACGTCCCACCCGATATAGTTCCCATCTGTATTCCTCCGTAATCGGTACCAGACATCTTTATGCGACATAGGCGTTATCGCCACAAACTGGAGTGTAGGATTAGCCGCAACGTCAGCAAATAGGCTGGTAGGTGGTCTATCTGCGGTCTTGACCCAAGCCAAGCCAGATAGGTGCGTGAGATGGCTCAGTGATTGGATTGACTCCAAATGTAATTTACTGAACTGATTGAATAGTTAATAATTTGAATCACGGTAGATGCTATGTACTCACATCCTCGAAGTTTCCCCAGCTGCTGACTATGGGACGGATAAACTTCAGCCGTCGGATTTGGGGAATAACTCTGGCTAGACTACCTAGGTGATCTCGAGGCCATCGAGAGATAATCAAGTCTCTGAGCGAGGTCATAGCTTGGAGGGCATCAATAATCATATCCCGTTTGCTATCATCATATATGAAAAGACAGAAGTACTGAATCCTTTGGACAACATCCCAAGGGAGCGATAGAGGCTGATGGAAGCGATGATATATCGAGAGTGAACGAATCCGAGGTAGGCACCCAGGGTATACCATGAAGCGTGGACCTTCGGGATTCCACGGTAAAAAAAATAGGCATTCGAGACGCCGATGCTTGGTCCAAAATTCAGAGACGTCAAGGGCGCTGTCTCCGTCCAGGGCATCGACATTGTCAAACTGGAGATCTCCGACCAATGTAAACCTGCGCAAGAATGGCCAATAGGCACGAGAAAAGATGGGTGTTACTTGAAAGCTTGACTTGAAAAACAACAGGGCAAGCTCTTGGAGGTTAGGACATCGATAAAGTAGCATGTCGACCATTTCTTGAATGAGAGACGTATCTGTTGGAAGCTTTATGGCTAGGGATATGCTTGAAAGGTCCGAAATCTGCCAAGGCTATAAAGAGGTTAGACGAATATTGGGACAAATCTAGTATATAGCTCACCGCAGAGCCTATGGTATTAAAATTAAGAACAGGATCTTGGGTATCTGAATCCATTTCTATTTCATCTAATAGAGGGCATGATTCATTAAGTTGAGTGAACAATGCGGCGACATCGGTCGTATCGTTGACACGCATGTCCACCCAGCAGAAGCGTCGCAAATACGTCATATGTCGGATTGATGATATAAGAGCTAATATAATCTCTGAACCCACATGAACGGAGAGCTCTTCTAATCGACCAACCTCTTCTATCTCTCCTTGTTCGACCAAAAACGACGGTATCTTGGACTGTGGTCGTCCATGGCTGCCTGAAGGAACAAGCTCCAGATACCGGATCCGTTGGCAAAACGCTGGTTTATTTGATAGTGTTAACCAAAGTGATACCATGACAGGGTCACAGCGGATTCGACGAAGGTGGAGGTGGTACGGGATGATGAGGCTTTCTAGTTGTTTCGATGCCATGGCGAGAGAGAGGAGGTCTTGAGGAGAATCCACGAAGGAAACGATATGCTCGAGGACATCTCCGACGACATTCATGAGCGGTAGAGCTAAACCACTGGCTGGAGAGTTTAGTCGAGGATGAAGTGACGTTGCCAGCGGCACTTATCGCGTGGCGGGTATCACGGAATATGCCGAAGAAAAAACCAGGTATCAAAATATTCTAATACGCCTTAGAAAACAAAATATCGTGTTGCTCATACTATAGTTTCTTTCGGCACAATTCCATAAAGTATATAGTTTTACGCCTTTCAGTTGACTGGAGGGGAATCTTCTAACCCAAGATATCCGCCCTGCTCGTCTTGATGTATCGTAAACCACACTTCTTTGCCCTTCCAATTCATTAGATTAATGTACTTGAGACTGGTATTCCTTATGATTTTTTAAAATGGATCATCGACCAGATTTCTCGGTAAACGTGGGTGCAATTCCAGACAAATGAGTGAGGTGTCGGAGTGGCAGGAGTGATTTGCGTACTGGTGTTAGTTCTGCGGATGATAAGGTGGGTTTTTGCTGAAATTAGTAAATATGGACAAAATTGAGCGTGCGTTTTCTAAATAACGGTGTCATACACCTGACTTTCTGCATTTGAGGAATCCTACGACAAAGATCACCCAGTTCGCCCGGCTTCCAGTTTGAAGGAACGAGTCTGCGAGCGGAGTCATTCTAGAGAGTCTACGCACGAGGTCATTCCGAGCGGAATCATCGTTTAGGAATACACATAGATATTGCAGATTCTGTGGAGTATCAGCAAGCACCCTCATAAGCCGATAGTAATGGTGTGGCAGAGTCAAGGACCGCAGGTACGGAAGAGCGTCCTCGCAGAACAGCTCTCAGGAGCCAACGTTTAAAAGTAAGAGGGTGATGACTCCAATACTAGGATACTCCAATACCAGGATACTTCTTCCAGAAGCTCGTCATCTCTGCAGGTGCATTCATTCCACTCCTGAGTACCATATTTTGGTCTCCACCCACAACGTCAGCAAGAGTCAACCTTTTGCAAAAGAGCCAATGTTCTCTCCTAACCCTATGGGGGAATTTAATAGCAAGATTATATTTCAACCCCAGGTCTCGAAATTCTGCAAAACGCATGATAAGCAAATCGAGTAGCCCTCCATGAGATCTAGTGTCGTTGGAGCGACAATGCTTAGGGAAATAATAAAAGTGAGATTCGAGAACTGCAATGCGGATAGAGAAAATTAGGCATCGAAGAAATTCCGACAGGAATGTCTATCCAGCAGAAGCCTTTTACCAGTAGTTCTCTTATTATCTTGGTAATATCTGGTCATGTATTTAGTATATAAAGCCACCTTACAACCCTCTACTCTATAGTTTACTGTTCTCACTGAACTCATTGGGCCGCTGTCTGAGGAAGTTGCCAACAGTACAAACCCACATCACAAATATTTCTATTACCATGGCTTGGAAATGCTTCGTGTAACAACAAAAACGGAATTTGCAGATTGTATCAGAGGAATGTCTTCGTTGCGGGCCTTCGTGGCGAATGGTTTCTCAGCGGAACAACTTGGCGCCTCAATGGGACAATATACAAGGTTGGCAATCTACAGTTTTAGAGATTGACGTAATGACGTACGCCGTCATCCTGTGTGCCAGAACTGCTAATTGAAGGAACACTATAAATTGTAAAAGCATTCGGGGAAAGTATTAAATCCCTCTCACCGTTGAAGGTTTATCAGGCATTTTCCCAAAGGAGTACCGCGAATTTGAAGCAACCATAAGGGAACGAAAGAATTTCTTGAACCATCTCCGCTCTCTGGAATTTATTGATATGTGTAATGAACACAGGTATTTTGGGTACTACGCAGTTCGCGGAGACGGGAAACGCTTGTGATCGGCGAGGACCGGCCGGAAGCCAATGAAGCAGTCAACTGGGAAGAATGGAGCAATAATTTCGAGGCATTGGACCCCAGATGGGAGCCGACTATCAAACGGAAGACCTCTATTTCGATTGAAGCTCAATCCCGATCCCACCGTTGCTCGTACCTTCCACGCTACAGTACCTCAAAACCGATTGATAGACCATTCAAAAATACTCTTATTGATGGGTGTTAATTCCGGTGGTTTTAAAGCCCTCGTTATTATTATAGGTGTTACTCCTTCGTCTGACTTGCCCTAGACGAAGCATCAATATGAAGAAAAATGAATCCCCATAATGTGTCATATATTGGTTTGCAGCCGCAATCCTCATTTGTGTAACTGGACCGATTCAAACCTATTGTTTCCGTTACAGAGGAATTAACTGAAGAGAGAATTCTGCAGGTTAAACGCCTCATAAACCAAATGCAGAGAGTTAGATTACTCCTTCTTGAAGCCAAAAAGGAGACGAGTCTGCGCAGCGATTTCTTCCGCCCTCTCAAGCATTCTAAATGGGAAGGTTTAAGACGACCATTCAGTGGCATAGAGCTCTCACTCACTCCTTCAAGTTTGTTCTTCCTGGAATGCCGAGGCCAACGTCGGTCTTAGGTCGGGCCTTGCATCTGTCAATCCAAGCCTATAGAAAATCACTATGATGTTGAAATGATAACGGATATCTCTATTTACCCTGATGTTCGGAAATTGTTCCAGCTCGACGCCCGACCATGGACCTATTGCAAGCCTAAATAGTTATTAGCCTCGGAGGAGGAATGATTGGAAGCGAAGGCCTTACCATGGACTAGAGTGGGACGAATGTAAATCAGGAACAAATTTCAAAACGGTTTCAACATACAATGTCTTAATATCCGCCAGTCCATAATGGTTTCCGATCAACCAGTCCCTTCCTTCTAACCGTTGTTCTATGATAGAAAAGAGACGTTTGGACTCATCCTATATTATATGGTTAAGAAAGATATGACTCTGGTTTGGAAGGAAACCTACAACGTAACGCTTTATACCATAGGGAATCTTCTCCGGAGCATAACGGAGGAAATGTGTACTGCCAGGCTGAAGATTAGTTCGGCAACGAGGGTACAAGAAGCCAAGGCTTACGCTTGTCCCTGCCTAGCAGCTAGTGATTCAATTATCCACAAATAAAAGCACTGGTAAAATGAACTTACATAGGGCCAATTCCACCATGGGCGAAGAATAACCATTGTAATTCTTCGCTATGAAGGTCGGGGTGCTTGATTGGATCGTATGATATCTTACGCTCAGTGTCGTAGTGCTGCGCCAGGTCTAGAAGACGAAAGAGAATTAAAAGAGCGTATCCAGATAGAAGTCAAAAACGTACACAATAAAATCGCGGAAGTTTCAAAGACATTGAAATCTCCCCGATTATGATCTACAATGGCAGGAATACGTCCTGCCGACGAAGTGTTCATCTCCGGGAAACCACCATCATTAGGACGGTGTACTCACCGTTTGGATTAATCTTCAAAAACCACTTGCTTTTCTGCTCGTTATCTTGGAAGCTGATAGACTTGACCTCGTCTGGCTTTGGTAATCAGTATCGATAGGAGAAATGGGAGGGGACATCATACAAGGAATGCCTAGTTCTTCTAGAGCAATGGAGATGGGAAAACCTGAGGGGCGGATATTCTATATCAGGTAGGTTTGGTTTCACGATTAAATCAGCTACATACCATTTGGGGTGGAACCGGTGTAAAGTGTGATCGTCATACTCTACTAAAGCCGCAACGAAGTTTCGTTCCCTAGCACCATGAACAGTTAGAAGGCTTTATATGAACCACGAGACTCCCGAAAACAGCATCGCTATAATAAGGCCATCCTAACACTGTATTTGTAAGAGAACAGCAAATAAACTCGTCCGCGGGAAATTTTGCTATTTCTGCACGGTTTCGGCCACGCCTCGTCCAATCGCGACGTTTCATTCGTCGTTGGCCTGACAAACCATGCGACATATTACCATATACTTTCACACATACCCGAAAATTTGAGTAAGTCCAAGTCCTGAGGCACACAAGAAAGGTAACCCAGCTTTCTCGGCTGGTGTCGTTATTTTGACCAAGTGTATTGAAGAAGGAGTAGAGACATTCACGCACTGGAGGCTCTCGAAGAACGATCATATACGTTCTTTATCCCTTCATCGGGGAAACTACTACTTCTTCCGGATGTAGAAGAGCATGGCAGCGATTCCCAACTCTTTTAAACTGATCCTACCTCATGAACGGTCACCCTGAAAAGACGCTTATCTCTTCAGTTGCGGAGGTCTAAACTGATCAATTTGACAGGTAGCGGATACTTCAGCTCTGAAGCTGTCCTATGTAGCAGATATCTTAGAATATTCTTGAAACCTATGGTATTGAAGAAACTGTCAATTCACCGCAGAGGAGTTTAAACACTATTCAGACCAGCCGCTCTTCTTTCAATAGTGTATTTACATTAAAGTAAGTGTTAGAGCACTAGAAGGTAATCAGAGATAGGCGCTGTTCAAGACAGACTGTTTACCTAAATCTAACCCCCTTCCCATTCGAGAGTGAAATGCCCAGGTGCTAGTTCGTGAGATATTATAAAGCCGCAATATCATTCACATTCTGGAGCTTTGGGGAAGCTACAAAAATGACGTTAAGTTGAGGGATGATTTCGCGGCGACTTCGCTTCAAAATGGCCTCGTGGAGTTAGAAATTTGCTACGCGATGTCTAAGGTTAAGAACCTGGAGACTTGGCAGGTGCTAACAATATTCAAATTGACCATTAACCAGTGGGCCGATGTTTCACCCTGCATATCGGTTCCGACTTCTTTTTATATTCATCTATTTGGATATTATTTTGCTATATTTCCTCTATTATATATAAAAATTATTTCACCTATACATTGTGTGATATACTACTAAACAAAAATTTCTATTGGGTTTACTATACAAGTTATTTGTTGTCAAGTCTGTATAATTTCCTTCATATATGCATTATCTGCCTGTACTCATACAATTACTGTAGTGTACTTTATTATTTTTATCTGTGAGTCTCGACATAAAGTAATTGCTTCCAATATACATATATAAGAGCCGCCAATTTCATTTGAGATATGGTATTATTAAGGGAAAACAGTCCTTCACTCTGCTCTGGGACTACTCTTTCACTCTTTTCACCTGCACATATTTGTGAGGGAATTTTTTGTCTCAATTGCTCTTAGTACCAAACTGATAAAGTACTGACCTCTCTTGTCTTCCTTTGCCATCTGCAATATCTAGTCTTGATTTAATTACAAGACCTCTAGCATGGTACCATCTGGATCAGAATATCTCAAACCCTTCAAAGTTATCTGTCATGCTGTC
>Ga0157379_10006209_pt1 | contig 10289 bp, 13 predicted proteins | sample S25metaG_FD_121802 | JGI IMG/M metagenome (GOLD analysis project Ga0157379, IMG submission 121802) | Switchgrass rhizosphere microbial communities from Kellogg Biological Station, Michigan, USA - S2-5 metaG | ecosystem: Host-associated > Plants > Roots > Rhizosphere > Soil | place: USA... | reverse complement strand
GTAATAAGTACGTCCATCCCAGCATCCTCTAGGACTGTTGTATCAGCCCTATAAACTCCAAGGCAAGTTTTGAAAACCACACGCTTTAACAGGGAGAAGGAAAGTATAGGGATTAATTCAATGTCATCGATATTGATACTATCGAGCAACAAGGTCTTCACGGACGAAAACCTTCCGGAGAGATGAAGAAGTGCAAGGAAGGCTAATTCTCCTCCCCTAAGTTCAAGTGTCTGGACCATCTCCGTCGAACCGAGGTCGACGTCTGGTCCATCTGAATCGGCATCGAGGAAACGGACCACGGAGAGTTTAGGGAAGAGTCCCAGGACGTTTTTCAAGGAGCTGAAAGACTCGGGACCTTCGCGAAGGTTTCTTTCGATGGTCAGGAGTGGAGATGTTGATTCTTTGGACTCTAGTCCTTCGATGTGATAATTGTCTTCATCCTCTTGAAAAAATTCGAAGGTTCCGACCCGACTCAAGAACTTTGAGTTTCTCAATGGAGAGAGGACATCTGTGACGGAGCATCCAGACTGATCGGAATCGTGGAGATTGATGAGTTTAAGGAATAATAATTTGGGGACGGATATACTCTCGAGGAAGTCTTTGGAGTCTCTTAGACGAGGCGCTCGGAAAGTCAACCGTCGAAGGTGGGGAAGCTTGTATGGATGCTCTGGTATTTGGTAATCACTTTCAAGGGAGTGAATAGTTAATTTTAGCCTACGCAGGCTCGGGAGCCAAGCCAATAACTCCACGTAGTCAGATGAGGCTCCCATCGTCAGAGGACAAACGAGATTAAGTTGTGTGAGATGCCCCATTGACATCCAAAATGGGGAGTCTTGTATCCGAGGGTATTCGTTAAGGCCCATTTCGAAGCGTAAGCCTCCAATGATTGATTGCTCCAAGTGAAACCGTCGTATCGACTCTAATGAGAAGCTATCTTCGGATAGATACCCAAGAACCTTCCGTAGTCGGCTGTCGGAGAGAAGTTCCACGTTCATCTCCTCGATGTGGGCAATGTGTTTGACGATTTCAGGAAGAATCGAGTCCAAGTCTTGTTCTCTTCGGACCGTATCAACCAAAGAAATGGTCAACGAAGCTTTCTTGGATCTCTCTAGACAAAGAAAAGAAAATTTCCCATCTGTTATCTGGATATTGGCCCACAAACCGGCATTTGCGCAGGCAACTTCTCGCCAACGACGGCAAACATGCGAAAGTTTCAGGACAACTTGGGCCTTCTTTCCTGATTGTACCCACACGCTCCGGAAAACAAGGGCCAGTATATCGTCATGAAGCGGAGTAATGGGTGATAGCGCGTTCTGTGTGTCACGCAGTTTCTGTAAGGCCTTGACGAGCGCGTCCTCCAATTTGGAGGCTTGAAAGTCTAGTTCTTCACGAGCTTCTTTTGCTAACAGCAGAAAAGACGCGTCAAATACCCTCGCGTCATCCTAGTACAGGATATAGTTACCTGTTTTCTGTCTAAAAGGGAGGGTGTCATAATCAGTTTTTTTTAGGCATTTCACCATGAAGTATTGCTACGCACCCCATCGCAACCGAGTCCCGAATTGCATTGCATGATCTTATTAAATCGGATGATGACTTCAAGACGGTTTCTGTTGATAGCGATAGATGAGAAGACATTTGAAGTTAGGAGAGGTTCGATCGTGTGGTCGTGTTTGTACTTATAGACGCTCTATGTACGCGCCACTATACACCGCCCACCGAATGGAACAAAGGAGAGAAGGAAATGGCAAAAGAATATATTACACCAAACATCAGAGAACGCTTATGAGGCAAATTAAAGTTAAATCATTTTCCTCCTGTGACGGTGGGCTACACCGTCGGAGACGATGATCGCGGTATGAGGATGGGTACGGACGTATGAACACGTGCTGACTAGGCTACGATAGGGTGACGACGTCACAAGACGTGGCACACATCTACACTCCGCATTTTACGATAGCAGAACCGTCAGCGCGGGAGTGCCGAGCGTGGAAAATTGAGACGACCCATTGAGCTGTGTGCTGTTGGTGTCACATACATGGTCGTAAAGTGAGGTATTGGACTCAGAGCTGTTTTGGCGTGGAAGTCGAGGAGAAGATTGCCGAATTCTTAAATTTACTGTCAGATAATTGGCAACACTTGAGTAGGCTGTTCTCTTCCAACACGAAAAGTCCAATATAATACGACGCTATTGGTTCAACGTCCCAGATACATTCGTAGTTGGAGTAATTGTTTCAACTTGTTTGAAAGGATTAGGAGACGCAGAGGTGGAATATTCAGAAGACATGGATTCAACTTTTTCGACATCAAGGATAGCTAGAAACACAAACATAGTATCAATCGGAGACCCGAGACACTATTAGTATTACAAAATCTCTGGCAATGGCAAGCCAGACAACTAAATAGGTTTGATCTTGAAATGAAGAGAAATAAGAGAAAAGATTAAGCACTGGGAAGGGGATGGATGTCAGAAGGACTAAGGGTAGAGGATCAAACTCTGATAGCTGACTGACCTTCAAATCTTGAACCAAATAATAAAACACTCGTAACCCTTCAGGATCTTCACTGTCTTGTACATCGACCAAAGATCCGATTTTTGCCGTCTAACGTAAACAAGGGAACAATTAAGCAAAACCCGGATTAAGACAGTTTAGAGTTAACATACCTCAAACGCAATATGGTCGTTCCCCAATCTAATCTCTAGCTCCTGTTTCCCAACAATGTTCTTCTTCGGCCAGTTGGTATCGTCTTCTCTATAACCCAAACATCAGGTCTTTCTTTCCAAGACCGATCCAGAATAGAGCACTTACTTTGTGATCTCACTCGCAGCAACAATTCGCTTGAGCTCCTTGACTACTAAGGGGCCCACCCACACTGTACCACGCCGCCACAAATCAGTAAAACGTGTGTAGGCCAGAATGTAAGACACGCACTCTCTTTGCGAATCAAGTTATCATTACGATAGTTTGAGTTGTTTGCATACCTCAGGCGGCCACGGGAGTACTCGAATTCGAGAAATTCATGCCCATGTTTGCCTGAGTGGCCCGTACTGGAAGGCATGGGCTTGGGGGTCAGGCTCACTTCAATCTGCGATAAATCGGATTAAACTCACTAGTATCTGTACCAAATAATCAGTAAATATTCCATACAACATATAATGCAATGCATACCTTAGGTAGAAAGGGTCGTTATCGAGGGAAGCCATGGTGGACGACCTGGGCAAAAGCAACAATGGGTGTACGTAAGCTGGGCGTCTCTCCAAATTTCTTCAAGTTTGCTTGCATGGGTCGCATAAAGCCTCGAGCTCCAAAAGACAGCCAAAAGGAGCTCAAAAGGGACTCCAAAAAACTCAAGAACTCACCGAAGAAGCAGAAAAATGATACTCTGAAGAACGCTATTGAAGCATTGGGAGGGGATGCTGAAGAAGACTACGAGTTGGTCAAGGACGTGGATAGTGACGGCTGGGAGGATGGAAAGACAGCTCAGAGCGATGTATATTCTCTAATATACAGTGTTATTTTCTTTTAACGTCAAAATCCAGGTCAAACTCAGCAAGGATATATCCAAATTTATGACATCCCTCGATTTCACTTCCGCAAAGGTGCATGCTACAGTGGACGAAGCTTCAGAAGCCAGTGAAGCAGAGGAGACCCCGGAGGATGAAAACGAAAGCAAATATGAATCTAAAGAGAACACACCCGATCAGACGAAGGCAAAAGAATCAAACAAACCAGATGTCCGGATAGCAGAAGTTACTGCGAAAGTGATCGAAAATAACAGAGGGAGCAGAACCAAATTTGTGCGTATGAAGAACTTATTGCTGTTTAATCGTTTTCTGATATCACCTAGATTGTCACTCCTACGGCACAATGGCACCTTGCCGTTCCTCCTCTCGGCCTGGTTTCATCAATGCCTACTACATCGCCGGAATTCCTCGCCTCCAAAACAAAACTCGCAGAGACCCTACTAGAAAAAGACGCGACTGCCTATACCGAATCTTCCTCACATACAGCCTCTGCCGCCGACGCGCGATTCTTGGCTCGGGTTCTCACATCCGGAACACTATCTGATCGACTATCTGCTCTGACGCTTATGGTGCAAGGATCTCCAGTACATAATACTCGTGCTTTGGACAGTCTAAAAGCTATGGCATCAAAAAAGGGTCGTGAAGAGAGCTTGAAGGCTCTGAGAGCTGTAGTGGATTGGTGGGTCGGTGGAGGCGCACCGGATCGCAAACTAAAGTGCGTTCTTCCATATCTGATCCGTAGCCTTCATTGACTACGTTTGTTAGATACTTTCGAGATCAACTAATAACGCATCCTGGAGTCTCAGACGAACATCTGGTACTCTGGTTCTTTGAAGACTGGCTGAAGAAGTACTTCTTTGCCATATTGCAATTACTAGAGGTAGGAACAAGTCATCTGTCCCAGTCATTTTTCCTTACATTTGAATAGGGATTGTCTGTCGATCCTCTGCCATACGTGCGGACACAAGCCATGAATCTGATTTTCCAGCTGCTTCGCGACAAGCCTGAACAAGAACAGAATCTTTTGCGTCTTCTTGTCAATAAATTGGTATGCATGCTCACCAATGGTCCATCTGTTTCTTAACGTGTTGTTCCAGAACGACTCCGAAAAGTCAGTCGCATCAAAAGCCTCGCATCACCTCCTTCAGCTCCTCCAACTTCACCCAAACATGAAGAAGATCATTGTCCAAGAAGTGTCTTCTTTCATTTTGCGACCTGCCGTCCTAGCGAGCTCCGCACCTTCAACATCGACGCAAGCTCAAAAGGATGAACGAAACAGCCATGCTCGCTACTACGCCGTCATCACTTTCAACCAAATCCTCTTAACACCCAAAGACAAGGAAGTTGCAGAACGCCTGGTAAACGTCTACTTCGAGCTTTTCAAGGAGCTATTGGGCGAGAAAGGCCCTGAAGAAGAAGACGGAGAACCTCCCGAACAACGGGACTTCACTCCGAAGCAGCGAAAAGGCTACAAAGGGAAGAAGGATGCAAAGAAGGATCGAAAAGGGAAGGGCAAGGCTCCTGAGATTGCGTTCCAGGAAGTTCCCGACTCTGATTCTAAATTGGTATCTGCCATTTTGACTGGTATTAATCGTGCACTACCCTTTGCAAAGTCGGAAAATTCTCAGTGTGTTCCTTCTCATTGACATCCGAACCACTCTTAACTTGACTTTGATAGTGCTTTCGATAAGCATATCGACACGCTATTTCGAATAACGCACACCGCCACCTTTACCGTCAGCTTGCAAGCATTGATGCTCATCCATCTTGTCTGTATTAGCAGACCGTCATTCGCAGGACGGTTCTATCGATCTTTGTATGCATCGTTGGTCGATCCACGGCTGGCAACCTCTGCCAAGCAAGCCATGTACCTTAACCTACTTTTCAAAGCTCTCAAAGAAGACAAGGATTATGCGCGTGTTGCGGCGTTCGTGAAGCGGTTCGTCCAAATTTTGGGTATGCACCGACCAGAATTTATTTGTGGTGGATTGTATTTGCTTGGCGAGGTATGTATTCATCGTGTAGTTCTATTTTCGTCGACTCATGTTTGTTGTTAAGTTGTTCAATGTCTCCTCGGATGCACGGAATATGACTAGTAAAACTCGAGAAGAAACAGAATCATACGATCCTCGAAAACGTGAGCCTCAATATGCACATGCGGACAAAAGCTGTCTTTGGGAACTCGTGAGTGGAACCGAACTGATCTCAATGCGTCTATCTCATATTACACCACAGCTCCCGCTCTTGTATCATTATCACCCCAGCGTAGGCCTCCACGCCAGACAACTCCTCACGCATTCACAGGTCACAGCTACCGCTGACCTCGGTCTGAACACCCTCTCACATTTCCTCGATCGCTTCGTTTATCGCAATCCGAAGAAGCCACGACAAAAAGGTGCATCGGCTATGCAGCCTGCGGCACATGATGACGAGCCTGGTATGGTTCATGCTGGAAAGACCGCGTTGGCGACGGATACGATACACCCTGAACAGTTTAAGAAGAAGAAAGAGGGTGATGTACCAGTTGATCAGGTATGTGTTCGTTGGCATGGGTCTGATGCGTGTGCTAATTCGTATGGGTTTAGATGTTCTTCCATAAGTTCTTCTCGATTAAGAATGAGAAGGAGCAAGCGAGAGCGGATAAATCAGACAAGAGGAAGAAGAAAGGTGAAGATGAAGAAGAGGTGGCCATCGAGGGTGCAAGTGACATAGGAGAGGAAGAGGTCTGGGCGGTAAGTCTCGCCACACATTGTATTTGACAATTATGCTGAAAGTATTGTCATTAGGCCATGAAAAACTCTATGCCTGCACTGGAGGGTAGTGACGTTGATATTGACGAGGATGATGACGAAAGTTTAGGAGAGCTTCCATCGGATGAAGAAGATGAAGAAGTTGCCAGCAAGGAAGATGATGAGGATAAGTCCGGTCAAGACGTATCGGTTGAGGAGGACGAAGATACCCCTGATGGAAAGGTTGACATCGATGATGACAGTGATGGTTCCGCTCTCGAATTTATCGAAGATGAAGACGATCTCATTAGCACCGACGGCGAGAACCCAACTGGCCTCATTAACTTCCCTTCAGATGTTGAGGACAGTGAGTCGGATAATGAGGCAGAAGAATGGCACGGTTTTGGTTCAGAACAAAAATCGCGGAAACGCGGGAGAGAGGAGGACGAGAAAGTGAAGCAGAAGACAAAGAAGAGGAAGCTGGCGACATTTGCTAGCTATGAGGAATATGCGGAAATGATTGAGAATGGTGTGGAGGATAACATCTAGGTTAGATTTATTGCTTAATTCATGACTTGATAGGATAGGTAATGATTATTACTTATTTGGTGATTTTTTGTGGTGGGGATGGGTATAATAAGGAATCTCTTACATAGTACACTGTTCCTAGGCGAGAGTGATTGCATCGGTCAACAGCTTGACGGAAACTCTTTTGTTCTGAACGCCAAAATAACATTCGAGCACTTAAACACTGACCCTGATTGGGAAATCCTTGAACTATATTTAGTATGGAGCAAACACATCAAGCTGCAAGGTTGCACGATCATACTGGAGAAGTATTCATCTCGTATCCCTCGTTTCCTGTAGATGGAGGCACTAGTGCTTTGTCTTTCTCTGGGCGGTCGTCCCTTTTCATAGATGATGGTACAGAAGTAGCAGTATTTCTACCGGATTCCAGACCCTTTTTTCAGGTTTGGCAGTGCATTGGTTTCTCTGTCCGCCTTGATACCTAGTTTGTGCTGTTCAATGGATGTCTCTTCCGAAGCTAAATCCTCAGAATTCGAATCCACTTCGTAACACCCTAAATGAAGGCCCATCGTTAGATGGTGATACGACGGGGTCCTTTTGAAGTATGGAAAGTATGTGTAATCCATAGAAGTGCCTCTTTATATATTATTTCATCGGCGACAATAATGTTAACCGATTATTATGAGGGAACAGATGATTGCATTTATATTTGTCTTTCCGATCAATACACACAGTTGATATCCTACAACTTGGAAAGGACATGGTCTGCTGCCGTCTCCTTAACATCCGGCGGGCTAGCCTCGACAAAGACATCGGTGACCTTGTTATTCTCCGTAATAATAGCATAACGCTAAAAAATTCAGTAAGAAATAACCTAAGAAAGGAAGTTGGATCTAACACACTTGAGCACGCGGACCGCCTAATTTTGGACTGGCATCGAACAGAAGTCCAACGGCAGAGGTAAAAGCACCCTTGTCATCGGCGAGGAAACGAACCGCTATGGCATCGGAATCCGTTAAATAAACTCCAAAGCAGATTTGAACAAATATTACCTGATTGAGGCCCAAGTTTGTCCTTCCACGCATTCACGACAAATATGTCATTCACTGGAACAACGTAGATATCCTTGACACCTTTGCTCTTGAATTGGTCGAATTTCTCGATATAGCCGGGAATCTGGCTAGAACAAGACGGGGTAAAGGCACCAGGGACACCGAGCTATGACAATAACATCAAGGTTTAGTATTCGTATGGAGAAAAGATGGGAGACAACCGCACAATGATATTCCTCCCAGTCAAACTTCCCAAAGAAAATGTGGTGTCGGGGTCCTTGTCCTTGACAAGAACATCTGGGAGAACTGCACCGACCTGGCCATCGTCAAAGGCTGCGGAGGGTGCCTGTTACTTAAGTTTACAGACCTTGATTCGGGCAGCACTGAAGAGGGAGGTAGCGGCTGCATGGGCTACGTTAGCGGCAGAGCTGGCTGCGGATGCGACAAAGGACGACATTGTAATGAAGAGTGGGAGATTTTGCAGGAATTCGAATTGGAGTTGCCCGCCCTTTATATACCGCCAACCTAGCCGAATATGATATCATTGGAGTTGGACGCGTACATACACCTTCATAGGCACCCATAGGCAACCATAGGCAACCACATGCGGAGGCATAATTCCTTTCCCAAAATTTGTTTCTTTTTTTTTTTTTTCAGAATAACTCGGAGGGGGGAAGAATGAGAATTAAAATATTATGACAGATTTACAGAGACTTTTCCCAAGATATGCATGACCAAGACATGCATGATAGAGCACAACCTCCTCCGCTCCTGCAGCTAATATCACGTCAGAAGGAGTTAATTTCACTTGAGATTTTACATGTGTAAAAAGGACATAAAGGGAATACAGGGTGTACCGCCTCTTGAGGTTTTGGGATCTCAGAAACAAACACAAAATATACACAAGCACAGCAAGGTGCTTTAACAGAAATATCTGTTTAAAAAAAAAGGCGTATTATGAGGGAAGTAAAAGGATTCTCTACGAATAGTGTCACCTGAAAGCTAGGTGGTAATATTCCGGAACGAAAAGTTCTTGTTCCGTCAAGTTTTGAAGGCCGTACTTCTTCTCCAATGCAGGTTATCCTCACCACAGTGGCTTTCATCAGGGGGAGGAACTCCGTAAGAGACTCCCGACAGGCATTCTCACAGTATGGGTGGCCAAATGAACAATTTTGCACTTTACACAATGTCCAGCAATACTTTCGCGGGTGTTTTTCAATTCTCGCGCCGGGACACTTAAATCTCGCCGAGCCGAAAATATCGCTAGACTTATGTATAAAACGGTAAGAAGCTGACAAGACTGTGTGAAATTGATCGCAAAAGTTGGAACTTTCACCTTGAAAAGTCTCGCTGGACTCCACTTGTGTAATCTCGTGCCGAGGCACGCTTTAAATCTCGTTGAGCCTGCCTAAACTCTTAAAAGTCGACAATGCTCTCTCAGGCTTTATCAGCGCTCAAGTAACTCATCAGATCTGAATTAGCATGAACTTCTGCCGGAGCTTGGGTGAGCGAGTCGTCACACGTATTCTTTCCTTTACTTTCCTGGACGGCAGTGTTGAAATCAGCCGATAGAATTAAAGAACAATGAATTCACGTTTGACCTCAGTGAGCTCGTGAGGCAAATGGATAGCGAGCATACAGAAAATGTAAACTACTTATATAAGATGCTATACGGGAAAGAGCGGATTAAAAAAATAAATTTTCCTGCCCGAACCGGGCGGCTATGATCGGCCAAGTGGCCAAAAATTCCGACCATTTTACAAATGTCTAGCAGCATTCAACCTTTTGAAAATATGGTTTGCGCGACGTCAAAAGTCAGTTCAATTCACTTTTTAAGTGGTTTGTATGATGTGCGCTATTTCAAAAGTGTTTGTGCCGGCGAGACTTCACAAGTTTGTGTCCCGCGCAATTTCATGACTTTCTGCCAATGCGACTTTTTTGAGCAAAATTACAACTTTTTTTTTGCAACTTTAGAACTTTCCTTGAGTTTCATGGCTTTCTCTGAATTCAATGCACAGTTTTAGGGCCTAGCGCGATTCTACACGAAATTTCTGTCAGCACGATATTTCAACTTTCTTCAGCGTGATTTTATAAGTTTTGGGCGCTAATCTGAATGGTCACAGCGCTTCCTTAATACTAGTCGGAGTTCAAAATGAAACCAATATTATGCGGCGCTTAGCGCCACAACGACCACACTAAGGCTAACAGAGTTTTTGCAAGTAAGCCTCAGATGTATTTAACTATTGATCTGTACACCTCAAGAATTAAAACTAAATCCCTCAGGGGGTCATTAGCCACTGCCGAAGCTTTGATCCCTCAAATTCTAGGGGTAAGACCTCCGGTGATTTAGTTTTAATTCTTGAGGTGCACACCGATCAGTGGTTAAATACATTCATGTTTAAAATCATGTTTACACCGAGCGAATATGAAGACTAGAACCCGAGAGCGCCGGCGGCG
>Ga0157379_10006208_pt1 | contig 10289 bp, 12 predicted proteins | sample S25metaG_FD_121802 | JGI IMG/M metagenome (GOLD analysis project Ga0157379, IMG submission 121802) | Switchgrass rhizosphere microbial communities from Kellogg Biological Station, Michigan, USA - S2-5 metaG | ecosystem: Host-associated > Plants > Roots > Rhizosphere > Soil | place: USA... | reverse complement strand
GGATACGAAGCAGCCGAGACCGTTTATTCTCTCCAAAATCTGTCGTTTCTGGTACGATTTGGTAGCCAATAACGCTGCTATCTGGAGGACTCTCGATTTCGACTTCGATGGCATCAGATACCCCAATGCGTGTCTAAGACACGTGAAGAAAGATACGCCACTACGGATGATACTTGCATATCCTGCAGACGGAACGTACGGAAATGAGCCCGTTGACCCGAAGATATACTCTCACATCGTTTATCCTCGTTCACGACAAATCGAAACTCTACATCTGCACATTTCGAATCCTGAAGAATTCAGAGGGGTAGAAACAAGGTTTTTCGTCGATGCGCCACCACCGCCAGGCGTATTTAAGGAGCTGCGCATAGATGCTAAGACGCCTTGGTATTATGATGACTGGGAAGAAGATGACCCAGAAGGTTATGCGGAATACAAACAGGACTACTTTTCTCCCGAGTATGATTATTATTCCTCCTCTATGAGCCAATACTGAATTTTCATCCAGGCGGCTCCATGCTCTACAGAAATTCGCAGAAATCCCAGCAATGGAAGGCGTTGCTCATCTGTTTTTAACTTGCTTTGAACTCCCTCGCTTGTGCCCCGTGTACGACAACTTGATAAGCCTGCAGCTATTCAACTTCAATCCACGTTTAAGTCTCTCAGAGGTGATTAGTCTCTGTGAACGGTCACCGAACTTGGAGACCCTTAAACTTGGCTCGGCTCTTCAGGAGGATCTTTCAGACACACAACAAGACATCATTCTGCCTCGCCTTCGACGATGCAAGCTCATTATGCGCAGTGCCTCCTTTGCTTGCTTACTTTTCAAGCACGTCGTTATGCCTGGTTTGGAGCGTCTCGACGTTCATATCAAAGCGACCGAAGTAGATGAAAGTAGGACAGACGAGTTTGCCAAGATCATAGAATCACTCCCTGACTGTCCCATGCTACGCGGCATCCGTCGTATGCACCTCCATAGCGGATGTGTCGTCGACGGGTTTTATGAGGCAAAGTTTCTTGATCCAGATGACATGACCATCCCGATATACAATCCTATGCGATACGACGACGATTACCCAGATCGTATCATGGATGACCTTCACATAGAACTCGATTTGTCGAGTTGGGGCCAACAGACTGCACCTTTTCTGCACAGATTCCAGAAACTCACGCACGTTGAAGTCGATGGATATCGAGACGAAGGCCAGATGGAAGTCATGACTGGTGCAATCTCCATCACGAATCTGAGAATGCGAAACTTCTTGGGCGGATATGCCGTGGAATATCTCTCTGAACGTCCCGAATTCGCCAAAGTCCAAATCCTCGAGCTCGACGTAAGATATTGCAGAAGCCTAGAGGACCACAAAGCCTTCATCGACGGTTTGCGCCTGTACCACGGGCTTCGACGTCTACGCTTATTCGACGGCCATAATCTCTCGAGATACAGTATCAAGGAGTGGATGCACTATGGAATCGAGAAACGCGTTCTAATCGATTGGGTGGAAAGTCATGAGGAGCGGTTTAGTCGGGCTCTGCATGACGAGATACACCGCGCAATACCTCGGGTGGGGAAGCCTACGGCACGTCGCCGAGAAGAGAAGAAGAAGGACGAAGATAAAGAGGTTCACTGGTGGGACCACCAGAAAGTCCTCCAAAAGCAGGAGAGGGACTACGTACCTACCAGCACGTTCGGCAAACGGGAAGCGAGCTTAAGTGACCTGCGAGAAGGAACAGCTAAGCTTGGTCGAGCGAATACTCTTGGAAAGAGACAGATGCTCTGTATCGAGGAGGACAAACCTAAACTGACACCGAAAACACAAGGGTGGCAAAGGTGCTTGTCTGTAACAGAACCCTTGATGCATTTGATGGGAGGGTTTGAGATTCATTCAGTGAGTAATGTTTTCGAATATTTCGAACCAAATTTGACTTTTAACTTAGCAGACAATCGACCTCTCGCAAACGGATTCGACGGAAATGGAAATAGACTATTAGAGGACTGTTGTAGTTTGTCTGCCATTACTTATATGGTCTGATTTATGTAATTTCTCCCTCCATCTCTGTGCTAGGACCGACCATTTAGATACCCATCCAATATGATTCTCAGTTCTCTTCCCACATTCGCGGATTTCTGGAACAGGGGTAGATTTTATAACCAGGAGCGGGGGTCCGTCTAAAGTCTAGTCGGGTATCAACTTGGAAAATATTATAGGGTTCCCCGAACGGCCTTATCAAGACTCTCGGCAAAGTATCTAATATTGTGAGAGTTGAGCCCGGCCATGGAGATACGGCCGTTAACCGTTAGGTAAATATGGGCCTTCTCCACGATTGCCCCTGATTGGTCGGGATTTATTCCCGTGAAACTAGGGGATGGGCATGAGATTAAATTAAAGGAGAAAGGAGGTAAGAGGCAGTGTGATTAATATGCACCTGAACATGCCAATTTGCTTCAAGATGTGATCCCAGCTTCCTGGGGTGTGAAGCTCCTTTGTGAGGATATCGTATAGCTTCTCGCGCATGTCAATAATGCGGTGTGCCATAGTTCTGATATCGCGTTTCCATTCTTCGAATAAGTCGGGGTTATTCAGGATGAGGGCGACCTGGAATAGGGTGTAAGCTTTTCTTCATTATTATTAAGAAGGGAATATATACCAGACGGGCACCATGGGAAGGAGGGTTGCTAATTTCACTCCGTTGGAGAACGGAGAGCTGACTCTTTACGCGGTCGGCGGCCTCCTTTGTGGGTGCAACGACATGCAGCGCCCCGACACGCTCGCCGTACAACCCAGCATTCTTCGCGAAACTCTAGAAAAACCGCAAAAACACGCGTCAGTGTCGCCAATAAACAACCAGAAATAAACCTACCTGGCAAACCAAAAGCGGTACACCCTTCTCCACGAACTTCCTCACAGCCGCAGCGTCCCTGTCCAAATCACCACTAGCAAAGCCTTGGTATGCACAGTCAAAGAATGCATAATGGCCGCACTCTAAGATGACATTGGCAATTTCGTCCCATTGCTCAGGGGTTGGGTCTACACCGGTCGGGTTGTGTGCACAGGCGTGCAAAAGGAAGACGGAACGCGTAGGGGCGCTGCGGAGGGATGCGAGAAAGCCGTTAAAGTCGAGACCGATGGTTCGTTTATCATAATAGGGGTAGTTGACAGGCTCGATGCCTACGTTTCTGAAGATGGCGTGATGGTTGGCTGAGAGGGTATGTTGGGTTATTAGTGACGGAACGAGGCGATGTGACGTACCCCATGTTGGGTCGCTGAGGTAGATCTGCTTAGGGCCATTAAAGTTATAGAAGCGAGATAGGAAAAGGGCTCCCAGATGGTTTGCACCAGTGCCAGAGATGGTTTGCACGCTTGATTGATTGTAAGATGCGATTGATTATGATCAGATGGCTATACGACAAACACACCTTGAGACGCGTCCTTCCTGAATTGCAGGCGAATCACTGCCCAGAATCAGCTTAGCAGCAGCAGAAGTGAATTCAGGCAATCCAGTAATAGGGAGATATTCATGGTCGAGGGCTGGATCGTTCAAGAGGATCTCCGTGGCCTGTTCGCATGCATTCAATAAGCAGTTCAAAATGGGTTTTATAGAAGCTTCTCACTTTCTTCACAACAGGAAGCACCCAGGGCTTATTATCATCGTCCCGATATGCGCCGACGCCTAGATTGACCTTTTGTGGGAACGGATCCGCTTTATACGCTGCAGTAAGCTTGAAGATGCTGCCACGCGTGTTCAGCAATACAGAACAGAAACCCTGAGGCAATCGATGGACCCTACCTGTCTGGAGGAGCGAGGGGGACTTGATTCCAAGATTCTGCGACGATGGAGGACATGGCAAATATTGAGAAGTGAGTGTTTGTTCAAATCACGCGCAACTAATTAAGGGTAGGACCACTGAGTCACGGCGTCCCGTACATACCTGGTACGGCATCGGAGCTACCTTGGACGTGCGATAGAACTTGCTTTACTCTGTTGCTGGCCATTGTATAAAGAACGGAATGGAAATGGGGAACATCATCCGTTGATTCAAAATACTTATGGACCACCGCAACGCCATTTCATGTGAAAACCGGTATACTCAGCAGACCCGCACCAACTCATTCACATCGACATGGATGCAATACAAGTAAATATATAAAAATGCGTGGATAAGGTCGTAGAACCAAGACTGGGAATACATTATTAATGACATCAAGAGAAAACACGTATGCGTCTACAGAGGTATCCATCCCACGTCCGATGAGGGGGTGGTCCTAAATAACCATTAATGGGTGGGAAGAAAGTACGTGGAAAGACCAGAGGAAAAATGAACAATATGCAGAGGTGGGATACAGTGGTGGAAGGAAGAAAGCTGATATATGCAGAGGACAAGAAGAGGAGGCGAAGGGTTGCAACGCCGAGACAGGACATAGGGTATTCAACCTGCAATCTTGGCTGCGACGGTTCGCTCGCTCTCTAGTCGCTCCTTGTTCCTCTCAAACGCCTCCTGTCTGCATTCTGCCATCTTCAGGCAAGCATGGTGTTCTGGCAAACGGTGCTGGCGAAGCAGAAGAAGGTCAGCTGGGAAATGCATGCGTATAGAAAGCAAGACGTACTGTGCCACAGAAGGACATTCTACAATGTGAGCAGTCCCCTACGATTCTCAGAGCAGCACTGTTGCACCTGGGTTCTCCTGGGAGTTGGCAACGACGTTTAGCGGGCATGATGAAATACTACGGGGAGACTAGGCGAGGTCAGATAAGCGAGGGAAGCACAAGGGGGGATAGTATACATACCTGGAGGACGTTGAGGACGGCGACGAGGAGCGATTGATAAAGTGGGTGGAGGAAACATCTTGCTGCTGACGCGGCCTGTATATAAAGGGGACTGACGCTGGTTACGCAAGCGTCAGGTCGGGGTGAACCATAGTCTCGGCTCCACAAGGCCAGGACACAGCCCGTATTCCTCCACCACCCGGCGTGGACAGATAGAAGAAATTCCTTATAAAACAATCGTAACCGAACTTCTCGGACTCGCACACCTGCAATCTAGGGCCAGATGTCGTGCGAGTTGACAGTGATGGCTAGGCAATTGAGAGCCCGGCGACGCAAGCAGGTCTTGCGGAGGGCGGTTTTGCTGTCTCCGAGTCGCAACACAAGTTCTCAAGGGCCCCTTGAAGAAGCGGATGCCTCGAATCATCCAGAACCACCCAGATCTCCAACTATTCCTATTTCTCGAAAGATAACCCTTATCCACATGTCGATGTCGACGAAGACTCCGACCTAGAGTGCCTTGGGGCATCTGACTCGAATGTGCCACACTTCACGCATTGACATGCTACGTTTCAACGCCCTTCTGGCCCTCCCATTGCATTGTGATATGCACCAGACGGGACGCAGAACAGAATCGCGTAAAATTTCTCAAGATCGATTAAGCAGCCGTGTGCGACACAGAAAAAATATAGTCACGACAGGGTCCGAATGCATAATAAATAAAAACACAACGATATGCAGATAAGAGTGAAAAAAGATATAAACCAATTGAAATCATAAAAAGAGGGGCATAAGAAAACATAAGACACTCATTTCTTGTTGTTGTTGTTCTTGACGACCTCCACCGCAATAACAATGGCGACAATCGCAAGGATAATAAGGCAGATTATGAAACAAATCCATCGCTTCTTGCGTGCAGCCCGTGCCGACTCGACCGCCTTGTCTGTGTGTTGTAAACTGAAATAGACGCGTAAGCTTTTTGTATTGCCGACACAATAAGGGCCTCCTTACCCAATTTCAGTGTCTTTCTCAACATTAGTCGCATTGGCTTCGATGGCTACGATGGTCTCGTCCTGTTGCTCAACAAGAATACTCATCTAAAACTAACTTCAGCACTCGGCGAAACAGGATAGCTTTTTTTAACTGACGTCATTGAATAATTGCGCCAATTCTCCCAGCGTACGCTCGATCCTCTTAATATCTTCATGGCGCTCCTGAACTTCCCGGTAGGCCGCACGGGATTCGCCATAACGATTCGAGGATTGCAGCTGCAGAAAGAGGTTAACAAACACACGAAGCCTGGAGCAAATATAGCACGCACAGCTTGAGCGAATATCTGGCCATTCTGCTCGTCGTTAACAACAGCCCTTACTTCCTCAGGTGAGGCATCGGGTTTGACTGTTGGACAAGTTAATAATAAGTAGGATAAGCTGTGTGACGACATACCAATCTTGAATTGCCGCTCCATGCGTTGCTTATATTTTGACCGGAATTGTTGCTCTACTTGCTGATAGTTCTGGATGGCTTCGACGAATTTTTGTTTTACCAGCCCCGTCTATGAACGGAATAAACATACAGGTACTAAATATTCAGGCAATTGACATACCTGTTGCTTTCGGATTTGACCATCTCGCCCACTGCCACCCTTCTTTTGGAGCGTCTTAATTCGCAACTTCAACTGGTTGCTCAATGAGCTCGTCGACGCAATCAAGTCATCAAGTTGTTGTTGGTTTCGCTGCATAGCAGCCTCATCCAAGTTGTTCAACGAGCGCTGGTGCAAATCAGAAATACGGGCAACATTGTCATTGTAAGTCCTCAAGCTATCTTGAATAGAGCTGATCTGGAATCACAAAGGTACTGTCAGCACCAGCGCTCACCCAGAAATGGAGAAGTCGGCTCACTTCTGAATAAAAAGCAGACATATCGTCGCCTCCAACTCCCGCAGTCAGAGGGACAGTGCTGTCCTGCTGAACATCAGTCATTTCGTAACGGTCGTCTTGCTGAGCGTATGGGTTGTTGCGGCGGCCCCCGCCATAACCGCTATTATCGCTTTGGGCTGGGTGTGATGGCGCGTCGCTAGAAACGAGTCGCTCAACATCAGTCGACTCTCTTTGTTAGTTGCTACACACTTGTATCCGCCGCCGCCTTGTGCCTACAAAAAATACAACGTAAGGCCCAACTCGGATTCTCAGAGCACTCAGACGCACCCGCATTGCTGCCAAACGATCTCTTGCCATACTGGTATAGATTTAAAAAGGGTGGTACGTGAAAGATTAAGGAAACTAAAGGGAGATAGATGTGAGGGGCAAGTGGCAATCTATGCACACTATTTGGGATTATTCGTATAAAGAGGGATGAAGGACTCGGAGTGAGAGTGAGGAGTTGGAGAGTGCCTCGGGGCTGTGGTTTCGTCTGTGTTCAGGTGGTGTCACGCTGCAGTCAGTCGGAGTCTCAACTTGCGATCCGCTTCGGGTATGCACTCCGCGATCAGTGCTTCACCGCATTCTTTAAAAATCTGGATCGTCCAGAAAATTTACTGCGTATTTCACAAGTATATAACATGGAATACATGGCGTAAATCTTCTATGAACTGTGAATTGCTGTGATGTCGGATAGCTGTCCACCTTTTCCCGGGTGACGCCGTGACCGCAGGCGCGGTGCAATAGGTGGTTAAATGGATGATTCACCAAGTCTCTTTCCACATAACTCACTGAGAAATATTTGCAATGGCCAGGGATCGATTGAAGGAAATTAGGGTCTGCGCTGTTCGTGCATCTGCCCCATTTTTATCTGAATATCTATTGCAGGCACAGCGTGAGGCGCAGGAACAGGCTGCGTGAGCACCCCTTTAGTCAGTTATTTACTGAAATTTGACGTATTTATTATTATGCATTATGTAGATCATCGTCTTCCCCTTCGCAAGGAGCCTTTGGAACGAGCCAGACGGCAACTTATCAAGAGAGTTACGAAATGACCACTCCCGTAAAGGAGCCTCGCACAATAGGGGAAATAACGACCATGACAGACTTCTTCGCCGAGGTTTGTTAATTATTTTCTTTAGAATTTGACATGTAGCAATTTTCCAGGTCCGTTTTGTCAGAGACAGATTACAGAATTTCGATGAGAACATAAAACAAATATCCGAATTACATGCACGGTCATTAACATCTCTCCCGGATGATTCCTCACAAATGAACACCGCACAATTAGACGCGTTGGTTCAAAGTACACGTGCATTAATGGACGAAATCAAGGCTAGAATTGAGAATTTACGACAACCTGGTGGAGAGGGGACTGATAAGAAGATTCGAGCTGAGCAGGTGGGATTTCCCTTGCGCGATTGTTTCCGTAGAGAATTAAACTTTATACAGCCAGCTGTCCTTGCTAGCATTTTCAAGGAATTGATCCAAAGGTATCAGCAAGTGGAGAGGCTATATCGAGATCAATGTCGGGACCGTGTCAGACGACAATTGAAAATTGGTAAGAAATTTCCCTCGTCGGGTTAAATCCCTCTGACAATATTTAAATAGTTAACCCGGATGCTACACCGGACCAGATCGAAGACGCAGTAAAGCGACAAGACGACCAGCAGATTTTCGCCAACGCGGTAAGAATTCCCAAGAACAGCATGGCCTCAAAAATAGTATTGATAATTTATATTAGCTTGCCACTTCTACCCGTTATGGGGAATCTCGAAGAGCATACCAGGAAGTGCAAGAGCGACATGACGATATTCGCAAGATAGAAAATGATCTCACACAACTCACCCAGCTTTTCAACGATGTAAGTTTCCTGCCCCGCATAACTTTCATCGACGTTAACATTTCAGATCAGATGAGCATCCTGGTAGCTCAGCAAGACGAGGTAATAAAGAATATCGAGGCTAGCGCCATCACGGCGGAACAGCGGACTTCCACCGCGTGAGTATCTTCTTCAGTCAAATCTCATCTCGTATTAAGCATCTTTGGCGCAGTCTTCGAGATACAAAAAAGGCAGTCTACCACGCCATGAGAGCCAGGAAGATGCGCTGGATATGTTTCTTCATATTCCTCGCAATTGCTATTGCCCTGGGGCTAGGCCTTGGGATTCACTTTGGAACGCAATCTCACACCAATAATAACAGTAGTAACAGCAGCAACAACAACAACAATCAATCGCCAAGTAACTCGACATCTTCTACTTGAAAGACTTTTTATATGTCTCTTGTAATATAGACAGTATAGGTGTGAATTGTACGAATATGATTAATCTTGCCCCAGTCGCTACTTTCCGTGTGCTCGTGACGAAATTTAAATTCTACAACAAATTGAAATGGTACTGTATTACATTTTTACAGACTCGCTCCTTTTTCTAATTGTTATTCCCATTCGTCAACGCGACAGTCAGGAAAGTAGCAGAAACGGCAAAGAAAAGAAGCAGCAATGCACAAAGTGCGAAGCACAGGCAGTATTTCTTCCTAACCGCTCGAGCCGACTTGACGGCTTTAGTAGTCTGTTGTAAACCTGTGGCAGCGTGTTTCTCAACGTCTTCGGTAATGGTATGGATTCCTTCGATTTTCTCTCCACCCTTCATGATTAGAATTTCCATCTGGACGAGGGTATGTCAACTAAACATTCGTGGATGCGAATGAGAAAGAAAACCGACTTCGCTGAATATCTCGGAGAGCTGTGTTAGTGTTTCCTCGATTTTCTTGATGTCGTCATGTCGTTCCTTCACCTCGCGGAAGGCCGCTCGGGAGTCACCATAGCGGCTGGAAGATTGAAGCTAGGACAAAGATTAGAATACAATTGGTTTTAGTAGATTATTTACTGACTATCTTTGAGAACAGCTGGTCGTCGTGCTCCCCGTCGACCACTTCCTTCACTTCCTCTGGTGTCGCATCAGGTTTCACTGCGAAATACATTAACTATCTCTATAAACACGGGGGAAATAGAGTGGGAAAACTCACCAACAAGGAATTGCCTCTCTAGACGTTGCTTGTATTTACCACGGTAAAGTTGCTCCACTTGCTGATAATTATGAACTGCCTCCACAAATTTGTGCTTGATCATAGCGGACTATTTATCTCATCAATCAGGCAGATTAATCGCTAGAATCCGAAGGGAAATACCTGTTGCATTCGGCTCTGAATATCACGCTCGCGGCCAGTAGCAGGAATCGCATAGAGATCTTTCACTCGTAGTTTAATGTTTTCCGCGAGTCGACTGGTGTCTTTCATGAGGGATTCGACTTGATGGACACTTCGACGCGCTGTGGCCCAATCCATGCTGTTTAAAGAGCGGGAATGAAGGCCTGAAATTCTGGAAACATTATCGTTGAATGTCTTGAGACTATCCTGGATCGAGCTGATCTAAGGATGTGGTTCAGTAAAGGGGTGAGATGTGTACGCGAAAAGCAATACCTCTTCATAAAATTGGGACATATTATCCAGGCTCTTAACGCTCATGGCATCACTCTTCTTATCAACCCGTGTCGAATGCGAGGGAGGAGCATAGAGGCCATATCCATCTGCGAAGGGGTCTGAGG
>Ga0157379_10006207_pt1 | contig 10289 bp, 9 predicted proteins | sample S25metaG_FD_121802 | JGI IMG/M metagenome (GOLD analysis project Ga0157379, IMG submission 121802) | Switchgrass rhizosphere microbial communities from Kellogg Biological Station, Michigan, USA - S2-5 metaG | ecosystem: Host-associated > Plants > Roots > Rhizosphere > Soil | place: USA: Michigan... | reverse complement strand
CCAAACCGCCGACAACGCCACCAGCAATTGCCCCAACAGGCCTACTTGCGGTTCCTTGCGATGCGAAGATTGATGGATCTGGACTGTTCGATGATAAACTGGTTTCCACAGTTGTCGTCGAGGCCTGACTGGTAAGCCCATCTGATCCTGTATTCGTCGTCGACGCACCAGTTGTTAAGCTGATCTCGGATTTTGAGGAAGAACCCGTCGATGACTGTGAGCTCGAGTTTACGTTTGAGATGGAATGCGAGTTGGTCGCCACGGGGTCAGGGGATCTAAATAATCAATATGATAAGGAGGGAGGGGTTGGTATATAATGGAACACTGCATTACGCCTCTTTTGATGTCGATTGTGATGGGCTTGAGGGCTTGATAGAAGTCAAGGTATTCGGAGGACTTGAAATAAATATGGCTATTACTGTGGAACTGGCACGGACGATGAGTGGAATTCTTACTTATTCGTTTTGGTGGAAGGAATGGAAGTTACGGATGAGCTTCCCCTGCAAGGTACGTGAGTCTTTATATTGAGAAGGGTAGTCTTCCTTTCCTTACCCAGGCGCTGGATCGGACGAAGGTCCTGTATCACTTTCACGAAAAACCTTGATGGGCGAAGACACCGCCAAAACCTTGCTTCCTGTCCTGCAGTAATTCATGAGATGCGATAGATTCACCTCCTTCATGATTGCACCTACGCCGCATCTCTGACTTCCATGACATAATTTCTGGATAACAGACCGACGTTAATGAGTATCGTACACTATCTTCTGCACGGAAAACTCACCGACCCTGGTGCTGCGAAGATTGGCACCGAGCACTCAAAGTTCAGAGGCTCGGCATGAGTAACATTTCCGACAAGACCGGTCACCTCACTCCCTGATGTTTGATCTTTGAATGCCATCGAAACTCTTTGCTCTGCTTCACCCGGCAGCAAATCGACTTCATATAGCACACTGCTGCCAACGGCGACTTCTGTGGTGCCCGTTGTTGCAAAGACGACCATCGAAGTGACTGCGGGGACCGCTGAAAGTAGTATTGGAACCCAAATCAAAATGAAAATCATCGTCGAGGAGTGCGATGCTTGGACATGCACGTCAAGGAGGAAAAGAAAGAGAGCATCCCCAAAAGTGTTCATACTGGAGGCTTCCAGCGCCCTTATGCCAGACCTTCCATTCAATTCAGGTTTAAGGCACTCGACTCGTTTGCGTTGTCGAAATGATGCCAAGGAAAACACCGCCAGCAAGCTCCATATTTAGTCAAGATTCCGCAGATGCTGAGTCACGTGGTAAAGCTGACCGCCCCAACCCTGTTATAATTCCACCTACCCCGCATCGCTGACTTCCATACCGTGGCTCCTTTATACAAAAGAACATTGATCCGGCATCCTATTTTTCAGATAAAAAATTCACCAACCCTGGAGAAGAGAAGTTTGGCACTGTGCGCTCAAAGTTCAGAGGCTCAGAATGAGGCACATTTCCTACGAACTGGTGACAACGCTCCCTGATGTTGTTCTTTGAACGACAGCGAAACCTTTTGAGTAGGTTCCTTCGACGTTAAGTCGAGCTCGTAGAGACATCTTGGCCAATAGCCACTTCTGTATCACCCATTGAGGCGACAGTAGGAATCGCTGAAAATATTATCGGAAGCCATGAGGATTAAAAACCATGGTCAGGGAGTGTGATGCCCCGCCGACGGTTGTTGTTGTTAACCGCGAAATAAGAGTGAAATTAGCGTTTAACCGTGGTGAGCTCGTGAGGCAAATGGATACCATATGTACAAACATGTATGCTACGTATAAATTGAATAAATGCTGTACAATCGAAGGGGGAACAACAAAAAGGAGCTGCTGCAGGCTGGTGCTACACAGCACGGAACGGAACTCCGAGTATATAACTTGTTGAGCGCTCATAAATTCAACAGTTGTGTCAGAATTGCCATTCAATTCACCCTTTGAGGCACTCAACTCATTCATGATGTTGAAGTTTGTCGACCAGTGATGCCGAAGGGAAGTGCGGCGGCAATAGATTAGCCGCGGGTAAACCTGAGCTTTCTTCGTCGAACACCATAACACCCTCAACGGCATATCCCTCTATATACTCAGAGTGGAAGGTGAGTAAATCGCTGAAGCAATGTCCATCTATTCTTGGAACAGTCATCAACTACTTGGGCGCTCCGACGGTCCCTGCACCTTTCCGGCAATGCTCTTCTGTTCGATGCCATGGGAATCTAGGAAGCCACAGACAATCCCTCAACGATCATCTGCGAACACCACCCTGCAGTGGTTTTAAATCCTTCCTCTCTTGGTTATCCAAGACTCAATTCCTGGAGTATGGAAAGCAATTCACATGCCGAAGCGCCCAAAGAAACCGAATCTAGGGTTGCTGGTCCATCTTCCCAAGCTACAGTGCGTTATCTCTCTTCCACAGCTGTAAGCTATGTTGCACAACTGCACCAAAGATCCCAGACATACAACGCCAATTCATTGGAAGGAAAATTCAAGACGTCTGGGCTTGCAATATACCTGGTCATACGATATGTGTCTTGAGTCGTGGAGGCCATCATCAAATATCAGAAATTCAACTCTACACCTGGATCGAGGCAATTGTAAGTTCTCTGTCTTTCCTACATCGCTCTATCGACGTATTTCCTCAGCATGATGGTAATGCAACTGTCAGAAACCCACCGCTGGGTCTGCTTCCCAATGAGGAGACAAGCCACGCCGCTTCTGTGGCCGACAACTTTGACATCCACTCAATCGCAGCATCAGTTGGCACTGAAGCATCTGTCCCATTTAGAACTTTGCAATATACACCTTCCTTGGCTTCCAGTATTGCGGGAAGTTCGACAGGGATTGTCTCCTCTTCTATGAGCCCAGGTCAATACACTGGCAAACGCCTCCAATGGCTAGGTTCTCTTGGGATGGGCGGTATGGGGACCATCGTTTCTTATGTGACGTCACGCGAGTTCTACACTCTGCTGCGAAATTATCAGCGGGAAGTCGATGCTTGGGATAAACTTTGGAATAAAACTCCGCCGCATATCGCCCAATTTCAACGAACGTTATCAGATTTTCAGGCATTTCGTCATCTGAACTGGAATGGTAATATTTCGGATCGTATATCTTATACTCTATCTAATTCAATGCATAGCGCGACCTCTCAGCTCTGTCCAGAAAGAAGCTCTTGCTTTTATTTCCGAGCTCTGTGACGGTATTATAGCCATGCACGCCGGCCTCTCCGATGAAGAATTCAGAAACGCTATTAACCTCGAAGATATGGTTTGGCAGATGGAATTAGCAATGTATACCATTCGGTGCGTCATCTCTTTACCAAGTCCTAATCATATCTTTATCAATTTCACATAGAGAACTGTCCCCTGTAAAGAGCGACCTTCATCCACCTCCATCCATATTGACGAATTTACGGAGATCCATGAACGTCGAATACTACGACATTCTCATCCACATTATCATCATCTTCATGGCTTACAAACTTCTTTGCACTGTACCTGGAGATCTGAAAGTGGACATAGCCGACGCGAGGCTGTTTCGGGTGGCACTTCACGCAGCAACCCACCCAAAAGTTCGTTTCTACGGCCCAGTTCTCGATATATTGCACAGCGTAGGTGCGGACCGAAAGAATAGGTATGCCATCCTATCGTTTAACATTTCTGTCTACTAACTATGTATGATCAGAAATATGAATCTTAGCGCTCTTCATCGCCCTTTCGAAGTGGCAATCTTTGGTTTATGTGCCAGAGTGGACACCAGTTTCAACCCTTTTCTCAACGGCCCATCTGGTTTACCGGTTCTTTTTAAGGCATTGGGAGGCGTCATGGAAATGGTAGCCTCCAATAACGATACAGAACTTGTTTGGTTGGAGGTGTATCGTGTACTACATGCTCTCCATGAAATACTGCTTCAAATTCCAGGTATCGTACTCGATATGGAAACAGCACTTCCTCTATTACGATTCACCGTGTAAGAGTCCTTTCTCTCCCTTTATCAAACAGACTCTGAGCTTTCTGCAGTGTTAAGATACCGAAGATTATGCGGCAGCCCATTCGCCGTGTCCTCGTAGACACCATCGCAGCGCTATTATGCTCGTTCCCGGCCATCTTTCAACGACTTCGTCCTCATCAGCTAAACGTTGTGCAACTATGCTCAGATACACTCAGAGCATGGAAAGAAAGTGAACCAAGTGGACCTCGGAAGGTTGAACTGGCCGAACTCTGCGAACTGTTGGAACATCTATCTCGCACTTCTTGATTTTTGGTTATTGAATATATCCCCGTCTTCTCCGCAGGATCGCCGCGATTAGTAAGGGTGAGATGGACTACCGAGGTGATCATATACCTGAGGATTGGTAGTTATTTTTATTTTGTAAATATTGCATAATTCTGAAAGGGTCGGGCTTTATCCGTAAATCAACGAATACTATATACGTGGCCTTCAAACTGGATTGATTCGGCGCTCTCAAATAGAAGCAGCTCTTCCATCGATGGAAATGGTATGTGTTATTCAGAGTAGACACAGATTTCATTCCCAGCCATTGGCAAAAGCCGGCTATACTGTTTGGCGTAGAAATCTTCCGAGTTCTACCAGGCATCCTCTGCCGGAGAAGTGGTTTGGGAGGAACCTATTGTAGAAGAATTGGATTCAGGATCGACGATCGACGTACAATTTGGAATTAAGCCCAGGATTGCGAAAACGCGGGATATCTGTTTGTATATATTGAATAAGGGTGTTTAGCAGTGTATATTCCCAAAAGGAAACCAGGAGTTATTTTGATAAAAATTAGTTATGATTTTGGAATTATACTGTTTGTACGGCTCCGGCGGAGCCTTAGTCCTTACAAGGAATGTCTTTTCCTACGCTTCAGTGCCATTTTCCAGAACAATATGGAATCTCTAACCCTAACGGGTCCACAGATGTGGAGTCTAAATAGACTAGTAAGCGGACGGAAAAGAGTTCTTTCACTCAGAAAAGAGACTATTCACCTACTCCTGAGTGTATCTCTTGACAAAAAAAAATTGAACTCAAATATACAAGACTTCATGCATTTCAAAGGATTTCAATTCCAAATCGTGCGCCGGAGAGCCAGTTCATATCCGAGCCGGGTCATCATCAAATGGTGAGTTACACTCACATCCTACTTGCAGTGGCTTTCTGGGTGACATGACATGATAGCAAGAAGTGTTGAGACCCCTGGGTCGAAATCTTACCAAAGGTGGTCCGTGATCTGTATGTTGTTATTGTTAGCCTCTTTTTGTTATCATCGGTGGAGCAAACCGCTGCTACCCACGTGGCTGCAAATTCGAACTGAGGTGGACTGTGAGCTGAGACCTCAACAGTTTTATCTTGAAATAAACCATCCTGGAGGTATCACCCAACCGTTGAGGGAAGTGAATAATTAATTCTTCTAGAAGTAACCCTGATTTATCGTTTTTGTTTGTAAAAATTTGAATTAGAAGTTTCGAATTCCTTGTGTATAGGGAACTTTGGTAAACAAGGCAATCTACCAGAACTGAAGCATCGAGGAAGACATACTGTGCTCCTGATGGAATGCATATTCGGCAGCGCAGATGACCACTGAGCTTCCATACTTCCTGAGGGAGATAAAGTGGGAATTGGGTCAATGTGCTAACGTGTAGAAGACGGCGGCAAGACACTTGTGCACAATTGAGATGCATCATATGAAACTTACATGTCCCTCAGTTCGAACTAAATTTACCCCGTACCTTACCCCTGTTGGAGTGACTTAATAGCTTTCCCACTAGATTCTAAGTCTCCAACACTCGGTGTCACACTTACATATTCACACTGTCCATGTCTTCCAACACAGTAAAAAATCCCTTAATCGCCATTCCGCCTGAGGAAGTACAATTTCTCCTAGTTGAGTGGGTCTTCATGCTACAGCTTTCGCGAATATCACTGAGGTCTGGTTTCTCTTAATATCAGCCAAGCAACGAAATATGTTATGCTAGCAGCCTTCAGTGTCGACAGTCCAACTTTTTCACATCCCGTCTTGTCTAACACAGTTGTTAGTGCTATTCGCTTATGATACCATTCTAACTCTTTCAGATGAAATCTTGTTCATGTGGAGACGGAAAATGCAACTTGGCTCAGTCTTGTATATCATCGCTCGCTGTTCTGCCTTCATGTTCCTAGGGTGGTCTGTGTTGTTTAATATTGCGGGAGTAGGGCCGAAATCCATTGGGGTAAGGTTTCCAGAATTGATCCATATAATCACTATTAATAATATTGGAAATTCTAGTAAGATTCCTCCTGCGATCATGGTGCCCTCTAAATCTGTTGGATGCCCCCAGCGCATGCATAGACATATTCTTTATATTTCGGAGCATCGGCTTTCTCGCGGCCACATCTGTCCGAGGTGAGTATAAGTTTAGTGCCATCCATTCTTTCTCTAGAGCTTAGGTAAGTCATGAGCTCTCATGTTTGCTCGCGCCCGTGCTGTCTCTGGTCCACGGCGGTGGCCACTGACTCTGCTCTGCATACTCTTTATCGTGAAGCTTGCTGTGGATCTCGTAAGAGAGCACTTGATCCAAGAAGAAATTATTCAAACTTCACTGGCGCACAGATGCCTTTTTTTACTCTCAATGAAACCTGTCAGGGAAAAGGTCCTTCCTTGGAACTTACTATGTACGTTTGGGATTTTATAGGAAATCTTGAAAGCCATAGATTAACTCTTTTTACAGATGTGAATAGAGAATTACATGGTTTCCTCCCTAAATGTCTGATATTGTCGATTTAACAGATATCGTTGACGACATTTCCAATATTGTCTTTGAAGGGCTTGTGGTTATACTTACATTCCGATATACGTGGAAAGAATACAAGGCAATTAAACTGCTTTTCCCCTCCCACTCCAAGTCCTTGGTGCGACTTTTTCTCCAACAAGGTAAGTTTTTATCCCGAAATTTTGGCCAGGATTCTACTAATGTGGATAAGGTGTCATCCGTTTCATGTTAGAGCCTGTGCACTGTATTGGAATGATATGCTGCTTATTTTCATCTGGCAGAGTAATTTTTATATGGGAGCTGGGGGGCACAATTGGCGTCGCGGTTTGTTCGATTTATCTCAATACGTCGAAAGTAGTTTCTTACCTCCTACTCGAAACTGCCCCACATAGACTCTTCCAGTCAGTGACCTTACTTTCTATCTTACTTACTTATGAACGGTTCAACAGACGCACCTCAAGAACGTCGAATCCCCTCTGGAAGAGGTGTTCGTGGCTTTGCTCTTTTTCATTAACCATCTCCTAACGATTGTTACAGAGTCTCTACCATTCTAATTCTCCGCCTCACGCTCCAATTGCGCCAGCAACATAATCCTTCTTCCGTTGTCGCCCCTGAACAGGTTGGGAATGGATGGCTAGGACAAGCTCGGACATTAATTCGTCGCATTGATGCCCAAATTATCGATGATTTTGGGGAGCCCTCTTTTTCATTCTATCATTCAGAAGATCAAAATGCGAGGGGGGGTGGATCGGCATTCGGCAACGAAGAGGTTTGGGACGGAAGTATTCTGTGCATCGCTGCCGAAGAATATCCTTGGGCTGTCAGAACAATCCCAGAAATTAAAAGTGGTACGGAAAATCAGCTCAAATAACAGCCAGTTAACAAGATGCACATTGAAACAATTAGCTGTTTAAAATCGTCTAGGAGCTCCTTTTGGTTTCAAAAAAACCGGATTCTCTTCAAGGTCAGAATCAGACAAAGAGTTTGCTAGTTATTAGGAGGGATTCCAGGTTGACACATGTTGCTAACTTTACAACCTCGATTTTCCGTCTGATTTAAAGTTGTGTTGTATCTGTATTCTCTTTGCCTGCTACTAGTAGCGGGTAGCTCCTTCTGTGGTGTACTACATCAGGAAGGTGATCAACTTCTAGCTGGCAGTAGCTAAGCTAGCTACATTCCCTACCTTGATACCTTCCCTAAATTATCTGCAACTATCTAGCCCCCCTAGCCAAGCTCAACCGAGCTAGCGAAGCCCGGATAAAATACGCGAGACAAGGCGACTGGCCACCGTCACTAACGACGGCTTGTAGCTTCCTGCCACGCTACCTAGTTGCACAACAAATAGCTAGCAGGTTAAACGCACATTGACAACTTTCCTGATGTACTGGGAACGTATGGCTGTGGGGGTGCGGGTGGATTCTAAAAGTTACGGGATTCCAGCTTGGTGGCATGCTATCAATGGAGCGCTGTAGAATGCAGTTGATATCCTGATAGGGTTCATGGGTGGGAAGGTGGTGATGGCCCATTCATATTATTATATCTTGAGGGTGCCATTGACAGAAAGAAATATAGGTAGAGTAATGAAAAGAGGGAAAGGAGCCATTTTGAAAGCTTAAGAGTCAATCCAAGGCGGCGTGAACCAAGCAAGTCGCATCAGCGGCATGGGCAATGAATAGGTGATGATGATTGACAGTTATAAGGATACCTAATAGAAGAAATAATATCTGAAAATAATATTGGGCTAAAAAAAACATACTGGGTGTCAGACTAAATGGACAAATGGACATCGAAGGACACATATGTGAAAAAGCAAGACTCAACGAGAACGGAGACCAAAGGGACGGAATAAAGGAGAACAAATGTTAGGATATTACATGAAGAGTGTCCTCAGACGAAATGGAAAGAATGCAAATAAAAAGAAAAGAAATATAGAGGATGTACGAGAACGGGATATTCCGAAGATAAACGGATAGTCAGGACCAGGAACAAACGCGGAAAGAAAGGGGAAGGATGAACACTAAGAGCAATCAAATACTGCACGGATAATCAGGCACGAATCCCAACAGTTAGATTAGGAATGAGTGAACCATCCGATAAAATTCGCCATGAGCAAATAGTTCTTAATCACATAAAAGATATATCTTAAAAATACTAATACCAGAGGATTTCACATAATTCTATAGTCGTTCCACCCCGTCCTCGTTTCCCACGAATCCTTAGACCTACCAAATTTTTTTATCGAAAGTGCTGCCCTCAGGTATAGTTGTCCAACCCCTTCTCCTCTTTTGACACTTGACTTGCAGTACTCTATTACCAGTAGATCCGGATTGATTAAACGACTCTAGAGCATCAGTGGCACTAAAGAGGCGCAATGCGGGATATTGCCTAAGATTATCCTCTACCAGGGGTAAAACTCGACCAGATGTTGTGTTTCTCACTCTGACTATGGCTACGAAATCGAATCGGACCAAATGAAAGTCTAATCATAGCAAGAAAGATGTGTTCGATAGAAGTATCGCCTACAGCACCGTATTATTTCTAAATAAAATCTTACTCTACTCACGACACGTACATAGAGATCCTGGGTTAACTTCCAATAAAAATGAACAATCGTGAAGGGAGAAAGAAAGAAAAAGAGATATAAGCAAACAGAAAGCAAGTTGTTACACGAGTGAAGATGGGAGATACATAAATAATATGAAGTGGGTGAGTTAAGGAGATGAGATATGGGTCTTTTAGGGGAGAAGGGAAGACAGGGAAAAGGGGAGGGGAGTTCGGAGGGAACGAGACGAGGTCGTAGATAGGGAACAAGAAGAGGATGTGTGAACCGATACAAAGTCCAACAAAGGGCCAATTTTCAAATCCAAGAGGTGCAGTCCAAGATCTATCCTCTCATACCAAAACTGCTCCCACGACACTCACAATAAATAACAATGCCTTCCACCCCACCTCCATCCTCATACTTGCATTCTTCCCCAGACTTCCCTGTGCAACCCAATCGTGCCATGCACTCTGCATCGGAACTACAAACGCCTGTCCTTCAGGCGAGTGCTCACCTGATGAGCCCCAGGAGAGAGGGTTGACGACAGGTTGGAGCCAGCCAGAGGAGTCGATCTGTGGAATAAATAAAAGAGCTAATTATTTGAATGAGTGGGATACAGGAAGGGAAGGGAAGGTGGGGGGACGTACATGTGTGTCTGAACTGATGGTATTCTGACACTGTTCAGAAGCTTAACAGCTTTCAGGGCGATTAGTTTGACTACTATCTGTCTACTTCCTTGTGAAACTCACTGTGGTGTAAGGTTGATAAACAGTATACTCAGTGGTTGTATAACAAGAGAACGACACTATATTATGTACCTAATAAACAGTATACTAGATACAAACATTTAATTATGAAGAAACAAAAGAGAAACAATAACTGACTCACCTCAGCAGTCGTATAACAAGAGAACGATGCTGAGGTGACAGTTTCCTAATTCGGAAATACTTCCAGTATGAACTTGTGGAGCATGTGCGTACTGTCTCACTCT
>Ga0157379_10006206_pt1 | contig 10289 bp, 11 predicted proteins | sample S25metaG_FD_121802 | JGI IMG/M metagenome (GOLD analysis project Ga0157379, IMG submission 121802) | Switchgrass rhizosphere microbial communities from Kellogg Biological Station, Michigan, USA - S2-5 metaG | ecosystem: Host-associated > Plants > Roots > Rhizosphere > Soil | place: USA... | reverse complement strand
CCCAACTCCGACTCTCCTCCGGACCTCCGACTCCGGTCTTCCTTCCGACTCGACCCCTAACATCTAATGACTGAACTGTTGCACTCAGATATTTCTTTTGGTTGGGTTCTTTTCCAAAAGGATATGACACTGCACATGCACATAAGGGAAATGTCTCCCACGATTACACATTTTATGGGTGCTTGACCAAAATCAAGCAGCAGAAGGTCCCTATCTCTCTTACAACTACATCATTCTGACTCTGTCTCCAGGAGTCAGGGATGATCCTACAGCTAGTGATGTCACATGAAATGATAAGCAGTTTGCATACCTAAGGTTGGCATGTTCAATCAATTGAGACCAAATTTGTAAGGTTGCTAAGCAGATGTCTAAGGGGATATGGTCTGCAAGGGAGAGAAGGAAGTGTTTAAGTTTCCAAATTGCTGCCTGGGATCAGACCCAGTCAGACCCAACTGGCAAGATAACTTATGGATGGGTTCTCCTGGTACTCCATCAGTTGGTTTGTAAATCATCATTAAGCCACATATATGACAGAATATTTAGTTTTGATGGCATTGATCCAGCAAAGTAGCTTACCTTGTGGAATCCCTCTGTGAGAGACATAAACATCCTTTCAAAGAGTCTAAATCCTAGGAAGTTATATGCCACTATAGAAAGTTACCATAAACCTTGGTTCCAATCTTGAATCTAGAGAAAAGATAATTTTGAATTTTCATGCCAAAGCTGAATCCTGATGTCCTTTGGGCACTGTACCCCCTTATGTACATAGTAAAGGTAATGAAAAAGTAATAGGGCTTCTCAATTCTTTCCCTCACACATTTTCCCTAGTCAGCACAAGTTTATACTATATGGGAGGGTCACCCAGTGAAATGGCAATCCATTCTGTCAGGTCCAAAATCTTAGGGAAAGGAGGGACGCCTCCAAGTGCTGTCCCTCCTTTCCCTAGAGCTCACTCAGTCAAACTTGTCCCTGACAAACCCACAAGCATATAGCCTTGACCACAAGCACCCATTCCCGTGATGTTCACCTCTGTGAATAAGGTGACATGCATCATCATGGCTCGCATTTGTCAACACCCTCCTGTTGAGGAGTTGTGTTTTGAGAATTTAAAGTGTTGGCACATTGACAGACCCGAGACCCGGAAACTCCATGTCTAACAGGGTGTATGTGCAGCATCCTGCCCATCAGTTGTTAGATAAAACTGTTTCTGTATTAGTAAATCTTGTTTAGTGTATCTAGATATAAAAGAGGGCTCAAAAGAGCTGTAAATAAGAACAGTTCGTTGTGCTACATACTGAGTTGCTAATATAAGGCATACAAAGAATCAATTGAAGGGAGTCTGAGAGGAGTTTTCATTCCCCAGGTGTCCTGCTGTGCAGTAGGCATCACCGGAAAGAGCGGAAAGGGCAGCTCCATGTTGGGAGGTGATAAAAAAAGATATGATTACGAAAGACTACTGTACAGCTACCAGAATCATGCTGACTAGGGAAATCCACAAGGGAAATATGACCCCAATTAGAGTCTTTCCCTAAGGTTCCGAGAGTTCAGTGGCCCCACGTGAGGCTCATGCTGAATGAATCTCGGGAAACTAGGGAAATTCAGAATCGAGCACCACTAATAAATATGAAGTGAAGTGTGTAAAGAAAACAAGATGTGAAATAAGACTGAAGTAAGAGATAAAATGATAAGGGAGGAACAATAACAATGAAATGAAAGGGAGTGATAAGAAAGAGTAAGAAAGTTGAAATAAATTTTGACTATCCGGTTGACCCCACCTGACAGTGCCTGAAGATTCCTCGCCACCCTGATCAGCCTGACCGGAGCTTTGACTCCTGACCAGCCTGATCGAGTGGCTTTGACCTGACAACCTGACGCGGCTGGGTTACGGGTTTTCGACTTTTGCGACATAGCGAAACCCCAGTGGGAAAGAAGCGATCAGAACTCCACAGAAATCAGGATCGTCTTCATTGCATGGTTTGCAACGTGGCTTTTTAGTCCCCGAGTGCCCTGATCTTAAGGATGAATGGACACGAATCAGGAGTATTCTCTCGTTTTCATTGGTAGTGTCATATTCATCAGCTTCCTTTTCATTTTGTCGGGTTGATTGTCTCGAAGGCGAATCGCTGCGATTGGAGCTTCAGGCTGGATCCTTTAAACAAGGAAGCTCAGGTCTTCAGTTTATGCCGAAATCCGATTGTATCAAATATACCGGAAAGGTTCACCGTAAGAGCATCTCCAGGGATTAAGACAGTAGTTTGCTACTCATATAATAGTCAACTGTCATTTCCTCGCCTCAATGGATGATATTTGGAACACGCATGTCGCCCTTAAGAATAAGAAAGGGAGAAATATTACCAAAATGAGCCTTCTGGTGTTTGAGTGGAACAGTCAGGAACGCTTGAGAGAAGCAAATTATCGCATCATTCAACACATTTCTATACAAACTACTTGATAGAATGGATAAAAGTTTTGGCTGGGGCCGGTGAGAGACCACAGGACTGACATGGACCCAACTCTTGTATTTAACCTCCACGCCTGCCCTATTACGACGTCTGAAAATTCTAGAAATAGCCCAACATCAGATGGGTTATGACATTACCCCTTCCTCCGAATGACCATCGTCACACGCACAGAGACTATTCAGGCAGGGAGGGTAAGGAGAGCCCGAGTTAATTCCGTCTTTGCTTCTTCCCATCATTTTTCGACGAAGTATGAAGCGGTCATAGATAGCCTGGGAGCGCCAATACGATGTCCACACTCAAAAATATTGCTTTCGACGATCACATGGGCCAAGTTTACGGAAGAGAAATATCCACCTGACCCTCAATCCAGGCCGCAGCCAAAGTCGAAAGTTCTCCGTGCGAGGAATTGAATTTTCCCAAAGCTATAACTACTGTACAAGGTCATCTTTGGGAGGCCGGACGAACTTACCCGCACACCCCTCCTCAATGGCTCGGAATTTGGTTTCGATTGTTGCACTCCTAGCACTTGTAACTCTGGCTCATGCCCAGTTGGACATTCTTGCCCAGCTCAATGGAAAATTATACTTTGGTACCGCCACGGATAACCCAGAGTTCACTAATTCTTCGTATCTCAAACAATTGAACAATACATTGGATTTCCATCAAATTACAGCAGCCAACAGTATGAAATGGGTACCCAAATTCTATTGTCTTCTTAAACATAACAAATATTAATCAGTGAGTTGCAGGAAAACACTGAACCTCAACGCGGTGTATTCACTTTCGCGGGAGGGGACCAGATCGTACAACAAGCTGAAGCTCACAAACAACTTTTGCGAGGTACGTCCTTTGTTTTCACTCGTTCAGAGAAGCCCATCAAATACCGGGCAAGGTCATAATTGCGTATGGCACAACCAACTTGCCCAATGGGTCACCGATGGCAATTTCGATAATGCCACGCTTCTCTCCATTGTCGAAAACCACTGTTCGACATTGGTGGGACGCTATAAGGGGAAAATGTGAGTTAACCGAAAATAAGGTTATTCTTGATGCTTATTCTTGCCGCAGTTGTACGTCAGCGAGTGCAACTCAACTGTTACAATGCTAACCTGTTCATAAAGACAGCTGGGATGTCATCAATGGTCAGTGTTTTCAAAGTTTGAGACATATGATAAAGGCTTACCTAACTCGTTAGAATGCTTGAACGATGATGGAACCTTCCGTGAAACTGTGTTCTTCAACACAACTGGAACTGCTTACATCGCTGCTGCACTCCACGCCGCAAGGAAAGCCGACCCTCACGCTAAGCTATATGTTTGTCATATCCACCCAGCCATAATTCCTTTCAAAACTCACCAACATCTAGATTAACGATTTCAACATCGAAGGTCAAAATGCTAAGTCGACCGCGATGATCAACCTTATCAAGTCCTTGAAAAAGCAGGGAGCCCCCATCGATGGCATTGGTATCCAGGCACATCTCATCGTTGGTGAGGTCCCCACGACAATCAAACAAAACATGCAAGATATGGTCCGTGCTGGAGTCGAAGTGGCCATTACCGAACTTGATATCCGTATGAATCTTCCCGCGACACCCGCTCTTTTGGAGCAGCAAAAGCAAGACTACAAGACGGTCATTGATGCTTGCAGGGCTGTCCCCAAGTGTGTCGGTGTAACAGTATGGGACTGGACAGATAAGGCAGGGGATAGCTCAGCTGATAATTATAAGTTTCCTGAGATTGATTTCTTTTGCAGTTCTCATGGGTCCCCGGAACCTTCGCAGGTCAAGGGGCTGCTTGTCCATGGGATGAGGTAAGCATATATGGATTGGAAGTGTACGCTCTCAGCTGAAAATTATATACAGAACTTCAAGAAGAAGCCAGCCTATGCTGGTATCGCTGAAGCGTGGCTCGGAATATAAACATGCGGGACTAAAAAGATCATTGTTTAGATATCCATGACGGTATAGCCGTATAAAGTTGCCCATGAAAGTTTCCAATCATTCCGAGATAGCTCCGGAGTGTGAATTGTGATATTAGAGGTGCCTACATAACATCGAATGCAATGAAAACGATAAAATCTGCGAGAGCAAATGCAAAATAGTGGATATGCTAATATGTCCGTACCTCATACTATTCTATCACTTGTCACTACACGCCGTTCCCATCGCTCCTTCTCTTCTAGAGGTGAGTCCAGGAGGAAATACAAAATCTGATACCGACTCTTTCTCCTATCATGCGCTCCTTTAATAACAGAGAAATCTCAGGATTATTCAAAAGGAAACTCACCCCAGTTTGCTCTGATTCAACCTAAAAACACTCAGAATCTTTACGGGATCCAATTCTTCTGTGAGTGAGGCACCCTTATTGGGAGATCCGTCCCCTCTACCATCGTCATCGTCATCGTCATCAATAATAATTACCTCGTTATTTGGAGAGCCATGGTCTCCTCCACGGGTACGTTTAGTCTCTCGTTGGTTATCCATCGATGGGTTGTCTGACAGACGTCTTTTCCGATCTTTGCCTGAGTGGAAGAGGCGAGATAGAACAGAGGAGCCGGTTTCTTTAGCGAGAGAATCAACGTAGTCGGGTGAATGTGCTGTAAGGGCTGCTCTCCGGAGCTCTTTGTTCAGACGACTAAATTGCTTTATCGGTATGAAGCATTCAAGGGGGCGCAAATGCCGCTTACGTTGAAGGGTCAAATACCAGAATATTTGCTTCTCCTTTCTTATTTAGTTCGTACCCCACTATGGTTCGGGAATGGCCCTGATGCTGTGATATTTTATTAGAGAAAAAAATTTGCGCCGAAAGTGAATGGACGCCACCTGGAGGATGAGGGGCATTCGCTCAGATATTGTAATAGGACTTGCTCCTCTTAACGCATTGAAGGCATCAGACGGACGACCCGAGTCCTTTGGCGCGAAGTAGTTGATCACCCATTCTGTCAAAGCAGCGGGCCCTTCGAAAGTTTGGTGGGGAGGGAAAGAGAGAAAAAGGAGTCCATTAACATACCACGTTCTGAGCCAGGAAAATCTACTAATTGTGCTCTGGTGCATGCGTTAATAACCAGTAAGGAAATATCTTCAGCAACCTACGGGATTCCACGAAATGTAAAGGCAACATATAATTCTAGTAGACGAATATCAAGATTTACGCTTAAAAGAAAAACAATGCATGAGGCTCACCAGCCGTCCCAATCCACTTCTTCGTACCAACTAACTTATTCTTCAAATCTTTTGCACCATCCCTATCAAAACCTAAAATTCTCATCCTTATGGGTGGATGGCATCGGCAATCCTGAGAGGACATACCATCGGCCCACGCGTTCTCAACCCAGTATTGTAGATTCCGAACCCCAGGCGGTTTCTCTGGATCATCTAGCAATGGAAAATACATAGGCTGGAATTGTTGGTTCATTAACGCTGTGCAAGCCATGAGGAAATTTCGGTATCTACAAGGAAAAAGAACTTGGGTTAGCACCTCAGAAAAAAGAATAAAAAGAACAAGAACTCGCCCACAACCCCATCCTATGTCCCAACTTTCCGAAGAGATATGGGTTGTTCCTGGGTGACACAACACCGCTCGCGTGGTCAATCCTCGGGCATGTGTTTTTGTGAGGATGCGTTTCAGAACTGGTATTAGCCCTGGAAGTTTAAGATGATATGAGAATATTTTCCTTTTACTTAAATAAACACGCACCTGGGGTGAAATTCGGGGGTGGAGGCCTTGACTGCCCTGGGTACCAAAAGACATTCTCCTTCGATGAGGACGAAATGGAGGATGAAGCTGCGTTCGACGAGTCTTTAGTGGGTTGCAATGTTGCGTTTGAGTTTGAAATACGAGCACTATTCGGTTGATTTGAGGATTTATTCGGATTAGTGGACCCAACTGAGGGTTTCAAAGCTGTTATGACTAAGACGCGTAAATAAACAGAATAACACGTCACACCTGTAGCATTGTTTTCACTCCCAGATTCCATCCCATCCAAATGTCGCTCATAATGTGCTTGTCTCCTCTCAGGAGTCAATCTCTGTAAAGATACCGAGCAGAATTGGCATTCCATTGGGTCACTGTCGCGCAGTCAATCCCATGTCACGTAAGGGCTCTGAGTCCGCGAAGAACGTACACTTCATCTAGAATCTGGATACTACTATCTTCTTGCAAGGTTGTCAGGTTTGTCAGCGTCGTCATGGTAGAGGTATTTGGAATTCGAGACGACCGTCGGAGGACAAGTTTGGTTGGATGTGGCGCGCATTACGCGTGAGCAATTGAGGTGTGACGTGACCAATGGGATCGTGGCGCCAAGGAAAAATAAAAGATAGGGTGGTTGTCACTGTCAGTCGGTTGGATTAAAATTTCGGAGACTTGTAATCCATCTCTCTCTCTCTCTTTGGATATTTTTATATGCGTTTTACACAATATTTCCTGTCCCTTTATCCTAATCAATGTACGTCAAACTAAGCAGAAACTAAGAGACTCCTCCACAACAATCGTACGATGCAGAAATGTCTTCATTCGGTGCGATAACTATATAGGTGCTTGGGGGAGAGTGCCATCATTGTGACGAAAGACAATACGAAGTCCATGAAGAGCAGATATAGTTTCAGTAAGAAATACCTTCATATCCTGAATCTTTACATAATTGGTGCGAGGATAAAAATGCAAGCTCTTCCAAAACTGAAAGCAGTCAACGAATGTAGTAGGGAATATTCCCTGTAGATGATACACATCGGACACCTCCAGTCGTTTTATAGCGTGTTTTTTTGAATGGTAGGAAGATGAGAAGCGGTGACCAGAGTTGCAGAGTGTGCAAATTGGGCAAGTGAGCCACAAGAGTTGGAAACCAATTCTCCTGTGTAGACAACTTTAGGTCAAGCACTTCATCGAGAGGGGAGAATCCTCTAAAATCTTCCCTTAGGCCGCGACGGCGATCGATATCACTACGAGTGATTGAACAAAGGAGTAAGGATATGAATACGTTGGTTGTAGGAGAGCTTCAACGTTACAAGATTAAGGACTTGGATCGCTTTGAAGAATAGGGTTGCACAGCTGAGGGTTTTGAAACCTAGGAATATCGTTCGTAGTTTCAAAAGCTCCAAGGCGGAGGTTATTCGCGGAATCTGGGCAAATTCCTTCACCCCTCCGATCACAAGCTTCTCGAGCTGAGAACTTCTTGACAGGATAGACATATAGTCGTCGAATTCGAAATGCGGACCCAGATCTCTGATAGAATCGAGAAATATTTGAAGTAAGGTTTTCCTATGTGGAAGTCTCGACTGGGGGAGCGTAATTTCTGTATGAGACGTGAGGTAGATTTGGTGCATGATTGAGGAATAGTGAAGCCCGCTGGTGTTTCTGGCGCATTTCGCCCCAGATAGAATATTTGTAATTGCCATCGGGTAGAAGGTCCGGATGACATGTCTTCAGCCGTGGAAAGCGACACTCCCAGATAAGATTAGTAAAGGGAACGGCCTCCCGATTTATGACGACGAGGGAGAGATATGCTATACGATGTTGGCAACGTCGTACCGATGTCGGACGTCGTACCGATGTCGGCTGGTTCTGCGGGTCTGTTCGATCGTAGCGAGCAGCACCACTGACGGTTCCATTGGATATGGTCAAGAATCACGTCGAGGTCGGTATTCTTTGTCAATCCAAGACAGAAAGAGGAAAATGCTATCCTCTGTGGATGTATATGAGTCCAGAGAATTGCGTAATCTTTTGCAACGGTCCTCCAACTTCGACACACATGAGCTAACTTCAGGGAGACAACGGGATCGCACACTATGACCTCTGTTGTGAATATTTCGGATGCGAAGCCTTCTCTTGAAGCTGCAATGCGGAATAAAAGCCGAAGAAGATCGTCAGACAAGCTTTTAATATGGGACGAGGTGGATTGATATCTGCTCAGCGAATGTTCGGCATGGAATGGGGGCGAAATTACTTACGAATCCATTATCACGGGGAAGAACTGTAATGAGGTAATATGCTTAAATAGCCGTATAATATGGGGAAACGCTGCTGGTAGCGGTGCAGAGGCAGCTGTTCATGGAATACAAGCGGCACAGACTCAGTCGTTGAATGAGTTCGCTGCGGATCCAGAATAACATACTTTACTCTTGATGAACCTAGTTGAGAGAATATGGGTATCAGGAAACACGGAGAGCGGGTGAGGTTAGATTATTCGGAAGCTTAAGTCTGTCGCACTAGTGGTTATCCATAATATGTCCCCAGAAAAATCAGTACTCAGCGAGGGTAACGAACGCTTAGAGTAAAAATCATTATATTTGGGGTCCGTCAAAGAACACAGATATCCTACTGACTTATTTCATGGCTCATTCTTGTACGCTTAATCTAAATCCGCGCTGCTACCAAAAGAAAGGAGGCCAAAAACAAAGTAATTGGGTAAGAGGCCGACGACCGATGAAGGAAAGGGTCAGGGTTGCAATATTTTACTGAAGGTCAGGAGGGAGAGCATCATAAATACTGCAAAGCTGGTCCCAAGCAGCATTTGGTTGTACTTCTCCGCGTCGAAGACCTAGAACATTATCAGATGGAGTATATAATGGAGTGTATATAATGGAGAGGGAAAACCACGCACCGTTGGGATCTTCGACCATGACCGCGGCCATACCCATTTCTATTGCAAAAAAAAAGTAGGATTAATAATGAGCGAAAGGGTTTCGTAAAAGTCATTTACCCAAATGCAGGTCAATGTGACAGTGGACAAACCAAGCGCCCGGGTTATCGGTTCTGACTCGCACAACAACCGGAGTGTTTATGTCTCCAGAAGCAATGACGTCTCGGATAGGAGGGTTATTGTTGCAATTCTGTCCACCACCGCTTTGCGAGTTGATAATGGTTGCAGCATGCCCGCTAGAAATATTCCATCAGCTACATTCCACGTCACATTGTAATATAGAACAACTCACTGTGTATGAATAGGATGGAGAGGGAAGCCTAGCTGAGTGGCAGCAAAAACAATTTCGACGACTGAGTTCGGCTTGACCACAAACACATTTTCGCTAGGGTCGAATTGCGACCTGAGCTCATATAATGAGAACACATCCAATTACCTCCAAAATGGGACATACTGATTGACGAATCCTTTGGAGAGAATTTCCAAGAGAGTCGGGAGCTTGGGGGGAGTATAAACCTGGTTGTTAACAAGCTGAAGACAATGATAAATATAACAGTCATAGTTATTTAAAATATTGAGTACCCAATGATGGCCATCTGGAAGCGATACGCTAAAGTTGAAGAAAAACGTTTGATCTGGGGGACCGCAAGCACCAGGCGCGTCGGATGGAACCAAAGGCTGTAGATATATAGCTCAAGAAAAATTTCTCACGGAGGGTTATAAACTTAACAGACCTTTGCTTTAAATTCAACGAAGGGCGTTGCTGTCGGGGGGAGGACTGTAGGAGCTGGGGAGGGAGGTTCAGCATTGGGGGCACCGCTGTAATGGAGGACAGCCAGCATGTCGGATCCGTTGTCTGGATACAGGTGTTTAATGGACGTATTAAAAGGATTCGAAGGAGTCATATGCTTACAGTTCGTATTGAATGGGGGGAATTGGAACCCAGCGAATGTAGCATTCCCGTTAATCCCTACGTCGTAAAGTGAGCACACTATCATCTCCTCACATAGCATACTTACAATAATTGGCAACAGGCTGATTGGCATTTAGCTGTATAGAGGGTTAGATTCTCCTTTGAAACCATAAAATATGAGGCTTACAATAAGACTGGCTCTCTGACCAGGTAACACAGTTATAACATCCACCACATACGGCTGATAAGCGATACCTATCTTGCCCCATAAGTCT
>Ga0157379_10006203_pt1 | contig 10294 bp, 13 predicted proteins | sample S25metaG_FD_121802 | JGI IMG/M metagenome (GOLD analysis project Ga0157379, IMG submission 121802) | Switchgrass rhizosphere microbial communities from Kellogg Biological Station, Michigan, USA - S2-5 metaG | ecosystem: Host-associated > Plants > Roots > Rhizosphere > Soil | place: USA... | reverse complement strand
CCCACACCTGAAGGGATCGTACTACTCTCAAAGCGTAAACGTAAGGCTTCTGGCTGGGACGTCCATGCACCTGGTTACGAACAGTATACCGCAATGCAAGCAAAACAAACTGGTATGTGGTTTATTACTATTTGCTATACAATATGCTCACAAGAGGTATAGGCTTGTTCAATCTTCCTGGTGCGAATCGCACGCAAGTTGCACCCATCCTCGGCATGGCAGGGCTTCCTACTCCAGTTCCTGTTGCAACATTTGGAATGGGCATTGGTGGTAATCCTAACCTTGCTCGGCAGTCTCGCAGGCTCTATATCGGTTCAATAACCCCCGAGATTAACGAAATAAACCTTGCAGAGTTCTTCAATAACAAGATGAAAGAAATGAACATTGGTACCGGTGCCGCAGGTGATCCTGTTTTAGCTGTTCAAGTGAACTACGAAAAGAATTACGCTTTCGTTGAGGTAAGAGCTTTCTCCTTTCTTTTCAAAGAGATTTAGTCTGAATAAATTCGTAGTTCCGGAGCGCCGAAGATGCGACAGCAGCCATTGCCTTTGACGGTATCATGTTCTTATCAGTCCCACTGAAGATCAGGCGACCTAAGGATTATGCCGGGAACGATCTTGTAGCGCCACCTGGCTTACATGTTCCAGGTGTTGTATCGACTAACGTCCCGGACTCTATCAACAAAATTTTCGTTGGTGGCCTTCCAACCTACCTCAACGAAGAACAGGTTATGGAATTGCTCAAGAGTTTCGGTGAACTAAAAGCGTTTAACCTTGTTAGGGAGAATGGCAATGGACCATCAAAGGTTAGTAATAATCATCAGGGCCTGCGGTTTGTTCTTTTGCTAATATTTGCATAGGGCTTTGCATTCTTTGAGTACGTCGAACCGTCAGTAACAGATGTCGCTATCCAGGGCCTCAATGGAATGGAACTGGGCGATCGATACCTCGTTGTCCAGCGTGCCTCTATTGGAGCTAAGAGCGGTACAGGCATGATCCCGAATCCCATTATTCCCCCAGAAGCATTCCCATCCGTTCCAAAACCCATCATGCCCGCGGGTGACCTTGCAACTCAACCCCCTCCAGAAGCACGTATTCTTCTCATGCTCAACATGGTCACACCTGAGGACCTCGTCAACGACCAAGAATACGAAGATATCCTCGTCGATGTTCGGGAAGAGTGCGAAGTATATGGCAAGGTCATTGACTTACGCATTCCCCGACCTGTCAAGAAGGACAAGAGTAAGTGGGCACCAGGGGAGGGAGGTGCACAGGCCGCTATGGATGCTGTTCGTCTGGATGAAGCCGCCGGAGTAGGACGCGTTTACGTCAAGTACGAAGATGCGTCGAGTGCAGCGAATGCATTGAATGCGCTGGCGGGTCGCTCCTTTGCTGGTCGGTCCATCATTGCCACATTGCTCTCTGACAACAGCCAGACTACGCCTCCTCTTAACCTGATCTTCTCAGAGCAGCCTCCTCCACCTCCAGAATAGATATTGTGATAGTTTGTATGCTTAACCGTTGCAGGCTTTTTGTGATCTTTTAGGTGCACCCTGCGTGAAAAATTATTGAAAATGTTGGATGTGTCGCGATGTTGATATGTATATTTCATAGTTCTTCATGATTATTATTGTTTTCCGGAATGCTAGTCGGCTCTATTGAGATATTAGTCGACTCCAAAAAATCCCGGATGGCACTGTCAACATCCGGTACTGGGGTCGGTGATCCTTCCGGGACAAGGGTTGAAAGGGCTTCCTCAACAGCTTTAGAAGCATCAGATATTGGTACTGATATTGCGGGTAGGAGGGACGAAGCTACTGAGAGAAGGGCTGTTGCTGTCGTCGTCGCTGTCGTCATCAACGACCCTGCCTCGGCTTCGAGTAGATCTGCATCATTGAAGTTGGGCAAGAAACGTGTCCACCAAAACATGAGACGGAAGCTCTTGTCGATGACACGACGTTTGAAGATGAAGGCAACCACGAGCAAGAAGAAGCAGAGACCACCGAGAATAAGAAGTCGGTCAAGCCAGTCCGACTTTTCGAGGGCGGTGATTAGGTGTTTAGAAGTGCTAATGAGGTCGGAAAGGGAATCATGTTGAGTGGTGGTGGCGCGTAAATTGAGTGTAGACTGTTCTGTTTATCAGGATCAGTAAGGAGACAAGGACGTTATTGAATAAAACATACCTAGCATTTGGGATGATAGAACTGAACGTTCGAGCTCAGTCTGCATCAGACCAATAGTACGGCGGAGGGCTTCTGTGACGTTGTTGCTCGCATTCATGACTGCGTCACTGAAAGGTAATTAACGATAGTCAAGATGAAATATGAAAGTGTGGAGAGCTTACCCAGACTTCTCATCGAGTTTCTTCTCGGCCATAACAGATGAACGAAGAAGCTCCTCCCGAGCAGATAGAGCCATTGAATCAATGGTACGTTTGGAGGTTAATGCTGCGACTCTGGCATCCTTTCGCATCCTATAAAGAAGAATGAGTGTTTTAGAAACCAGTCGAGTAGAGGAGATACGTACCGGGTCAAAGCATCTGCGAACTCCTCTGTTCGTTGGGCAACCTCCCGCCTTTCTCGTTCCCTGTCTTGGTCCTCCGCCAGTAGTTCTAGTGCCTAAAAGGAGTCAGTGAAGGATGGGATAAGTAGTTAATAACAATTACTTTGACATTCTTTGAAAAGAGTTCCAAATCATCTCGAATTTCGCCCGCATATTGTTGTTGTGTAACTAGAGGTCCCTTGAATTCTCGTAAACGGGGTATTTGAAACTCTTCAAGGTCCCTTTGTCGTCGGGCCAGAGTGTCGATGAGTTCTGTTGTTTCTTCGCGTATAGTGCTTGGTAAAGGCGCCATAATGGATCTGTTTCAATATTCTAGTGTTGGTTGAAAGCAGTGGTACGTCAGTGGCGCTTAGGGCTCTTAGGCGCTTAGCCTTGACCTTTCACTTCTTTTTGTCATTCCTTGACCTAGATATTCCCTGAATTAGGTGGCCGATGTTTCAAATGATTTTATTTGAAGATTTTAACCATATTATTTTGCTTCATCCTTGTTGACAGACTACAAATGGATCTTCTCCCAGCGTCGAACGAAGAATACGAGAAGAAAGATTACTGGTGCGATTTCAAGGCACGGAGAAATTCGTATTGAAACCTACCTTGATAAATGCAGGGACCGAAGATATAAAAAGTGATTTAATATCCTCGAACTTTCTTATATTGTGATGTTTGAACCGTCGAGTCCTCTTTCACAGCGAGAGCCCAGATTCGTCCTTCGACTGGTTCAAATCCTACTCTCAGATCGCTGACTTGATCCAGGAATTTGTCAAGCCAGAAGATCGCATTCTGATGCTAGGTTGCGGGAACTCGACGCTCTCTGAGGAGGTTTGTCATAGACTTCTTTCGAAGTCCCAGCTTATGCTAAGGCCTACTGGATAACCCCAGATGTATGATGCTGGATACAAAAACATCGTAAACATCGATGTACGTCATGGCTGCCTATAGTGGTCAAGCATTGAATATCTTCAGTTCTCATCCGTTCTCATCGAGAATATGCGAAGAAAACACGGAGAAACGCGCCCGGAGATGACATGTAAACTTGCAGATCCCATGTTGTGTACTGTCTGATTATCGTCCACTCAGGGCTAGAGATGGACATCCGATCCTTAGATTTCGATGATAATTCCTTTGACGTCGCGATCGATAAAGGTAGGGTAATGGATTCATATGTTGTCAATTGTGATATTGACAATCCTGGAGGTACGATGGATGCCATGATGACCGCAAAAGGCGACATCTGGGTACGTTAGCAAACTCCAGAGATAATGATCACTGACAGCCACTATTCCAACAGGATCCATCACCTCAGATAGTTGAAAATTGCAACAAGGAAGTCGACGAAGTCATCCGAGTGCTCAAACCCGGGACTGGTGTGTTCCTATACTTGACCTTCGGTCAACCTCATTTTCGTCGTCGTTATTTGCAAAGGGATAACACGTCGATTGAGATTCGTAAACTTGGCGAAGCCTTCCATTATTTCTTCTATATCCTCAAAGTGTCAAATTGACGGAACACAACGATATTGAATAATGTAAAGTACAAATATAAGCTTACTACTTACGCGCTCGTTCTGGGACTACAGTAGGAATTAGATCAAGAAAAGTTCAAGTGTTCTCGGAAAAGAGTTAGGCAAACGAGGAGTCCATTTTTGCCTTTTTCTCAGGCGGCGTCGAAGCCCCTGACTCAACTGCAGGAGTTGGCTCCTGTTCAGGAGCCTTTCGTTTCTTCTTCACGATAGCGGTGAGGTCGTTGACTTGCTTAGGGACCGAAGCGGAGGCTGCGCCAGCATTCAGATCGCGATCCAATTCTTGGGCAACGATTTCTGGAGCAGAAACATCTGCCAAATCTGGGGAAGTCTTCAATTCCTCGATCTGGACCCAAGTATGTTCGTGAGTAATCAACATCTTCGAATGAAGGGAAGACCCTACCTTCAGCGACACGTCTTCCAGAAGCTCTTGAAGCTCTTTGATTTCACCTTCTAACTGCTCCTTGGTCATACCATCCAAGGAAATTTCTGCCACATATTTTCCTTTCCCTTTCCCTTTAGAATCCGGCTCGGGTTCACCCCCGCCCTTCCCGGCTTTCTGAAGTCGTGCAGTAACCTCGTCCAATCTAGCTTGAACGCTTGCTTCAGCCTTGCGAGCATGTTCGATAGCATAAGATAGTCTTCCAGGTGTCATATCGTAGACGATGCATAGTTTATAATGGACTTCAGCGATCTGACGTGAGGAAACTGGAAGGAGCTCAGCCTTCAGTTTGGCGGCAGCTGAGTAGTCGGACACAGCTTGCTCGAGCTTTTCTGCTAAGAAGTAGGTCTCTTTTGAATTGCGAAAGATATCAAGTCAACACACCTGTCTCCAGGGACACATCACCAAGAAGCATGTAGGTATCGGCTAGCCTTAACTTGCTTTCCTCACTCGCATCCTTCTGCGCCTCATACAACGACCTCGCAACTTCCAATACCTCCCATGCAGCATTAAAGTCGTCTTCAGGTTCTCCGTCAACATCCTCCTCTCCGGGGTGCTCATAGTGCTCCTCTTCCTCTTCAGGCTTGGACGCATCTGCGAAAAGATCCACTGTGGTTTCTCCTTCTTCACCATCAACAGCGTCGTCCTCTCCGAAGTGAATACGACCAGTGGTTTTACTTCCTGATCCCGATGCTGAAAGAGTAAGACAGGAAAGTGAGAAATTATTTTTAGGGCAAAAAGGCGCGTCGCATACCTTTGTTCACCTCTTCGTCGTCCACAGCAGTTTCCTCCTTCCCCAAGACAGAGTTTTGAGCAATGGCATTTTCTAATAGAGCCTTGCCGTACGCGAAATAGAGATCGACACACTCAGGGGACGCGTCACCATATTTTTTCGTCCTGTAATTAGGGATGCATGAACAATACGCGTCAGTAACGTCCGACGCGTTACTTACGAGACCTCGAGGGCATTAGCATAGTGTTCAACTGCCTGTTCGTAATTTTTAAGAGCGAAAGCGCGTTTTGCGAGCTCGATGCAGTCTTCGACGGTGGACTCAGTCGCGGTGGCGGTATCGTCCGTCAGGTCTTTTACAGGGGCTTGTCTACCCAGAGTTAGCGGTTTCAAAAAGCATCTGTCATTGAACATACTCGGTAGACATTGTATGAGAGATTGAAGTAAGTGAGGTAGCGGTGGAAGGGAAGATGGTAGTGACAGAGGTAAGCGCGCCGCGAGTTCCACAACTGTGATCCAGTTCAAACCCAGATAGTAGCTAGACAAAGTATTATATTCAAACAAAAAAAAAAGACGTGCGAACATCACGCAAATATGTAATTAGAAGCAAAAACATACGCCTAGATTACAAATCCAACAACTTGGAATGCGAAAAGCAAATAATATCCCTATATACCAGGTAATTGGGATGGGCGAACGCACTAGACAAAGAAAGATAAATGAGGTATGAAGAAAACAAGGAATGAGGATGTCCGATGGAAAAATTCAGATCAATGAGCCAGTCTGGATCCCTGGTGTTTGCTGCTGCGAAGGTTGACTAGGGAAAGGTGACTGCGATGGATTAGGTCCGCCGTTAGAAGTGCTGAAAGGGGAGGTGCCCATAGGATTGGAGTTGAAGGAGGAATTGGTAGGAAGGAACGGCTGAGTACCGGTAGTGGCAAATGAGGGCATGGTAGAGGGCATCATCATGGAAGCTCTGAAAGGATTCGATCCTCCTGTCATCTGGGGCTTCAAACCTCCAGGCATACCAGAAGATGAGCCAAAAGCGGTCATTCCGGTTGGTTGAGCATTGAGCGCGCCAGTCATCTGGGTGGGTTTTGCTCCTACGCCACCGGAACTGAAGGGAGAGTTGAAGGTATTGTTTGAAGGGAGACCAGTTGCACTTGGTTGTAGTCCTGTCGTCAAACTGGAAGAAGGGAAGGGACTCGAAGATGAAGTGGACGACGAAGGTAAGCCAGTCGGAGTTGACATATGGAATCCGGTAGAGTTCGGCTTGAGTCCGTTCGAAAACGATGGCATGAACGGAGAAGAGGGCTTCGAAGGAGAATCTGCAATTGGTGGTAACGACTCCAATAAAGTGGCACCAAAGGACGAAGTTGGTTTGAAGGGCTTCATACCACCAAATCCAGTTGTCTGAGGCTGCAGAGACGAAACTGATGCGGCCGTTGTTTGGGCCGTTGTTCCCGTAGGGTGTGACGAAAGACCGCTAGAGAAATTCGAGAAAGAGGAAGTGCTTGCGGTATTCTGCGCACCCAAGAATGGGAAAGGGTTTGTCGAAGAAGGCGACGAGGTTGACTCCTGTCCTGACTTTGTTGCAAAGGACGAGGCAACGCTAGCCATGAGACTGTTCGATGCCGTACTGGGTACGGGTGATTGTTGCTGTGGCGGAACAGTCTGTGATCGCTGTTGACCATTCGCCACGGTTTGGCCAGTTAGTTGACCAGCAACTGAAGTAGGACCCATTCCTGTATTCGCGGCAGTTCCAAATGCGCCAGTTGCGAGTTCTTCTAAAGTAGGTAACTTTGGGACAGGCGGTGCAGGCATAACAGGGGCGCCAAACGGATTTTTCGTGCCAGTTGTATGGGTAGCAACAACTGTAAGCGGTTGCATTTGTTTCTGGGACGTAATTGGCGTCGACTGTGGGCGATTGGGGATAGAGAATGGTGTGCCATTGGGAGAAGATGCTCTTTGAATCGAACTTCCAGAGAAGGCCATTCCTTGCGCACTCTGTGGCTGTTGGGGCGTCGATGACATGAACAAGCTTGCACCCGTACCAAACGATTGCGCTCCAGTTGACTGGGGAAATAACATGCTCTGACGAAACGGGTTTGAACCCGTAGTCTGTGGCTGGAGCATCCCAGTCGTTTGAGATTGTAAAAACATGGACTGCCGCTGCTGCTGGAACGGAGCTCCGGTGTTTTGCTGCGGCAACTGGAGGGATTGACCACCCGTTTGCTGGAGAGTAGGGAATGGGTTTGTTGGAGTTGGCTGTTGCTGCAACTGCTGAGCAAATGGATTCACAGGGTTCTGCTGTTGCTGGGGGAATGGAGACATTTGTGGAGGGAAGGGTGACGTCTGTTGTGGAGGGAACAGAGAAGTCTGCATCTGCATCATCATTGCAGTTTGCTGGGGTGGTAAGAAGCCAGTCGGTTGCCCTTGAATAAAGGGCTGTTGTTGCTGGGCAAACATGCCAGTCATCTGCGGGGGCATCAACATAGACTGTCGTTGAAGGAATGGATTAAAGGTCGGTGAAGGGTGCATTGGTGAAGGGTGCATAGAGGGACTGGAAAAAGAAAACATCTTAGTATTGTGCAAATATCTGCCAAGAAATTGCTTACCCAGCTCCATTAGAAGTACCGATATCCTTTTCAATGGAATCAAGGAAATCAACTACAGCCTGGTTCACGGTAGTTTTGGGAGAGGTTGAACTGCCAGACGCAATTGCCGGATCAAGCTTAGGAACAGGCGGCGTCGTCGGCGTAGAACCTATAGATGTGTGAGTCGGAATCGAGAGTATGAGTGGTCCCAAAGAAACGTACCATTGGCACCCTTCTTGAGGGCAGACTTTAGCGGTGTACCCGGAGTTCCAGAGGTTCGGTCAGCAGCGGCCTTGTTGGCCTTGTATTCAAGCCTATTCTGCTCGAAATTCGGGTCCTTGAGGTATTCCTCCAAGGCTCCTACCAATGAAATGGGAGCCTAAATAGGCAACGTAAGTGCACGAAGACGTCACTATGGCTCCTGGTATGCGTACATGTTTGAGATGTGGAATGGGGACTTGCAAGAGGTTTTCCAACTTTTTGGCATTGCTAAGATATTCCATCACCTGTTCAGTCTCTTTGCAGAAATGCCGGTAAATTCCAAGAGCATCTCCAGCATCAATACGAGACATTTCGAAGTAATTCTCTGGAATAAAGGGTCAATCAATGGGGACAGACAAATAGTATAAAAGAACATACCCAAAACATTTATGACACCTTCATTGCAAGCTTGGAAGAGAACCAAAATATCCTTGACGAGCATGCGAAGGGCCGTGACATTCAGTTCGTCTTCTAAATCATCCAAATAGAACTAAAATGGTTCCACCATGTCATCAGTCATATCCCAGAGGAAAACGAACTCAATGCTTACTTTACACTGAACGAGTGCATCAATCATTTGTTGTACGGCCTTAGTCTCTCTCAAAAGCCCCTTTTCCACAGTCATAGACCGAAGCTTGCGTCCCGCAAGTGTCTTACTACGCTGCAGATTACCTGAGCCTCCACGTCCTTGCCCTGACAATGACCGGCTTTCCTCTCCAACATTAGAGAACCGCATGTCCCGATTCGTTTCTGACTGTACTTTAACAGCGTCATGCTTCAATTCTTTATAAGCACGTATTCGTGAATCCAGATAAAATGCGTAATTCTTCAGGTTACGAGGTGCATCGTAGCCTATTGATGTACTTGTCAGCCTAAGATGCGTCATCAAACACGCCCGGTGGACTCACCTTCCCACTGGCCGCTGGCCACGTTCCGCAACCGTAAGATATCTTCAGAGGAAAGATATGATAATACATTATCAGTAGCTCCATTGCGGATCATGGTATGCAAGACAATCAACGCCTTGAATACAACCTAGAGAGGTCTTGTCAGCCGGGACCGAATTCACGGGAGGATCTGCACGAACGACAGCGTTGGGCTCTCTGAACCGTGGCGACAATGCCTTGCATACATCGTGGACTGCACCATCATCCGACCAAGTGGCGGCGATAATAGGGTCCAAGTACTGCAGGAATTCTGTCTCAGCGATGACTGCAGTCAGGGGAGATCCCACGGACCTTGGCTTTAGGATTTGCTGCCTTTGGCTTGCAGGCCAGCTTTACGACCTAGAATATAACCTCAGAAAGAATATCCGAGTGTACCATAGAGAAAAACATGCCTTGTCGTAACTGGACATTGTTGAGGCCGTTGAGGACTTCTCTGAACGCCGCCAAAGCTGCACCATAGACTGGGTCAGCTTAGCGCGTCACGGCAGCGGAGTTTCTAAGCCGAGTGGCCTGAGAACCCCCGGCATTTATATCCATAACATTGACAATAAATTTACTACCAGAAGTACTTTTAAAATAAATTAGAAGGGAACCTTGGTAACGTTTAATTTTTCGTGCTTAAATTGCTTCTTTCCTTCGCCAGTTCCAAATTCACCAACGATGTGTCCCTTGGCATCCTCGCTCTTCATCATGTACTTGTAGGTAACGAGTCCATCGAGTCCAACTGGGCCACGGGCATGTATTCTTCCCGTGCTGATCCCAACTTCAGTTCCGAATCCATACCGGAAACCATCAGCAAAACGTGTGCTGGCATTCACAAACGTTCCCGCACTGTCAACGCCACGGCAGAAAGTAGACGCATTTTGTTCTGTCTCTGTCACAATACTGTCTGTGTGATGGCTAGAGTGTGCATTGATATGCTGTATTGCAGTTTCGAGACTTGGAACGGCGCGAACAGTCATTGTCAGGGAGAGGTGTTCCGTGTCGTAATCCTCCGGTTTCGATGGCCGTGCATGTGTGGCCAAGTTTGGCGATGCAGGGCTGACAGAGCGCAGTGCGTTGAGAGTCGGGTCATCACATAGTAATATCACAGAGTGCGACAATAGTGCAGACGCTACATCTAGCCACACGGTGTTCAAAAGCGAGGTATGCACCAAAAGGGTCTCGGCAGCGTTACAGGCAGCTGGGTAATTAATCTTGATGAAGACATATTCAGCTTCTGACCTTTTCTGGCAGT
>Ga0157379_10006202_pt1 | contig 10295 bp, 6 predicted proteins | sample S25metaG_FD_121802 | JGI IMG/M metagenome (GOLD analysis project Ga0157379, IMG submission 121802) | Switchgrass rhizosphere microbial communities from Kellogg Biological Station, Michigan, USA - S2-5 metaG | ecosystem: Host-associated > Plants > Roots > Rhizosphere > Soil | place: USA: Michigan... | reverse complement strand
TAGGTTTTGCTAAATTACCGTAAAGGTAAAGAAGCGATTGCCCGTCTTCATAAGGACGGGCAATTGCCTTCCGTCCGTTAAAATCTAAACCTCTCATTTCCTGCAATTTCGCTGTCACACCCAAAACGTTTGCCGTGCATTACTACACGGGTTACTGAGTCTGCGAAAAACGGGGTGGGCTGTTGCCTATTGGCGGTTCCCCAGGGGCTCTCAGCAATTACTTTTTGACAGATTAAAAAAACCTAGGCTTTTGTCCAAGAGGCGGTTTCCTCTGGTGGCTCAGTGATCCGTATTCATGTATTTTGATCTGGTTTTCGCGCGTCCCAGGTGGGAATCTAGGTGGAAATAAGAAAAGGCTGCCATATATGGAGCCCTAACTTATTGATTTTAATGGTACACCCGGCATGATTCGAACATGCGACCCCTTGATTCGTAGTCAAGTACTCTATCCAGCTGAGCTACGGGTGCTCAAAAAATGAATACTTAGACTACAAAGCCCGGAACAAACTGTCAAGGTCGATGTGTTGACATCCCCGCATCATCGCGCTGATCTGCGCAAAAATATCTCTTCGGTCCGTCATTAATTTTGAAAAATTGGAATAGCCGGCGTTTTTAGACTATTCTTAGGCAGCATTAAAGCTTCGCAACCTCCCCGGTTGCGATAAGCTCCTTCGGGAGCGGGCCTGGGCGGTGTGGGAGACGCCCGGGCCTTTTTGTATTTACGCTCAAAAACTTTATCTCCAAAACCGAAGAAACTGCGTAAGAATACGTACCAAATCAAGGGGATTTTTCTCATGTTCCTAATCTGTTACCTTGTTATTAAATTTGATTAGTTAAGCGGGTTACGGAAACGCTCGGGTGGTTAGAAAAGGGGCGGAGAAGTGTTTTTCCTCACATCGGTCGAGCAAGGACACGGGAGTTTCAGAGACCTAAACAGATCAGACTTTTCTCCCACCCCCACCATCCGGTGATAGGCAGCGGGGAGCGACTCACAAAGAAGCTCCCCGCATTTCTGTCTTATCAACACATCTATCCTTAAAAATAGCGAAAACCGCGGAACAACCCATTTTTGCTGGTTCGCGATCTTTCCGTCTTAGATGTAAAATCAATTCAGCATCAGATCCTGATTCATATACTTTAACCTATGAAAAACATTTTTCGGTTCCGCCGAAATGCATTTCTATATTTTCTGCCCTGGATCTTTCTTATAGTCGAGGGGGCACAGCTGGCGGCAGTCGGCCAGGACGCGGATCCCTCAAAACTGACGCTTGATCGGATCTATACGAAGTCTGAATTCAACGCGCAAAGTTTGGGCGGCTTCCGATGGCTAAAGACCGGCGATTCCTATGCAAAGCTCGAGCCTTCGAAAACTCTAAAAGGCGCGATGGACCTTGTTAGCTACGATGTGGCAACCGGGCAGCGAAACGTTCTAATAGCAGCCGAGCGATTGATCCCCAGGAGTGGTGAAGCCCAGCTCCAAGACAATGTAGCTCCGCCGCTCCAGATCCAGGGTTACGAATGGTCGACTGACGGTTCACGGATTCTGATCTACACCAACTCGAAAAAGGTTTGGCGGCTGAACACGCGAGGCGACTACTGGGTACTTGATGCGGTGAGGGGCAAATTGACGAAGATAGGCGGCGACGCCGAGCCTTCCACGCTGATGTTTGCCAAGCTCTCCCCGGACGGGACTAAGGTCGGCTATGTCCGGGAGAATAATCTCTATGTCCAAAACCTTGTGGACAACAGGATCATCCCGCTGACAACCAACGGCTCGCACACAATGATCAACGGCACCTCGGACTGGGTGAATGAGGAAGAACTTTACCTGCGTGATTGCTGGCGGTGGAGCCCTGATAGCAGATCAATCGCTTATTGGCAGATGGACGCCGAAGGCATCAAGGATTATCTGCTGATCAACGATACCAGCGACATCTATCCTACGATAACCAAAATCCCCTACCCGAAGGTTGGCACGGTTAACGCGGCGGTTCGGATCGGCGTCGTCAGTGCGAACGGAGGCGAGACCACCTGGATCAAGGCGCCCGGCGATCCGCGAGAAAATTATATTTCGATGATGGAGTGGGCCGGCAATTCGAGTGAGATCGTGTTTCAACATCTTAATCGCTTGCAGAATCGGGCCGACGTTCTGATCGCCGATGCGGCGACCGGAAACGTCCGAACGATCTTCACAGACGAGGACGAGGCCTGGGTTGACGTCAAGACGTCGGGCATGCGTTGGCTCGATGGCGGGAAGGCTTTCCTATGGATGAGTGAACGCGACGGCTGGGATCACGTCTACACGGTTTCACGTGATGGAGCATCCATCAAATTGATCACACCCGGATCCTTTGACGTCGTCGGCATTCAAGCGGTCGATGAATCGGGCGGATGGCTTTATTACATCGCTTCGCCCGAAAACGCAACCCAGCGTTATCTCTTTCGTTCTAAGCTCGATGGCGGCGGAACTCCGGAGCGGGTAACGCCCGCAAATCAGCCCGGCTGGCATACGTACAACATTTCGCCCAATAATCATTGGGCAGTCCATACGTATTCCAGTTTTGGCAAGGCACCAAAAACCGAATTTGTCGACCTCCTAGGCAAGACTCCGGCAAAAATGATGGTCGATAACATGGAGCTGCAGACCAAGATCGACAAGCTGCAAAAAGGCACGCAGGATTTCATCAAAGTCGAAATAAGTAACGGTGTTACGCTTGACGGCTGGATGATGAAACCGCCGGGGTTCGATCCGAATAAGAAATATCCGATCTTGTTCTATGTTTATGGCGAACCGGCCTCGCAAACCGTGACTGACAATTGGGGAGGTTCAAACTATCTCTGGTTCACAATGCTTACGCAGCAGGGTTACATAGTGGCGAGCGTCGACAACCGAGGCACACCTGGACCGAAAGGTCGTGGATGGCGTAAAAGTATTTACCGAAAGATAGGCGTGATAAGCTCGGGCGATCAAGCCACCGCGGTAAAAGCGATCCTGGCAAAGATGCCGTTCATTGATTCAAGCCGCGTCGGTGTTTGGGGTTGGAGCGGCGGCGGCTCATCAACGCTAAACGCGATGTTCCGGTATCCGGACATTTACAAGATGGGAATGGCGGTTGCTCCCGTTGCTGACATGCGGCTCTACGACACGATCTATCAGGAACGCTATATGGGTTTGCCCAAAGACAATCCCAATGATTACAAACAGGGTTCCCCGATCACGTTCGCAAATGGACTAAAAGGCGATCTACTGATCGTACATGGAACTGGTGACGACAACGTTCATTACCAGGGAACAGAGCTGCTGATAAACGAGCTCGTAAAAAACAATAAGCCATTCACAATGATGGCTTATCCAAATCGTACGCATGGAATTTTCGAGGGAGAAGGCACGACGCGTCACCTGTTCGAGTTGCTCACTCGTTACCTGCATGAGCACCTGCCGGCAGGTTAGGCCTATTTCAAGGGGGTGAGAAGATTCTAAATATCGGTCATCTTTACGATCTTAACCGTCAGAGTAAACGCAACAGACCGGTGATTGATCGAACCCACGAAGATCGAGTAGTCGCCGCTTTCCTCGAGCCCGACTTCGTACGTGCCGCCGCGTTCCTCGCGAAGCAAAACTTGTTGTCCATCGGCTCCATCGGTTTCTACTTTGATCCCGAGATTCGATGCCGGTGTCAGTGTAACAACCATCTTTTGACCAGATTTGGCTCGGACAACATAATAAACACCGCCGCTCCCGGTTGAAGCCTTAACTGTTGCCGAGCTTTTTCCCTTCTCAAACTGGATACGCGTTTGAGCCGACGCACTCTGAACGGCTGCCATAACTAACGCAAATATCACTATCGATAAGACTCTCTTCATTATTCCGTCTCCTCTTATAGGCTACTCGAAAGCTCGCCTAAAGAAAATTTGCTCCTCGGCCCCCGTTTCCGTTCTGGCGGCAAGATTAATCTTATGCCACACGGTTATAAGCTCCGTCTTGCAATGCCGTGGCTGTTCTTCGAGCTCAAACATCAGATCGCCACTCTCGAACTCGCTGTTGGTTCTGGGTTCGCCGCTACCCTCAACGCGCGGCATGCTCCGGTCATAGTAAAACTGGGCCTTTGTCGCCATCGTCTTCACCGACAACTGAAATCGACGTGTCGCCTCACCGTTTAAACCTTCCGAGTAGATTCCGATAAGCTTTCCATCGATTTCCTTCACTTCGAGGCGAAACCAATACGACCTACGCGTATCGAGGCTTTCCTCGTCGAACGTGTAAATGCCCTGCCAATGGTCTTCGTCCGTAGCCGCGGCACAAATCGATCCGCCCATCATGAGGATCAATAGGATCGCCATGACCGCGGCAGCGCACACACCAAACTTCTCCGAGCTGTTCCGAGCGTTCACACCTGATAAGCACATCCGGCGTTTTTATTTCGTGACTATTCGTTCAAGCCGTTTTGTGAAGTTAGCTGGCGTTTCATCCTGTCGGAAACAAATGGGTTTATCGAAAGTTATCCGGACGGAACCGGGGGGTGCATAATAACGCCTACCTTGCTGTTTCAGTTCCCAAAGTCCCTCGATGATGACCGGTACGACAGGACACTGAAGACCGTCGGCTAATAGTCCAACACCTAAACGAAATGGCGCGATTTTCCCGTCCTTGGTCAACTCGCCTTCAGGAAAGATCAGAACATTAAACCCGCGGTCCATCGCTTCACCCGCAAAAGAAAAGCTCCTACGGAAACCACTAAGACGAGGCAATGGAAAAACATTAAAGAAGATGAGTGCTGCCCAGTATTTCAGAAAGTACGTTAGTCTTGTGAAAAACGGAATAGTCCGCTGCGGATGTCGAAATCCCTCGAGCATCTCGCCGTCCATTGCGATCGCCATCCGATTGCGAAAACGATGGGGAAGCACCGACATGATCAATGCGGGATCACCTCGTGTAATATGATTTGAAGCGAATAGGATCGGGCCGTCAAGGTCGAATACATTGTCGAGTCCTTCAACCTTTGCTCGACACAAAACTCGCGCGACAGGATGGACAACCAGAGAATAAAGCACGATCCTAAGCCATCGACTTGCACCGTACAGCGGCCAACGCGGGTAGATGAAAGAGAATTGGGGTAGTTCCTCGGCACCCCTACTTTTCCGAACCCTCTCTTCAAGCTCAGCTACGGTCGTGTTCTCCGTTAGCGCGCGTTCATCAATATCGATCTGGTACCGGTCCTCAAGCGAGCTAATTAGTTCGACCCGCGAAAGGGAGTCAAGATTCAAGTCGCGAGTGAGCTTTGAATTCGCATTCAACGCGGATCCGGCGAGTCTGGAAACCAACTCCGACACGATAGATGTTGACGAAATCCTGGGCTCAGAGGAATTCTTCGAAACAAACTCGGCAATCTCCGATTTACGGACCTTTAGGGTTGGCGTACGCGGAAAATCTGGTTGCGGCCAGATCATCCACCGTCGGATCTGCTGGAAGGTAGCAAGTTCTCGGTTTGCCTTTTCGAGCGTCTCGTCCGCATCAGCTTCGGGATGAAGAATTATCGCCGCGAATGGCTCCGGCCCATTTGAGCCATCAACCGCGATCACCGCACTTTCTATGACTGCGTCCTGTCGATTCAGAACCGCTTCGAGATCTTCGGGATAGATATTCAACCCCGCGGCGGTCACTATCACATCCTTCTTCCGGCCTCTGAAATATAAACGCCCCGTGTCATCAACCGAACCTAAATCGCCCGTATGGATCCAGTCATCGCGCCTGTCAGATCCCCAGTACCCTTTTGACACATTCCCACCACGAACGAGTATCTCGCCATCATCGGCTATCCTTATTTCTTGTCCCTCAATTATTTGGCCCAGCGAACCGCGACGCGCAGAGAAGGGATTGTTAAGACTGATCAGAGCGGCCGTTTCAGTCATTCCGTAACCCTGAATTGCCGCGAAGCCAAGCTTGTTCCAGAATTCTTCCGTCGCGATATCAAGCGTTGCTCCGCCCGTTACAAAACCCATGAATTTGTAGCCAAACATCCGATGAACGTCTCGATGCGTCAGCCATCTCAGCACCCAGTTGCCGCTTTCGCCGCCTTTAGTTTCAAATTCTTGCTCAACCTTTCTCCTTAGGTTATCCAGTACTCTTGGAGCCGCTGCCAAGACGGCGATACTGTCTCGCTTTATCGAGTCAATGATCTCGTTTGGTCCAAGGTGATTTTGGAAAACCACTTCCGCTCGTAGAAGAGTCGGTATAAAAACGGCAAGGATCTGGCCGAATACATGACTAAGCGGCAGTGTGTTCATTATCCGGACGGGGTGCACAATGAATTCCCATCTGATGTATCGATTGATCACACGCTCGATAGGTTCAAGATTTGCGAGAAGGTTTTCATGTGTAAGTTCGACACCCTTTGGCTCGCCGGTCGTGCCGGATGTGAAGACGATCTCGATCATACGACTGGCTTCGATTTGTTCAGGATGAAAGGGTTCATCCGAGCGCTGGGCGAGTAAGTGAAAGAGTTCTTCGATCTCGAGTGTTGGTACGTCCCGAAGATTGACGCCGGATCTGTGGTTCTTGATCAGGAGCTTCGGCGTGGTCTGAACGGCAATTCGTTCAACGAAGCCTGATCCGCTTTGCTCGTCAAGCGGAACAATGACTACACCGCACAATAATGCCCCCCAGAAAACAGCGATCCATTCGGGCGAATTCTGCTCGAGAAGAAGAATTCGATCGCCATGCGAAACACCCCGGTCTTGTAACTCTCTTGCAAATTGAAATGACGCCCGCGCTATCCGAGCGTACGTCCAGAGATCTTTTCGCAATTTAGGGCGCCATGAAAAGGCGGCATCTTTGTCGTTTGTCGCGTTTTCGAAAAAGTAGTCGAGCAGAGAGCGACGCATAGGCTCGACACTTTGAATACTACAGGTCAATGTTGAGTTGCAAGGAAGGTCAGAAAGGAGTCAGTTTGCGCGCAGCCAACGTTCAGCATCTTCGACGTTATCGAAGATCTTCATTGTGATGCTGCGGTTGCGAGCGAGACGTTTGCCAAGTTCGTTAATGCTATCGTGATTGTATCTATCAACAAAAGCAATGCTTCGATTTGGGAGGAGACCACCGACATGGTCAGCCATACGCAGCATCTCGTCTGGCCCGACGCCTTCCTTGAAGTTCTTTTCTATCAAGATCTTTCGGCAATCGATTTCAAAGCATTTTTGAGCGATCTCATTCCAATAACCAGCCGCGATATTCGCAGTCAGCCTGTCGCCAGTCACGAGAACGTAAATATACTCGTCCCGCTCATCCATTTCTATTGTGTAAGCTCTTTCGGAGTTCATACAAGGGCGGCTTTTAGAATAATTTGAAAAGACACGCCTAAGGTACAACAAAATTGGGTACGAGAGAAAGGGCCCTCACCGTTCCCTTACGGGTATACCGAGGTTCCGCATCCGGCGATAAAGGTGGCTGCGATCGACGCCCATCTCCTCCGCCGCCTTTGAAACATTTCCGTCCGCCTCAGAGATCTTATGGAGAATGAATTCCCGCTGATAAGCATCAGTAGCGTCTTTAAAAGTCTGAAAGCGAAAAGTCAACGCAGGCATCTCTTCACTAGTACCCATTTCGGGAAGATCATCCGCTTTGATCTTCTGCTTGGTTTCCATGATCACAATCCGCTCAATAGTATTCTTTAACTCGCGCACATTGCCGAGCCAAATGTGATTTCGAAGAGCTTCGATCGCGTCATCGCCGAATGTCTTCGGCTTCTTGGCATATTCATGCGAAAACTTTTGGTTGAAATGCTCAGTCAGAATCGGAACATCCTCGATCCTCTCGCGAAGCGGCGGGATCTGAAACGGAATGACGTTCAAGCGATAGAAAAGATCTGGACGAAAATTGCCGTTTTCGATCAGGTACTCGAGGGGTTTGTTAGTCGCCGAGATCACGCGGACATCGACCTTGATCGGAGTATTGCTTCCGACCGGCTCGAAACGCTGCTCTTCGAGTACGCGCAGCATCTTGGCCTGGACGCGCGGCGACATATCCCCGATCTCATCCAGGAACAAAGAACCGCCATCGGCGATCTCAAACTTGCCTTTTTTCGACCTGGTGGCCCCAGAGAACGCTCCTTTCGCGTGGCCGAACAATTCCGATTCAACAAGATCTTCGGGAATAGCCGCGGAGTTTATTTCGATAAAGGCTTCATTCTTTCTTTTGGACTGAGCGTGTATCGCCCGAGCAACCAGCTCTTTACCGGTGCCGCTTTCGCCTGAGATCAAGACGCGGCCATCAGATGGAGCAACGATCGCGATCTGTTTTCGAAGCGCACGCATTGCAACAGATTCGCCAACCATGACGCATTCGTCCGAGAGTTCACGCTGCAGTTCGGCATTAGCGATCTCCAGCTGTCGCTGTCGAACCGCGTTTTTTACCGTGACTACCGTCCGGTCAAGACTCAGGGGCTTTTCGATAAAGTCAAACGCTCCAAGTTTGGTTGACCGCACGGCGGTTTCGATATTGCCATGGCCTGAGATCATTACCACTGCGGAATCGTTTCCTTCGTCGCGAAGCTTCTTTAAGGTATCAAGTCCGTCGATTCCCTTTCCCAGCCAAATGTCGAGCAGTATGCACCCGTAGTTGTTCTTCTGCGCGAGTTCAAGACAAGCTTCGCCAGAGGCCGCCGTTTCGACCTCGAAACCCTCGTCCTCAAGCACCGCACGAACTGAATCGCGAATGCCGGGTTCGTCGTCAACAATTAAAACTGAGTTCTGCATTAACTCGATTGTGCTGCTGTAGGTACTTCGACAATGAATTTTGCGCCTTTTGGCTGGTTTGCAGCGACCTTGATCTTACCGTGGTGGTCCGTCACGATGCGATTTACGATCGCCAACCCCAAACCCGTGCCCCTGCCTTTCGTTGAAAAATACGGCTGAAAAAGCCGCTGAAAATCAGCCGGGTCCACACCTTTGCCGTTATCGGAAATCTCGGCTACGATCAAGTCACGGGCGACGTCGTGCCGTGTTCTAACGACGATCGTCTTGTTACCCGCATCACCGTCGAAAGCCTCGATTGAATTCTCGATCAGATTTACAAATACTCGCTTCAATTGCTCCTGATCTATCATCGCTTCCGGTAGCTCGTCCGCAAGACTTACGTCGATACGGACATCATCAAAGCGTTCCTCGTACATGCCCAGTGCCTGTTTAACCACCTCATTAAGATTGCCTGCTTCAAGTTTAGCGTTCGGCAGACGTGCGAACCGCGAGAACTCGTCTACCATCGCTTTCAAACTCTGAACTTCACGAAGGATCGTATCCGTTCCCTCGCGTATAACCTTTGACGACGGCGTTTCACCAACTGGACCGGTAACATTAACGACGCCCGCGAGACCGCCAGCCAACGCCGGCGGTTCCGACAAAACTTTTTTGGCGATACGCTCGGCCGAAAGCTGGATCGGCGTCAATGGATTTTTGATCTCATGCGCCATCCGGCGAGCAACCTCCTGCCATGCAGAAGCTCGTTGCGCCGCGATCAATTCAGACATGTCCTCGATCACAAGTACCGTGCCATTGCCGTCCGGCAAAGCGCTTGCGATCAAGGCTACGGGAAGGTTGCCGTCACCATCAGCACGCCCGGCTACGTTTTCCCTGCGAAGAACGGTCTGCTCCGCGGCATGCCCAATACGTCTTGCCCTGGCGATCAGCCGTTCAAGAACAACACGGTTCTCTTCGTTAACCAAGGCCTTCAATTCAAAATCGCCGAAATTCGCATTCTCCAAACGAAGGATATAGATCGCGGCGCGGTTGATCGTGCTCACGCGGTTGTCGGCGTCAAACGAGATCACGCCGGTCGGAAGCGTCTGCAGAACTGTTTCGATGTATTTGCGGCCCTCGCTCAATGCGGTCGAATTCTCCTGAAGCTTGGAGGACATCTGGTTGAACGAATCGACCAGGATCGCCAGTTCATCCTCCGCAAATACATCCACCGAATGGCCAAGATTACCTTTTGCTATCTCATCGGCCCCCTCAGCAAGAGCTTTGATCGGAACGGTCAACCCACGAGCCACGTAGAATGCGACCCAGGATGACGCAAAGATGAGAAGAAAAGTTAAAACTCCCAGAGTCAACAGGCCGATCTGTCGAATGGTGACATTCTGGTCCTTAAGGCGGTCAAATTCGTCCAGTGAGTTGTCGATCAATTGACTGATGCTCGCCTCTGCCCGAATGTCAGGAACGATCACCAGTTTCCTTCCGTCAGAAAGATCCGCCACGGCGGCATCAAAACCCCGGCCATCCTGCAGAAGCGGTTCGTCAATATG
>Ga0157379_10006198_pt1 | contig 10300 bp, 10 predicted proteins | sample S25metaG_FD_121802 | JGI IMG/M metagenome (GOLD analysis project Ga0157379, IMG submission 121802) | Switchgrass rhizosphere microbial communities from Kellogg Biological Station, Michigan, USA - S2-5 metaG | ecosystem: Host-associated > Plants > Roots > Rhizosphere > Soil | place: USA... | reverse complement strand
GGTGACCGCCCAGCTTGAAGCGGATGCGGCCGCCACGACGATCGCGCTCGACGCCGCGGCGATGAAGGTGACCTGGACCGCGCTCCATACGGCGCTGGACGACAGCCGCCGCGACCAGGAGACCGACCGCGAGCACCTGCACGCGCTGCTGGATCGCCTGCCCGGCGAGCACGACATGGGCGCCATCGACCTGGAGACCGAGCTCGACCGACGCTGAGGCGCAGCCGTAGGAGCGGTCGGTCACAGCGGGGGTCGCCCACGTCATAGAGGACGCAGGTGCACGACCTCGACCCGCGCAGCAGCGATAAGCAGCTCCTCGTGGACGCGCGCGGCGACGCCGCGGCGTTCGCCGCGTTCTACCGCCGTCACGCCCACGGCGTGCAGGCCTACTTCCGTCGCCGCGTCGGCGACCCGGAGACGGCCTTCGACCTCACGGCCGAGACATTCGCAGCCGCCCTGCAGTCGGTGCCGCGCTACCGGCCGGACCCGGGTGTCCCGGCCGCGGCCTGGCTCTACGGCATCGCGCGCAACGTCTTGCGCGAGGCGCTGCGGCGCGGCGCGGTCGAGGACCGCGCGCGGCGCGCCCTGGCCATGGAGCCGATCGTCCTCGACGACGACGCCTTCGCCCGGCTCGAGGCCGACGACGCGCAGACGCCCGGCCTCGACGCGCTCGCCGGCCTGCCCGCCCAGCAGCGCGAGGCGATCGCCGCCCGACACCTCGACGAGGACGGCTACGCGGACATCGCGGCGCGCCTCGGGTGCTCGGAGAGCGTCGTGCGCCAGCGCGTCAGCCGCGGGCTGCGCGCCCTGCAGACCCAGCTCGAGGAGCACGGCCGTGGCTGACCATCCCCTGGACGCGCTCGAGCGTGAGCTGCTGCAGGCCGCGCAGCGCCAGATCACGGCAACGGCGGCGGCGACCGCGGCCCGCCCGCGTCCCCGGCGGCGCCGGACCCTCGGCCTGGGTGTGGTGGTTGCGTCGCTGGTGGCCGCGGGCGCCGCCTGGGCGGCGACGTCGCTGACCTCCACGGGCTCGCCCGTCCCCTACCGCCACGGCACGCCGCAGCCCGGCCGAGACCTCGGCACACCGGTGCCGGGCACCGTGCGGCTGCTGACGACGACGGTGCCCGACCCGGCAGGCGGTCCCGCCTGGGGCCTGCGGACGTTCGCGACGAGCCGCGGCTACACCTGTCTGCAGGTCGGCCGGGTCATCGATGGGCGGATCGGCGTCCTGGGCGCCGACCACGTGTTCCACGAGCTGCGACCGGGCGTGGTGGTCGATCCCAATCAGTGCATCGCCGACGACGGCGGTGGTCACGCGTTCCTCGCTGTGCACCTCGGGCAGCTCTCCGCGAGCGCCGACCTGTTGCACTGCACCATCGCGCACGGCTGCCCGAAGGGCGACGACGGTCGCACGGTCGACTTCGGCCTGCTCGGCCCGCGGGCCAAGGCCATCACGTATCGCGACGGCAAGGCGATCCACACCGTGCCCACCCTGGGCCCCGACGCCGCGTACCTCGTCGTGCAGCGCCACCGCGCCGGACACCGGCTCGCGACGCCGCGCGGCGTGCTGGCCTCCGACGACTACCTCGTGTCGCTCACGCCGAACTCGCGGGTCGTCGCGCGCGTCGACTACGGCGCCGACGGGACCTGCCGCGTCCAGCCCGGGTCGACCCCGCGGGGCGGCTGCCCGGACCCGCCGGCCTTCGTCCCGATCCCGCAGCCCAGGGTCGGCGACGTGCGCACGACCGTGCACGCCCGGCTCGCCGGCCGCGAGATCCAGGTCCGCTTCCGCGCGCGGCAGGCGGTCAAGGGCTCCGCCAGCGCCTACAACATCATGATCTACCCGCCGCGCACCTGCGCACCCCAGGGCGCGATCGGCGACGCCGTCGAGGCCGACCTCGCCGCCGGCGCGGTCGTCATCAAGACCATGAAGTTGCCCTGCCACCGGCCGGGCACCTACCGGGTCATCGTCAGCTACCGCACCCGCGCCCCGCATCCGCAGCCCGGCGGCGTCAGCGGCCTGAAGTACCCCGGCACGACCGTTGGCCACGCGCGGGTCACCATCGGGGCGTAGCGGGGCGACGGCCCCTCAGCGCGACCGCGGCCGGACACCCGCCGGTGCCCCCGGGGCGCCCACGCCCGGTCTTAAGACCAATTGCCCCTACAACCCGGGACCGCGCCGCTCCTAGCTTGCGGTGCATGCCCAATGCCATCGTCACCGGAGCCTCCCGCGGCCTCGGTCTCGCCCTCGCCCGGGCGCTGGCCGCCGACGGGTGGCGGCTGACGGTCGACGCGCGGACCGCCTCGGATCTCGAGGACGCCGCGCGTGAGCTCGGCCGCCGCACCGAGGTCGTCGCCGTGGCCGGCGACCTCGCCGATCCCGGTCACCGCCAGGCGCTCGTGCGCGCCGCCGGCCACGACATCGACCTCCTCGTCAACAACGCCGGCGTGCTCGGCCCGAGCCCGCAGCCGGCGTTGGCCGACTACCCGCTCGACGTCCTGGCGCGCGTCTACGCCGTCAACGTCCTGGCCCCGCTCGGCCTCATCCAGCTCGCCCTCCCGCGCCTGAGCCGGCGCGCCACCATCATCAACATCACCTCCGACGCCGCCGTCGAGGCCTACCCGGGCTGGGGCGGCTACGGCTCCGGCAAGGCCGCGCTGGACCACCTCACCGCGACGCTGGCCGCCGAGCGGCCCGACCTGCGCGTCTTCGCCGCCGACCCCGGCGACCTGCGCACGCAGATGCACCAGCAGGCGTTCCCCGGCGAGGACATCACCGACCGGCCGCTGCCCGAGACGGCGGTGCCGGGGCTGCTCGCGCTGATCGCCGGCGACCACGCGAGCGGCCGCTACCGCGTGGCGGCCGCTGCCCCGGCCGAGGTCGCCGGATGACCCTCGCCGCGTTCGCCCTCTCCCCCTTCCTGGAGGCGCACGAGCCGCCCGAGGCCCGTGGCCTCGCGCGCGACGACGTGCGCCTGATGGTGGCCTCGCGCGCCACCGGCCGCCTCGAGCACCGTCGCTTCCGCGATCTCCCCACGGTGCTCGAGCCCGGCGACCTGCTCGTGGTCAACACGTCGGCGACACTGCCCGCGGCCATCGGCGTCCGGCGGGCGGGCGGGTCGGGGTCCGCACGTGCGCAGCTGCGCGTGGCGACCGCCGCGCCGGACGCCGCGGGCGGTGACCGCTGGGTCATCGAGCTGCGCAGCCCCGACGGCGTCGCGCCGCTGCGTACGGCCCGCGCCGGCGAGCGTCTCGCCCTCGACGGCGGCGCCGGGGCCGAGCTGCTGGCGCCCTACGCGGGCGGCACCCGGCTGTGGCTGGCGCGCATCACCCTGCCGCCCGACGCCGGCGACCTGCTCGCCCACCTCGGCCGGCACGGGCAGCCGATCCGCTACGGCTACGTCCCGTCGCCGTGGCCGCTGGAGGCCTACCAGACCGTGTTCGCCCGCGATCCGGGCAGCGCCGAGATGCCGAGCGCCGGCCGCCCCTTCACGCCCGGCCTCGTCGCGCGACTCGTGGCGGCGGGCGTCCTGCTCGCCCCGCTGACCCTCCACACCGGCGTCTCCTCGCCCGAGCGTCACGAGCCGCCCTATCCCGAGCCGTACGTCGTCGGCGCCGCGACGGCGCGCACCGTCAACGCGGTGCGCGGCTGGGGCGGGCGGGTCATCGCGGTCGGCACGACCGTGGTGCGCGCGCTCGAGACCGTCGCCCGCGACGACGGCAGCGTGCGGGAGGGCGCGGGCTGGACCGACCTCGTGGTGACCCCGGAGCGCGGCGTGCGCGCCGTCGACGGCCTGATCACCGGCTGGCACGAGCCCGAGGCGTCGCACCTGCTCATGCTCGAGGCGATCGCCGGCCCCGACCTCCTGCAGGCGTCCTACGCCGCCGCGGTGGGCGCGGGCTACCTGTGGCACGAGTTCGGCGACAGCCACCTGATCCTGCCCTGACCGAAGATCCGGGCCCGACCCCCGATCGGGTGGCTGTGGCCCGGCGCGGGGTGTACGTGTCGCACACGAAGGGGCATGCTCGGCGGTGACCAGTCGCCGGCCTCTCGGGACAGGGGACGGTGACCGCACAAGCGCTGAACGGGCGCGAGCGCGAGCTGGTCCTTCTCCCGGCGGGTCGGGCGCTTCCCCTGGCGCCCGACCCGTCGACCCTCCGCCGTGGACAGCACGTCGTCGCCCATCGCAGCGCTGCACCTCGTGGTCTCGATGCTGGGCGAGGCCGACGAGGACTCCGCGCCCGGCTCGTCGTTCTACGACCGCCTGGCCGAGGCCGTCTGCCGGCTGGGCGCCATGCGGCGCGCCGCGGTCTACCTGTCCGACGACGTCCGCCGCCGGGTGCGCGCCGTCGGCAGCCACGGCATCGATCTCGAGGAGCTGGCCGCCGAGCCGATCCAGGCGAGCCCGCTCGCGCAGCGCTCGCTCGACCTCGACGCCGTGATCGAGGTCCGCGAGGACCTCGACCGGGTGCTGCCGCCGCGCGACGTGCAGCGCCTCGCGCTCACCGACATCACCTGCATCCCGATGTCGGCCGGCGGCCGGCACTACGGCGTCGTGCTCGCCGAGCGGGGCGACCCGCAGTTCGAGCTGACCGCCGAGGAGCGCGAGGGCCTGTGGACGCTCGGCAAGGTGTGCGCCCTGGCCACCTCGGCCCGGACGGCGACCCGCCAGCAGGAGCGTGCCCGCTTCCTGGGCGATCGTCTGGACCTGGCCCGCGACGTCCACGAGCGCGTCATCCAGCGGCTCTTCGGGGTGACGCTGGCGCTCGGCGCTCCGACCGACCTGACCGACGCGCACCGGCGCCGCTGCGCCGAGGAGCTCCAGCAGGCCACCGAGGAGCTGCGCGAGGTGATCCAGCGGCCGGTGGAACGCCTGTGCCGCGAGGTCGACGCGACGCTGCGCGAGGAGCTCGAGCGGCTCTCCAGCGAGCACGCCGACCTCGGCCTCGAGATCGACTGGCAGGCCGGGATCGAGATCCCGCCCGCGCTGGAGCCGCTGGCCCAGACGGTCGTCGCCGAGGCGGTGCGCAACGCCCGCAAGCACGCGCGGCCCACGGTCGTGCGCGTGATCGTCGACCGGGCCGACCGCGCGGTGTCGATCGCCGTCGTCAACGACGGTGTCGGACCCGACGCCCCCGTCGGCGCCGGAGTCGGCCTACGCTTGGCGGCGTTCGAAGCGCTGAACTACGGGGCGGCGGTCGACTTCGGCCGCACGCCGCCCGACCAGTGGCACGTCCGCCTCGTGCTCCCGACCGCCGCATGACCACCACCGCCCGCAAGCACAGCGTCCTCGTCGTCGACGACCACGACATCGTGCACTGGGGCATGCGCCTGGTGCTCGTGCAGCAGGACTGGGTCGAGCGCTGCGTGCCCGCCACCACGGGCGACGAGGCGGTCGAGCGGGCGCGCCGCTACGAGCCACACGTCGCGCTCGTCGACCTGTTCGTCGGCGACGAGTCGGGCACCGACATCGCCGGGCGCATCCTCGTCGCCTGCCCGACGACGCGCGTGCTGCTGCTCTCGGGCGCGGGGCGGATCTCGGCGACCGCCGCCCGCGCGGCGGGCGCGGCCGGGTTCGTGACCAAGGACCGCAGCGCCGCCGAGCTCGTCGACGCCATCCGCCGGATCGCCGCCGGCGAGGACGTCTTCGACGCGGGCGCCCCGACCCCGGCGCAGCGCCTCACGGTCCGCGAGCGCGAGGTCCTCGAGCTCGTCGCCGGCGGCCTGACGAACGCCGAGATCGCCGCCGAGCTCAAGCTCTCGCCCAACACGGTCAAGGAGCACGCGAGCTCGATGTTCCGCAAGCTGGGCGCGCGCAACCGGGCCGACGCGGTGCAGCGCGCGCAGCGGCTGGGCGTGCTGACGTAGCGGCCCGCTGTCACAAGATCAGCGGTTTGCGCCACTTAACGGTGACCACCTCCGTCGAAAGGGTCGCCGTTGTCCACCCAGTTCGCCTTCCGCACCGTCGCCGTCGTGGCGGTCCTCGCCTTCCTGACCGGCTGCCTGGCCGCGCTGGCCCAGGCGCAGGAGCCCGTCCCCGCACCCGCGCGCACGTTGGTCGCCGCCGGCAGCGGCCAGGCCGATGTCACGCCCAAGAACGCCAAGGACAACGCGTCGATCGTCGCGGCGATCGACGCCGCGCAGGCCAAGGCGCTGCCGCGCGCGCTGGCCGAGGCCAAGGAGGAGGCTCAGGATCTCGCGACGGCGGCGGGCGTCACGCTGGGGCCGCTCGTGACGATCAGCAACGTCGGCACGCAGGGCGTGTTCTTCGGCCCGTACCCGTTCTACGGGACGTTCGGGCCCAACCGGTACTGCGGCACGATCCGGCAGCCCGTGTTCCGCACGGGCCAGGACGGCAAGCGTCACCGGGTGGGCTCGCGCGCCCGGCACGTCTGCCGGTTCCCCAGGACCCTGCAGCGCCAGGTCCAGCTCACCTACGCGCTGCTCTGAGACCTGAGACAGATCAGTCGCGGTACCAGCGCATCCGGGGCATCGGGGCGCGCGGATCGACGCGGGTCGGGGTCCGGCGGGGCGCGGTGCGCCGGCGGGAGTGGCGGAGATTCGGGAGCATGATCGCATCCTAGCGTATATCGTCTTAGGACGCAATCCTCTAGGACGAAACGTCCCGCGGTCGCGGTCGGGTACGCTCGACGGCGATGCCCGACCGCGACAGCGTCGACGTGATCCTCGAGCAGTGGCGGGCGGAGCGCCCCGAGCTCGACCCCAGCCCGATCGGGGTGGTCGGCCGCGTCTCGCGCCTCGCCCGCGAGCTCGAGGCGCGCCTCGAGCCGGTGTACGCGGCCAACGGCCTGGAGCCCGGCTGGTACGACGTGCTCGCGACGCTCCGCCGCACGGGCGCGCCCCACGAGCTGCGCCCCACCGATCTGACGGCTGCGCTCATGCTCACTTCCAGCGGGACGACCAAGCGCCTGGACCGGCTCGAGCGCGCCGGGCTGATCGAGCGCCGGCCCGACCCCAACGACCGCCGCGGGACGCTGATCGCGCTCACCAACGCAGGCCGGCGGCTGGTCGACGACGCGACCGAGGCCCACCTCGTCAACGAGGACCGCCTCCTCGGAGCGCTGGACGCCGACGAGCGCGAGCAGCTCGCCGGTCTGCTGCGCAAGCTGCGCCTCGGCCTTCCGCCGCTGTGACGCGCGCGGCGACGCCTACGCCTTGGCCTTGACCGTGACCCTCGCGGTGAGCGCCTTGCCCGCCGGCGTGAGCACCGTCACCGCGAACGTGACCTTCTGCCCCACCTTGATCGGGTGGCGCAGCTTCAGCACGCCCACCGGCAGCGTGACCTGGATCGAGCGCCCGCTGCGCCCCTTGGGCGCCGTGACCACGATCCGGCCCTTCGTCAGCCGCACCTTCGCGCCCTTCTTGTAGCGCTTGCCCGCGAGGTACAGGCGGGCCGCCGTGCGCACCCGGCGGCTCGACGACGCCTTCAGGCTGGTCGGCAGCGCGAGCCGGAGCTCGCGCAGCGCGGTCGGGGCGACGATCTTCAGCGCCAGCGCGGGCCGGTGCCGGCGCACGCCCGACAGCGTCGCCGTGCCGGTCAGGCCGGATTCCCCGCGGACGGCGCAGCCGACGATCTCGGGCGCGACGTGCGCGGCCCGCGACGCGCCGTTGTGGCCGGTGAACGTCGCGTCGAAGGCCGGCGAGGCCGAGCACTGGTCGATCGAGGTCGCCAGGCCGCCCTTCGGGCCGCCGTCGAGCGTCAGCACGAGCCGGTTGAGCGGCACGTCGGGCACGCTGTCGAACGTCGTGGTCAGACGGCCCTTGATGGCCACGGTCCCGCGCAGCTTGATGAGCCCGAGATCGAGCCCGATCCCCGGAAGTCCCGGCGTCGGGGGCTTGAGGAGGTAGGCGCCGCCCGAGAGCGGCTGGCCCAACAGCGGCGTGTCGGCCGTCACGCTGCCGATCCGCGAGGCGGCCGGGCACGCGCTCGCGTCGAGCTGCTCGCCCGTGCACAGGGCGCCGAGGTTCTTAAGGTCGACGCCGATGCCCGTGGGCAGCGTCACCGACGTCCTGGCCATCGACGCCTCGTCGGTGCCCTGCTCGATGGTGACGACCAGCGGCGGGTGCGTGTACCTGCCCACCTGCCCGACCGCACCGAGCCGGGCGGTCATCTTGGGGTGGAACGGCAGGCTCTCGCAGCCGGTCGCCTGGTAGGGCGCGTCGGCCGTGGCGCCCGCCTGGCCGCCGACCGCGGCGAAGGACCCGTGGATCGTCTGCGCCTCGCACGACGTGGCGTTGCGCAGGAACCCGGGCTTGTCGATGGTCAGGTCGATCGAGCGGTAGGCCGTGGGGATCCCCTCGAGCTGCTGGGGCAGGCTCTCGCCGACGACGTCGATCCCGCCGTCGGGACGCAGCACGAGCCGCTGCAGGACCGCGATGCGGCCGAGGTCGAGCGCCGGGAGCTTCGTGTCGACGATCACGGCCAGGCCGGCGATCCCGCCGTCGAAGCCCTCGGTGAGGTACACGCGGCCGGGCAACCGCAGCGGCAGCGGTCCGGTCCCCACCGACACCGACGCGGTGCCGACCTGCGACGCGTCCGGGCAGGAGGCGGCCCGCGCGTCGGCGACCGGGCAGGACGGGACCGCCGTGAGGAAGCCGTTGAGCCCCGGCGGCAGCGACACCGCGAGCCGGTCCAGGCGCAGCTGGCGGTCGGGACGCTCGATGTGGAGGCCCAGCGCCGTGCCCGCGCCGGCCTGCGTCGTGCTGACGGTCGCGCCGAGCGTCGGCGCGAACGCGGGCGGCGTGCAGCCGTCGACCGCGAAGGTCCGCGTCGGCGCCTGGGTGGCCCCGCCGCCCCAGGGCGTCATCGCGGCGGTGACCGGATAGCTGCCGCAGGCGACCGGCGAGGTCAGCGTCGCGCGCCCGTCCCCCGGGTCGGTGTAGATGAAGCGGAACGACGAGAAGGGCACCTGCGGCTGGTTCTCGAAGTGCGCGGTGATCGCCGTCGTGTCGTGGTCGATCGTGGCGTAGCCGATCAGCTTGATCCGCAGCCGCGGGTCCTCGACCGAGATGTAGTTGACGAGCGGCCGGCCCGGCTCGGGCTGGCCGAAGTACACCTTCCCGGTCAGCGTCTCGCCGGGGAACATCGGCGTGACGAACTCGACGCGCCCCATCACGGTGGTGTCGGGGCAGCCGGGCGGGCTGTCGCTGTCGGCCGCGAACTGCGCGGGCTGGCAGGGGATCAGGCCGTTGGCCAGCGGCGGGTTGAGGGCCAGGCCGGCGGGCAGCCGCAGCGCGACGTCGCGCACGTAGGCCTGGCGGCGCGCGTCGTCGCCGGTGCCCGTGTCGGTGGTGGGGAGGATGAGCTTGGCCCACGACTCGACCGGCGCGTCGGAGGGCACGGAGGCCGGGCCGATCTCGAGGTCGGGGGTGAACGGCACCTGGTCGCAGGCCGACACCGGGAACGACGTGCTCGCGGAGCTCTCCTGCCCGCCGTAGGACACGACGGTGACCGTGGTCGACGCCGGGACGTCGCAGCGCGTCGGCAGCGTCATGAAGGCCTTGGTCATCGAGCCGTGGCGGTTCTGACCGCCCCACAGCTCCAAGGCCATGGCCTTGACGCTGATGTCGGTCGGGAGGCCGAGCACCGCCGCCGTGCGCGGGATGTCGTCGGTCACGGAGTCCAGTCCGGCGTCGGGCACGCGCACGCGGATCGCCGACTGCAGGAAGTTGGGGCTCAACGCGCCGAGCAGGCCGCCGTCCAGCGCGATCCCCAGGCGGGCGGGCTCACCGGGCTGCGGGGTCAGGTTGTAGACCTCGCCGGTGACGTCCTGGTCGCCCAGGATCGTGGAGACGGTCGTGTCGACCTGGCCGACCTGCTGCGTGGTCGTGCACGTGCCCTTGTTGCCGGGGCCGAAGGAGCAGCGCGGGGTCGCGCCCGGATCGCCCACCACGCCGGCCGGCAGCGCGATCGTGAGCTTGCGGACGTCGTCGCCCGACGTGCCCAGGTCGAACCTCACGCAGAAGTCCCGGTGCGTGGCGGCGGGCGCGTCGAGCGCGCCCTGGCTGCCGACCGTGCAGGCGCCACCCGGCACGATCGGATGCGCGACCAGCCCGGAGACCGGTACCGGCGCGGCCTGCGCGACCGCGGGCACCGCCCACGATGCGACTGCCGCGACGACCGCCACGGCGACCCTTCTCGGCCTGCGACCCATCGTCTCCCCCACGTCCCTGCTCTCCTGATGACCCGACGGAAAACGGTCCGCACTGTGCCCGGGACGGCACGATCCGAACCCTACCGGGCCTCAACGCACGGGAGCCCCGCTTCTGGCGGGGCTC
>Ga0157379_10006197_pt1 | contig 10301 bp, 6 predicted proteins | sample S25metaG_FD_121802 | JGI IMG/M metagenome (GOLD analysis project Ga0157379, IMG submission 121802) | Switchgrass rhizosphere microbial communities from Kellogg Biological Station, Michigan, USA - S2-5 metaG | ecosystem: Host-associated > Plants > Roots > Rhizosphere > Soil | place: USA: Michigan... | reverse complement strand
TCCGACGTTACGGGCTTCACCAGCGAAAGCAGAGAAAATGCCAGTTCACACTGCTGTTTCGCGCTCCGCCCGTACTTTCTCGCGATGCTGACGCTCACCGCCGCCCAGCACCAATCCGTTCGGCATTGGTGTTCGACAGTGAGAAGACGGCTGATCGTATCAGGCCCCGTGTCGCCGACGGTAAGTGCAATCTTCTTGGAAGGAAATCCCGTCAGAGGCATGTGCGCGTATCCAAAGCAGCAAGTCGAGCATTTACCGAGAGCGGCGTGATGAAGTCAATGCAAATCGACGCGATAGTTCGTCATCATGAAATAGAGTAGCTCCAAAATGACACACGTCCTCGGGTGCGGCCTAGTTAATGTGGCGGAACAGGAACATGCATACTATGGAGAAGTGCCGACCGTTCTATCCTTCAGCGACGTCCGGGCACATCGACGCCTATGCTGCTGGCTTCGCCAGGCGCGAAAGGCGCATGGCAATAGCTTACGTGCGAGTTCGTAGGGCGCAGTCCCGGAGGTCGTCCGCGAGACCTCTAAAAGTGCGTGCGTAAACTCCGTCGAGTTAGCGCGTGCGCTGGCCGCTGTTGGGACAAAGCAACAATCAGTGTCTGCCCGGAGACGCTGGAGGCAATCAAAACCGGCGCCACTCTGCGCTTGGTCGGGCGACAATCGGAGACAGAGTGTCATGCTTGCGCTTGTCCGATGCGGACCAGGACTATAGCGGGCGACACAATACGGCTCGGAGCTATATATGTCCCGCGACAACAATCGCCCGCTGGGGCTGCTGGTACCGAGCTCCAGGTGCCGCATCTTCACGGCGAGTTGAGCGAACGGCGGGTCATGGCGCTCCGCGCCGAGCTGGCGGTGCCGGCCGACTTGGGACGACGGTGCGGTGCGCACATGAAACAGGATGAGGGCCTGTCCAGGCGGCGTTGGCGGGTCTCGTGGTCGAGCTAGCGGACGCGGAAGCCCGTTCGGCCGAGGATCTCTCCGTGGAGACGGTGACCGGGTCAGGAGGCCGCATCAGGATCGTTTTCATCATCGCCGGGGACACCATTGGCTCGATCCGGCGGATCGTGTCCTGCGCGCATTCCTCCCTCCTCTCGGCGCGGCCAGCGCCTTTGCTAAGGTGGGTATCAAGAACGAGGGATGGAGTTGGCCGGCGCGAGCTGACCTCAGACGCCTAGCCGCTCACGGCTCGGTCGCCAAGGAGATCAGATCGGCCATCCCGAAGCTGCGTTTGCGGTTCGGGGTCCATGTGGGTTCTTGCGACAGGAACGAGTGGCTGTCCGCAAGCATCAATCCGATGAATGTCTCCGTGACGATCCGTCCTCCTACCGGACCTAGTCGGATTGGCGTGGCGTTGTTCTTGAACTGCTGTTGGGCCTCCGCCAGCACGTAGTACCAGAGGGGGGCGTTGCCCTCGAACTCGCGGCCCACCGTCGGAAGATCCGTGATACTCTTGTTCGTCTTTTGACCGTCCTCGTTTGCCTTGCCGACAACCAGCTTGTCGTCGGGAAGCGGTACGATCTGCAGCGCGCGCGCGACGTCCTGGCCCGACGGCAGGCTCATTCTCAGGCCGCGCAACAGGTTGCGGGCGGCCAGGGAGCGCTCGTCGCTCGCGACCTGCTTCGGAAGTCGGCCCAGCGGATTCACCAAGGATGTATCGATCTTATAGGCCCGCTGCAGCCGCGTAACCCCGAGCTGCGGCGGACGGTCGCCCATATCGAAGAAGAGGCGCCACTCGATCGCCCAATTCGACGGGAACTCACGGAAGCCATTCAGTGAGCGATTGTCGTCCGTCGGATCGAACACGAACTGCCGTCCGTTGACGGGGTCCGACTTCGGCGCCGGGTTCTTTCCGAGTGTCGTATTGAGGCGATAGATCGGGCGCACCATCGAATGGCCGAAGCGATACGCTGCGACGGAGAACTCGATCGGAATGAAGGCCTCTTCCTTCGCATGATAGAAACGTAGCTGAGGCTTGTCCTCGCTGATCGGCTTTCCGCTCTTCAAGTGAGGCAACACGGAAAAGACCATGTCGTCTCCGACGATGGTGGGAAGAAAATCCCGCAAGACGACCCACTGATAGTGCCAACGCACCAGCTGCTGGAGCTCCGGGAACGAGAGGTCCTTGTTCCGGTCGGTTAGCTTGTTGTGGAAGCGTAGCATTGTGGCCTGGAGCTGCGAGACGATCACGTTCTCATCGTTGCGGGGATCGCCGATCACAGCGCGCGCGCGTGTCTTTTCATTGGTCTCGGAGCGGTGGCGCGGTAAGTCGCGTGTCGATGGATCGCTCGGATTGCCCGTCAACACCCGGCCGAGCCGAAATCGTCGGCCAGTGTCGTCATACATGTAGGGCTGATCGTCGGGCCCGCGTCCGTAGACGTTGTCGAGATCGAACCGCGGTGTCCGATAGTCCACGAGCGCGTCGGGGTCATCCTGCTTTTGCAGCGAGCTCACGGGATCGAACGTGAGATCGTGATCGATGAACTGCCCGAGATAGGTGTAGCCTGCGCTTATACCTTGGTTCTCTTCGTCGTCGACCTCGGTTTCCGGCGTCGGTTTGGGCTCGTGCTCGGCGACCATCGCCTTTCCCAAGGCAATCAGCGCGCTCTCCGAGAAGCGGGCCGGTGGCAGCGTCCGAAAGCTCCGGCCGAAACGCCCTTGGAAGAGAAGCGACTGCCGAGGGAAATCGGCCCCTCGCACCTGGCCATGAGATCGTGGTGTCGTATCGTTTGCCATCGTAGACCTCCGCTCTCGAGTGTGTGAAATCTCGATGCCAATAGCACAGAGTCGGAGTCGACAGGCAAGATAGTTAGGCGGCATCACGTGCATCAATATGACACGTATATTGCTGCAGACGCTTCACATTGACACACTTCGCACGGTGACCATGAAGAAGCTGAGCTCTTCTGGGAAAGTCCAGTTGCAAACTAATCAGGACTGCGTAATGAGCTGCTTCTGAAACGCCCACGTCATGACCATCTTCGCTTCTTCGACGCCGAGTCCGCTGCGCACGAGGCGAGCCAGAATCGCCGATGACGAGCGTGGGCGGGAGCAGATCTCTTGAAGAGTCAGAAGGTCGAAACGACCGAGCCATCGAACGTGGCCGCCGGTCGGCAATCGAACGGCCGGGCCGACGGCGATTCCGCTGTCGGTATTGAGCGCGGCTCGCGTAACCCTTCCGCGCCACTTGAGCATGCTGGGGACGGCCGCGGGGGAGACCTCTCGGGGCTCACCGTAGAAGTCCGTGAGGAAGGCAAGGTGGTGTTTCCGCTCGGCATCGACGTAGTCCCGGTAGTAGTGTGTCGCTACCCGTCTCTCCGCGGGATGTTCCCACCAGCTCTTGACGGTTGCCGCGGCGGCGAAGGCGGATCCCAAGGCGAATGCCAGGCCACGTCCGCCGATTGGATCGTGAGCAAATGCCGCGTCACCGATGGCGATGCGACGGCCGTGCACTGGAGACGTCGCGGCCTGGGCGAATGCAGGACGACGCCCCAGGTAGGACACGGAGGCCGATTCCAAGCCATCGAACGCCCTGCTCACATCGGGTGGCAGCGTGTGGGGGCGAGTACCCGGCGGCCGGACGACGCCGATGGTCGCCATACCGTCGTGTCGGGTCCGGTATGCCCATCCCGATGGCAGTTGGACGACCTCGCCGATCGGGCGCACGGCGGTCTCACGATGTGCGAACAGGTCGGCGACGCTGCGACCGTATCGAACGATCGGCCTGGACCAAGCAGCTCGCCTGCCAGTCGCGTCGATGGCGGCAAGGAACGAACGTGCTCCGACCCGGACGCGGGCGCTCGCCACACGGCCGATCGAGGGAAGTCGACTGACTCGTTCGAACACGGCACCACGCTTCGTCGCTTCCACGCGCATCGCCGAACGCAGACCGATTCGATCGATATGCAGGGCATGCCCTTGGCGGAACACTGCGGCGGACCGGCCCCAGGTTTGAGCGAGACCGGTCGCCAGGGTGGGTTTCAGAGTAGCGAAAACGGGACCGAGCTCGAGGATGTCGAGAAGCGGATGAACGTGTGCCGGCAGGATCTCGATTCCCCCGACGTCGGGGCGGTCGAAGACGAGAATGCGAGGCGTGATGTTCAGCTGCAGGAGCCGCAGGGCGACGCAACTGGCCCCGAACCCCGCTCCTGCGATGACGACTTCAGCCGTATGAGGCGTATGAGAGTGATGGCGCATCAGCGGCGTCTTGGAGGAAGCGATGGCAAGACTTGAAGCCATATATCTCATGCCACCGTTTGCCGTCGCCAGACTTGGCGCGAGCGATACGCCGCTCGAGGCATTCGAGTGGGTAGAGGACGAGACGACACACGGCTCCGGCAAGACCGTCATCAAGCCCGCACTCAGTCTCGAGGTCCGGAACGACGGCAGCATTCGGCCGTATACTCCATCCGTCATTCGCTTCCGCGACGGTTCTGAAGGATTGATCAGGCCGACCGCGCCATTCTTCGAGCTATGGGCGCGATTCGAGGATGAGAAGGACCCGCGACCCCTCACGGCGAGCGTGCTGAGCGCCCTCGGCGGAGGCCTCGATCGCATCGTCTACACCATCCGCGCGGCGAATTTGAAGGCGGCGCGGCGTACGGGCGATCCGGCTTGCGGTTTCGCCGCGACCGTCGTCGTGCGGGGCAACGATTTCCGTCCGAAGGATCTCCTCGCGTCCAGCCCTAACCCGCCGGGGAGTCAGCCGCTCGTGCTCTCGAGCAATCCGATCCTTCTAGGGCACGTGCAGGTCATCCGCCCGAAGCAGGAAACGAGTGCGGGCCAGGATCTGGACACGTTACGGTTGCGGATCACGCCGGGGAGAGGCGACGTCTACGGACCGCCGAGCACCGGCGCGCTTGCCGATCCCGACGATCCGAGCGAAACGCCGTTCGAGGTCGTACCACCGGCCCGTCGAATCCTGAACGGCGACGCCGCCTGGGCCCGGTTCGAGGGGCGCAATGCCGGCGATGGTCCCCAGCCCGCCGACACCTTCGACGGCGTCGTGGATTTGCCGGACGGCAACTTCGGCGGTCGGAGCCTCGGTGTCGTCGATGACACCTGTGACATCCTCATCGAGGTGTCGGTAGAGATCGGCGCCGAGCAGTTCTCGGCGACGGCGCGTGCCACGGCCGCGCCGCCGGACTTTGCGCCGGATCGAAGGCCGTTCATGAGCCTGGCCGATGACCTCGCCGATCGTGAGCTCCCGCCGCTCGACGTGACACGGCCGGAAGCGGCCGACGAGGTCGTGGACCTGCTGCGACGCGTGTTCGAGACGGTGAGCTTGCTCAACCTCGATTCGTTGCACGCCGACGCGCAGGCCGCTTCCGCACCGAGGCCCAACCCCGTGCCCGTCGTCGGTCCGGGGACGATGACGGGGGCGGATCGACCGCTCGCGCAGCATACGGTGGCCGTATTGGGACGAGACCAGCCGGGACGGAGGTTGGTTTATTGGCAGATCGCCAACGACGTTCACGGTGAGCGGGCCGACGTCGAGAGCATGCTCGAGCTCTTCCGAACGGACGGAGACCGTCTGCGCCATCTCCTGCGTCCCCCATACGCGCGGCTCAAGGATCTTCCGGCGCGACCGCCGGCAGCGCCGCCGACCGAGCGGATCCCACTCCAGCCGAGACCGATCGGCCTGAAGCCGCGACCGCGTGATCCCCGCGTCGACCGTGACGGTGTCGACGACATGCGGATGCCGCCGTACATGAGGGATTCCGACGCGTCTCCGCTGTCGCTCACGTTCCGCCAGTATCAAGCGATAATCGCCTTCATCGCGCGCGTGGAGAAGGCGGGCCCCAAGGAGCTTGCGCAGCTCAGCCCGGCACAGCGGCACGCAACGCAGGTTGCCGAGCGGCGCCGGGCGGCCGAAGGGGCTCCACCCCCTGCGAACAATGCCGGGCCACGGAACGCGCGCGCCAGGACGGCGCGTGGCAAACGGCGGAGGAGTCCTAAATGACTCTGAACAGTGGAGACGCGGGCTTCCATCTTCTCCCGGGCGATCCGCCGCTCGTCTTCGTGCTGCAAGGGTCGCGCTTGTACCAGATCGATCGCGATCTTCACGACGCCCTCGCGCGAAGCGATGCGGACAGGACCGCGCAATTCGTCACGGATATCGACGCGACCGTTCCTCGCAGGCGACAGCCCGGCGAGCTCGAGGCACCGACGGCTCTATCCCTGAACGTCGCTCAGGCGTGCAACATGGGTTGTGAGTACTGCTATGCCGACAAGGGCCAGTTCGGAGGACGCGCGCGCGTCATGTCATCCGAGGTAGCCTTCGCTGGCATCGATCAACTCATCGCGAACGCTCCGAGCGACACGGTGACGGTCGGCTTCATTGGTGGGGAGCCGTTCCTCAACCGGGAGCTGATCCACACCTCGGTTGCGTACGCCGAGAGGCGAGCCGCGCGGGCGGACGTCAAGGTGCGCTTCTCCGTTACGACCAACGGGACGCTCTTGACGGGGCGCGACCTCGACCTGTTGCGCGCACACGCTTTCGCCGTGACCGTGAGCATGGACGGCGGTCCGGCGACGCACGACCGGTATCGGCCATCGCGCGACGGTCAAGGCACCTTCGCTCCCATTCTCGCCGCGCTCGCGCCGCTCCTTGCGGAGCCCGCCGGGGCACGGATCGCGGCACGGGCAACGATTGCGCGTGACGACCTGGACGTGGCCGGTCGCGTCCACGCACTGACTTCACTGGGGTTCCACGAGGTAGGCGTGAGCCCGATCCGGACGGGACCAAATGCTGCGCTGGTGTTTCAAGAAGACGACTGGGGGCCCTTCCTGAACGAGATGATCGGCGCGGCGGAGTCGGAGTGGCGACAAGTCTCTGCGGGCGCCCGGCCGCAATTCGCCAACCTATGGTCGGCGGTGAAGCAGATTCACCGCGGCAGCGCGCGACCCCTGCCGTGTGGGTCGGCGGTGTCCTATGTTTCCCTGAGCGCGGAAGGAACCTTCCACACGTGCCACCGCACGATCGACGACTCGAGGTTCGCCCTCGGCACCGTCGGGGATGGACTCGATACGGTGGCGCGGCATGCGTTCGTGCGCGCGCGGTTGGTCGATGCGCAGGAGCCGTGCGCGTCGTGCTGGGCTCGCTATCTATGCGGCGGCGGCTGTCACGCGGAAGTCATCGCCTCCGGCCGCACGGGTTGCGATTTCATCCGTGGCTGGCTGGAACATTGTATCCGCACCTACGACGAGGTGTCTCGTCAACGTCCAGAACTCCTATCCTGAGGGCGACGCCATGGCCGAGAAAATATTTCCTCGCAATCTCACCGCTCGAGCCGCGACGGTGATCGTTGGAAATCCGGTCACCACCCGGCTGGAGAGCGGAGTCGGGAACTGCTTCCCCGGGCTCGAGTGGGACCACCGCAACCTCGATCGGCGTTTTTTCCCGGGTCTCGTCTTCGACTTTGGACCGGTTCCGGCCGTGCTGAACGGTGTCGAGCCGAACGATCCCGCCCTGGAGCCAGACCCGGAAGACGATGAGACCATTCAGCGTAGGGTGCCGGCCCTTTCGAGAGCCGTGAGCGACCGATTCGCTGTGCTCAGCCGCACCGGCGGCCAATGGGCTCTGGTCGAGATTGCGCAGGGCGGTCGCTCCATCGACGTGTCCCGTGGGGTGTTTCTCGACGATCCGAATCGCATTTGGCGTGTCGTGCGGAGCCTGGAGCGTGATCAGGTGATGATCACGCTCGAGTGGAGGCGGGCCACCCGAGCCGGAAGGAGCCGCGCGAGACAGACGGTTCGCTTGACGCACTATCGGCGTCGCTACGTGAATCCGGACACGGGCACGATCTCCCCCGTCTACAAGCCTGGGGAGCTGACGCAGAGTCTCTGCTCGCCATGGCAGCACGACTTCCGCGACTGCGCCTGCAATTACTGGGCGTCGAACCATCCGGACATTGCGTTGGGCGAGGACCTGCCTGGGAAGGCGGAGCTTCCGTCGGGCGCTTCCGAGGATCCGGAGACCGCCACGCAGCCGCTCGATTGGCTGCGCGCCGACCGCCGCAGTCGAGTCGCCGCGAGCGGGTTGGACTTCGAGAACGATGATCGTCGATTGCGGCACTACCAGATCAACAGCGAATGGCAGAGTCTCGCCTTCGTCCTCGGTGGTAAGGAGATCTCGGCCGTCTATGCGCCGCGTGATGAGCGGGTCGCTGCGCCGTTTGCCACGCCGGAGGACCTGGCGCAGCAGCTTGCCGATCTGTGCGGACTCGAGCACGTGGTCGTGCTCGAGTATCTCTACGCCTACTTCTCGCTGCGCGAGCCCACCGAGGGCAGAATGAATCGCGAGCTGACCGATGCGCTGCTCTTTGCGCGTCACGAGCTGCTCACGGTCGCCATCAGCGAGATGCGGCACCTGCGCTGGGCGAATCAGATCTTGTGGAGCGTAGAAAAGCTCGCCCCGAAGGTACCGAAACGCGGACCGGTGCTCGACCTTGCGACGGAGGTGCCGGGAAGAGACGGCCGCCTCCATCCGCGCCAGCTCCGGCCGCTCCTGCCCGAGGTCCTGGACGACTTCATCGCCATCGAGAAGCCGAGCGGGCGACTCGACGGCGCGTACTCTCGGGTCGTTTCGACATTGAGCTCAGGACACCCGGAGGTGCTGCTCCAGCTTGCACGACAGATCGTCGCTGACGGAATGGAGCACTACAGTCGGTTCCGCGAGATCAAGGTCGTGCTCGCGCCGCACGTCGCGGCCGGAAGCTCACGCCCCCCCGTGTACCTTCGTCCGATCGAGCTCGCCACCAGAAGAGAGGCCAAGGCGGCGCTCGACCTGTACCACGGGATTCTCCGCGATCTCGCCGCGGCCTACGCCCGCGGTGACATGGAGGACGCTGCCAACATCGTGAACGCGCGGGACAAGATGACTCGGCTCGAGGCCGAGGCGAGTTCCCTCGCGCGGAGAAACCTGGGCGTCCCGTTCTTCTGAGAGTCCCGCCCGCCAGCCTCGACTACTTCCTCAAACATCTGCCGTAGCGGAGAGAGGAAAGACACATGCCGGAACCGTCGCACGTTCAGAAGCGCATGACCGACGTGCTCATGCTAGCGGACGTTCCCTGGGTGGCCGCCGTCATCATGGGCGTGGCGCAGCCCTTCGCACAGCTCGATTGGAAGCCGACGTGGGCGCCGCAGGGCGTCCCGAATCCGTTGCCGCTCCTCATCGCGTTGCTCGTGTCGTGCCTCATCGCCCTGTACTGGGTCGGCGTCGAGGAGAAGGGGAGCAGCATGCAGGCGCTCCTCGTGACACCGGTCGTCGCGATGATGCTCTTCGCGGCGTCCCTCGGCGTCAACAACGTGGCGAAGGCGGCGAGCACGTCCGCGCCGGCCGCCGAGGCGGACCTCCACCAGCAACTGCAGAACGTCGAGCAGCAGAACGAGCTGCTCACGAAGCAGCTCGGGCTCGAGCGGCAGAAGGCGAGCATCCTGGCGGCGCCGTCCGCACCGCCGGCCGCGACGTCGCGACGGGACGAGACGGGCGCGGCGGCGCTGAGCCCTTGGGCCCGCGCGCTCGCCTGGATCGAGGGCGAGGCCGAGGCTCAACAGCCTCCCGCCGCGCCCCCGGCGGGCCTTACGGCCGAGCAGAAGGCCCAGCTCGAGGCGCTGGACAAGCAGCAGAAGCAGCTCGAGGAGCAGCAGCGCCAGCTCGAGCAGCAGCGCGGGGCGACACCGTCCCCGGGCACCGGGTCGATCTGGAAGAAGTTCTGACGTTTCGTCCGCGGGCAGACGAGAGTCGCGGAGCGATCGGACGAGATCGCCCTGCAAGAAGGCCGACTGGTGACGGCGATCGCGCAGTGATCGGGGAGAGCAATGCAGATCGAGAACGTGCAGGGAATCACCTATGCGGAAATGCGTCCGAGGAAGCCGATTACGTCGCCACCTCAGATCGGTGGGTTCCCGGTCTATCCGGATCTCGTTCGAGATCTGTGCGATCCGGGGTTTGTTTCAGAGGAGGAGCGACAAGCCCGTGCGCTGCACATCTGCGCGGTGTTGTCCGCATGGGCGTACTCGGATGCCAGCACCCTCTCGAGCATCATGGTGCGAATGGGGCTCGAAAAGAACCGCTGCCGACAGATCGTCGTGGCGAACGACACGATGTTCGTACGCTCCACGGCCTATCTGATCCAGAGTGCCTGCGGTCGAGTGGCGTTTCTTACGTATCGTGGCACTGAGCCGTTCGAGCTCGCAACGTGGGCAACGGACGCGGATGTAAAGCCGGTTGCGGTCAAGCCTGATCCGAACGGCAAGGCGGCGGTTCACGGCGGCTTCTATCGCAACCAG
>Ga0157379_10006194_pt1 | contig 10303 bp, 23 predicted proteins | sample S25metaG_FD_121802 | JGI IMG/M metagenome (GOLD analysis project Ga0157379, IMG submission 121802) | Switchgrass rhizosphere microbial communities from Kellogg Biological Station, Michigan, USA - S2-5 metaG | ecosystem: Host-associated > Plants > Roots > Rhizosphere > Soil | place: USA... | reverse complement strand
GTGGGTAGCGACTGTTGCGGCTTCGCGATCTCGTGGTGCTACAAACTGCCTCGCCATCGCCCGGGCTTCAACACCGGTTCGTGGGCCACCGTCTCTGACGACATCAACTGCAACAGCGCGATCGAAGACGCCGACCACAACCGCGAGCTCTTCCAACGCGTGTTCACGCCCGAGCCGGGCGTCTTGCTGTGCTACCCGACGATCCGACTTCCCGGTCATCCGCAGGTGTGGGTCGGACACGTCGGCATCGTCGTCGGCATCGCGCGCGCGTTCGAATGGGACCCGACGGTGCCCGACTACTCGCTCCTCGACATCGCGCAGTGCTGCGGACCGAACGGACGCAGGCCCGGCGTGATCGCGAGCGACGGCGCGATCTGGAACCAGCACGACCACAACTGGAACAAACCGGAGCACCGAACGGCAATGCTCCGGCTCCTTCCGTGAGCTAGCGGGTGTCGCCCGGCGCGGCGCAGTAACACACGTTCGCCGTGTCCCGCATCGCGTACATCTCGACCTCGCCGGCCGGGCACTGCGGATAGCACTGCAGCCGACAGATGCCGCGGATGCACACGCCCGGGACGGGCTTGTGGTCGTCGGCGCAGATCGGAGAGGCCGGCTCGCAGGCATCGCCCTCCTCGGGTCCGTCGTACGGGAACCCGGCGGCATCGACGACCGCGTCCGGCTCGATCGGGAACGAGCCGCTAGAGCTCGTGCACGCAACCACGAACATCAGCACGAACGACACGCGCATGTTCCAACGCCTCCTCGCATCGAGCGTAGCTCGCGCTCGGTGCAGCAAAATGCACAATCGCGCGCTCACTGGGGTAGCCCTCGGATAGCGAGCTCGAGCGCACGCGCATGTCCCGCGAGCGCTGCCTCATGCGAGGCATATCGCTCCTGGTACATGTCGTGCGCTCCTCCAAAGATCATCGTCTCCCACAACACCGGAACGTGGGGCGCTCCGTCTCCGAAGAGGATCTCCTTACCCTCGAGGTACTCCTTCACCGCGAAGTGGAACGAGTGATCGATGCCGAGAAACACGGTTGAGACGATGACCTTGTCGTCGTCGAGCCGATCCAGCGCGGTCTGTCGGAGCGGCTCGATGCCCTGCGCCCACCGCTTGATGATCGACAGCTGGTCGTCGCCCTCGACACGGACGGGCTGCTTGTTCTCGTCGAGCAAATAGAAGTCGCTCATAGGGCGCCTCCAGCTGCTCGGGCAGGCGCAGCCGCCTGCGCTCGAGCTCGCATCGCCACCTCCCAGATATCCTCGCGGTCCTCGACGGCATTGCGGTGTTGGAGGTGCTCCCTCATCGCGACGATCGCCCGCTGCCACGATCGCTCCGGGGGACGCTGCTGCTGTTGCAGCACAGCGACGCGCTGCTTCGCACGCTCGGCCGCGGCGCGCGCGAGCGCGAGCTCGCCATGCACGTGATCGAACGCGCGCATCAGTTCACCATCCGTTCGGCGAAGAGGATCGCGCCGGCCTTGCGAGCTTCGTCCATCTGCATCTCGGTGACGTGCTCGGCGTGCACACGTAATGCGAGGACGAGCCCCACGCAAAAAATCTTCATCCCGCACTCGCATTCGATCTCGACGTTGCCAAGACCGCGCTTCTCGTCGACCTTGATCACCTTGAACCGATGCCCTTTCATGTTCCCTCCCGTGGAAGCATCGGGACCGCGACGAGGTGACCGCCGCCGGTCGCCTCGCCGTTGTCCCAACGCGGCGTGAAGAACACGGCGAATGGCTGCCCGAGCGTGCGATCGGCCAAGCTCGCGACCAGCAGCGCGTCGATCTCGACGAGCTTGCCATCGGGGCCGCGAAGCGTGACCTTCGCGCGCCCGATCGGCCGGCTGTTCGTGATCACGGAACGATGGTCACCGGGCTCCCAGACCACGCGCTTCGCCTCGACGCGAAGCATCGTACTCGGTGGGCAATCGCCGTCGCACTCGTGATTGTCGTCGGGATAGCGGAGGCGCGGCATCAGCCACCTCCCGCGTGAAACTTCGCGATCTCGTCGCGTCGCGTGTGCGCGAGCATCTGCATGTTCGCCGTCGTCGAGGGGTCCCTTGGCGATGACGAGGACGCGTAGAACTCGAGGTGCGAGTTCGCGCAGCACAGCGGATGATGCCCGTGCGGCGTGTCCTCGTAGATTTTCACCGGCCATGCGCAGATACAGACGCTGAGAGCTGCGATCATGCCGGCCCGCTCGCGGTACGCGAGCGCCATCTGTTCTCGGACCGCGCGCTTCACGATGCACCTCCAGCATCGAACGCAAAGACCGGCGTCTTGTCGCCATTCGCGCGCACGACGAAATGCGGGCCAGAGAACAGCCCGTATGCGCACCAGTTGCAACCGGCGTCGACGTATCGACCGATGCATTCCTGCTCGATGCTCCAACCTCGACGGAGCGCGACCTTTTGCTCCTCGGTCATGGCGCGCGCCTTGACCATGCTCATCACGTTTCCGCAGTGCGGGCACTTGAATCGCCAGAGGTTCATGTCGGCGCCGAACAGCTTCTCGCCGAGCGCTTTCCATTCGGACTCGGTCATCGTCTGCGGTTGAGCGCTGGTGTTCTCGCTCATCGCGCACCGCCGATCAGTCGCGTGCGCCGCTTCGCGCGCCACGTCATCGCGAGCGGGCTCTCGGTCATCCAATCGGGGAACTCGTCGTCCCAACGACCGGTATCACGAGAGACGCGCTCGAGCTCGAACCTGTCGTTGCCGCCGCGAGGGTAGAGCAGGGACGTGTCGAAGCTCATTGTGCACCTCGCAGTCGCGCGAGCTTGACCTCGGCGCCGTGGAACATCGCGCGCCACGACGACCACGCCGCATCGCGGATCACGTTCGCGATCTCGAGCTCGCGGAACGTCCCCTTGCCGTCGACGTAGTCCTCGTACGCGATCGAGCTCGTCTCGACGGCGCGCCAGTATTTGCTCTGGAGCACGGAAAGCTCCTCGACGATGTCGCCGGCGCCGCCATGGGCGAGCAGCTGGCGGACGTGGCCGCACGTGCCGTCGGCGCCGATCGCATCGCCACACGTCGAGCAGCGGCCCGTGCGCGCTTCCTGGGCAGTTTTCTCGTCGGGCGTCATCGGTCACCTCCACGACGGATGCTGGCGATCGCGACCTGCTCGATGGGGCCGGGCTCGGCGCCGCGGCGATACGAGCGGAGCGCCCGCTCGACCGTGTCGGCGACGTCGTCGTCGCTGACCTCCGCGGCGCTGATCTGCCGCGGCCTGGCCGTAGACTCGACGCGCTCACGGATCGCGGGGAGGCGTTCGAGCATGCGCTCGAGCTCCTTCTCGCTGATCGTGCCTGGCTTGCGCCGGCTCGTCGGTGGCTTGATCTCGGCCAGCTCGTCGTCGTCGAGGATCTCGGTGTAGGGCTTCGTCACGACGCACCTCCGGCGAACGCGACGCCGATGCGGTCGTCACGCGTCCAGTCGTGCGGCTCGAGGTGGCCGCTCGGCAACATGCACGTCGTCGACATGCCATCGTCCGTCTCGGGCCCGGGCTTCCAGCAGTGCAGAACGCTCCGTGCGCCGTCGGATTCGCTCGCGTCCGGTAGGACGGCGAGCAGCGCTTGCGCGACGTGCGGCTCGATGGCGGCCGCTGCGACGGCGCTGCGGAGCGCGATGCTCGCGTCTCCGCCCCTCGGTGCTTTCTCGGCGGCGGTGCGCGTCTCGGCTTCACGCGTTTCAGGCCAAGAACACGACGCCGATCCGCTCGGCAGCCGTGTCGCCGGCTTGCCCGGCGAGCCTTGGTGATCAAGTGCCGGGCAATCCCCGGAGAGTGCTTTGTCTAGTCCGGAGTAGGAGACTGGTATTTCCGGATTGCCCGGCACTCCGGAACGAGAATCGCGACTGCCGGGCACGCGCGCGCGCGCGCGATCCCACGACGCCAGTGCCGCGTGCAGTGTCGGCGCGAGCGTGTACGCGTTCGCGCGGCGGTTGTGCACGACGCCGAACCCGGTGAACGTCGGTTGGTCGACGAGCAGCCCCCAGCCGATCAGCTGGCGGACGAGCAGGCGCATGCGGCGCTCGCGGAGGCCGACGAGCATGCCGAGCTCGTCCTGCGAGGCGATCACGCCGACGCGCGCCCACGGCGGCGGCGCGAACACGACGGCAGCGATCAAGCCGATCAGCTGCAGCTGGCGCTTCCGGATCAAGCCCGCGCGCGGAAACGCGGTCAGCAGCACGCGCTCGGGGAACTCGAACGGCACGAGCGCGCCGTTCGCGATCGCCGCGGCGAGCTCGCGGCCCGACGCGTAGCGCGCGCGATCGGCGTCCGTGCGCGGTCCGTGCTTCTCCCAGTAGCGTTTCTCGGCGATCGCGCCGATGCGGGCCGGCGTCATCGGCGGCTTCTTACCGCCGAACTTCGCCCACCGTGGCTCGAGGTAGTACGCGCCCTCGGACGGCGCGATCGGATCGGAAAGCGTCACGCCGCAATCGCTTTTCGTGACGCTTTCGCTGGTCGTTAGTTCATGTGCAGATCCCGGGATCGTATCCATTTTTCTCTCCCGGGGACGCACCCCTCCCGACACGTTGGCGTTCCGGAAACGGATCCCGTAACGTCAGACGTGTCAGGCAGACTTCAAGGTGCAGATCCCCTGACGCGGGCCTCCGGTGCTGAGAACACCGGGGGCCTTTCTCTTTCTAGGCCTCGTCGCGGCGCCTGAGAAACGCATCGACGAGACCACCTTGGAACTTTGCGATCGCGCGCTCCGCGCTGCGACGATTAGTCGGTGGGCACCTCCCACGTGACGAACGCACGCCGCCGCTCGCCGTTGACTGGGGCGAGCGGCGTGCGTTCCGGCGCAGAAGTGGGAAGGGCGTCGACGGCGCGATTCTTCGCGGCGCGTGGCATCGCGCTGGAGGGCGCGCGCGCGACGAGCTCGCAGCCGTGCACGGCGCGGTAGAGCGCTTGTCGACAGGCGTGCGAACACGTGATCGCGTGCGAGCGCTTCGCGTCGGGCAGCGCGCGGCCGCACTTCGGATTGGCGCAGCGGCGGCTCAAGGTGTGACCTCCTTGCAGACCGCGCCACACCAGACGTACGGGCATTCGCCGTCGGCGACGCGGTAGTTCGTGATCAGCGCGCAGGCCTCGACCCACGCGTTCGTTTCGTCGGTGAGCTGCTCGACGGTGCCGTCGAGCACGATTGTCGCGCCGGGCGCGGTGTCGCCGCATGACGCGAACACGGTGCAGCGCAGCTCGTGCTCGACGTCGGCGGGATCCGTCGACGTGAAGCACGCGCCGAGCAGCGCGAGCAGGGCGAGGCGCGTCATCGCGAACCTCCATCCGCTTCAGCAACCTCGCGCGAAAGCTGCTCTCGTTCGTATTCGCGATACGACCGCGCGAGCTCGATGAATCGCTCGGCCTCGTCGTAGAAGCCCAACGTCGCGCTGACCGCGGCCATGATCGCGCACTGCTCCTCGTTCGGGCGGCCGTCGAGAATCCGGGCGACCGCGAGCAAGGCCTCAGCGTCAGCGAGGAGCCCGAGCTTCTTGGCTGCTGCCTGGAGCGAGCCAGTCTTCATCGCGAACCTCCGCGCTCAGCCGCGTATGCGCGAAACACACGTTCCGCGCGCTCGACGGTCGCCTTCCATTCGCGCTCAGCCTGCTCGCGCCGGTCCGCGAGCTCGCGATCGCCGAAGTCGGAACGCTCGGCGAGTGCCGCAGCGTTGAATGCTGCCTCGGCGTCCATGAGTTCTCGACGCGCTTGCTTCAGATCGTCGATCGTCGTCATCGCGAACCTCCGACGAGCCGACCGGTCTTGCAGCCGGCGAGGTGATAGCCGCGACGACCGCACTCGCCGCAGGTCTGCTCGGGCTTGAACCTTGGCGCGGCGAGCTCGAGCTCGAGCTGCTGCTCGACGACCTGGCCGTCGACGATGACGATGCGGCCCGCGGCGCGCGCGAGCGCGAACTGGAACTCGTGCGCAGCCGCGCGGCGCGAGGACATGCGACGGCGCCTAGCCACGACGGGCCTCCTCGACGCACGCAGGGAACGGCAGCGACGGTTGCGCGGCCGCGGCGCGCGCGTGCTCGCGACACAGGTCGCGATCGGGCCCGACGCTCACGGCGCACGCGTCGCAGAGCTTCGCGTCGCACGTGCGTTTGCGGCCGGGCTCCCGGTGATCGCAGAGACGCGTATGCTCGACGGCGCCGCATTCGCATAGATCGCGACGGCGCGCGCCGCGCGTGCAGAGGATTGCGAAGTCCGAACCGCCAATCGCGTCGGGCCCGAGCCGCACGCTCTTGCCGCCGAGGCTGAAGCGTTCGCACGTCACGACCGCCTCCAATCGCCGCGTCGGATCCACAGCGCGATGTCGTCGTCGAGTTCGCGCTCGGCCCACGCCGCAATGGCCTCGGCGGTTCGCTTCTCGACGGCGCACACCAGGTCGGGCACCGGGCAGTGCGGCCCGTGGTAGCCGGGACCACCGCAGTGGAAGCAGCGCTCGTCAGCCACCGAGCACCTCGAGGATCTCGCCGAGCAGCTCGGCCATCACGAGCAGCAGCAGCATCACGACGAGCGCTTCGATCGGCCGCTCGCGGGCGCGGAACGGCGCGAGCACCTCGCGGTGCAGCGGAATCACGCCGCAGCCGCGCGACGAAATGCGTTCGACAACGCGGCCTTCTACAGGTCGCGTCGCAGAATCGAGACGGGGGTAACTCGTCTGATCGTCGACGGATGTCATGTCGCCCTTCCGTTGGCGGCGCGCCGCTCGGCTGCCTGCTGTGCGAGCCGCTCGCGCGACTCCTTGCGATAGCGACGCCGATTGGCGAGCATCTTGTCGTGGTGCGGTCTGCAGCGGCCGCCCTTCCAGAGCGGACCGCACTTCTTCCCGCCGTCGATGCAGACCTTCGCCTTCCGCCGGTTGTCGTACGTCTTCTTCACGCGCTCGTTGACAGAGGATCCGGCCACGCTCAACGATTGTTAAACTCCTTTTTAGATCGCAGCAAGCAAACGTGATCATTCCGGAGTGAAAAACGTCGTCCGAACGCCGAGATCTACACCTGTTCACGCGAGCAGGTGTCGCGACGCGATGCGTCTAGCTTCCGACGACGACGCCTGTGGATAAGTCGGCCGGCGCGCTCGAGCGGATCGTCGGCGCCGAGCCGGGGGTGCAACCGAATGCTGCACCCGGCGGACGCAACTTCCTGGACTCGGCGGCCGAGACCGGGCGCGATGTCGAACGTGACAAGGGTGATCCGCTTCCTGCGGACGCGTCGCGCGCAGCCGATTTTCCCTCATCGGTCGTTGCCGCCGATCGCGGATTTCCTCACGAGCCTCGCCGAGCTCGTCGACGCCGTGGGCCGCGAGGTCGACGACGATCGATGGAACGAGTCGGCGCGCGCTCTCGAGGCGGCTGCAACGTGGATCCGATCGCCGTACTCTGGCGTTCACCGTGAAGAAGCTGAAAGCCGCGATCTACCTCCGCGTCTCTCGCGCCGACCAGCGCTCCGGTCTCCAGCTCGACGAAGCGACGGCGCTCGTCTCGCAGCGGGGATGGACCCTCGTCGAGACATTCAGCGACGAGGGCATCAGCGGAGCGAAGATCACTCGGCCCGGCCTCACCAAGCTGAAAGACGCCGCGCGCCGGCGTTCCTTCGACGTGCTCGTCGTGTGGCGTAGCGATCGGCTGTTCCGCTCGCTGCGGGACATGGTGCTCACGCTCGACGAGTTCCGCGCGCTCGAGCTCGGCTTCGTCTCGGTGACGGAGGCGTTCGACACCACGACGCCAGCAGGCCGCCTGCTGCTACACGTCGTGGCCGCGATGGCCGAGTTCGAACGCGAGGTGCTTCGCGAGCGGACCGTCGCTGGTATCGCGGCCGCCAAACGTCGAGGGACGCAGCTCGGCCGCCCGCCGAGGCTCGACGCCGACACGCTGCGACGCGCGCGCGAGCTCCGCCGCGACAAGCTCCCTCTGCGCACGATCGCCACGAAGCTGCGCGTCGGCCTCGGCACCTTGCATCGCGCACTCGGAGCCGGCTCGTGAAGCTCGACATCGACGAGCTCGAGCACCAGCTCCTCGTGCTCCTGGTCGAGAACGCAGCACCGAGCGATGACCGACTTGTGCGAGCGCGAAAGAGCCCGCGGCCGCCGCGGCGGTAGGCGAGCTCGCCGCCGGCGACGTCGGCGCCGATGCCTGCGAGGTCCTCGACCTGGACGCGCAGGCCGGGCGCGCCGTCCGGGCCCGCGCTGCCGGGCAGGCGGCTACGCCTGACCTCGAGGAAGCTCGGCCGGGAACTGCGCGGCGAGCTCTGCGAGGATCGCGGCGCGGTGGTTGCGGTCCATCGCGGCGAAGTTCATCACCTGGCGCGCTACACGTCGCCGGAGATCCTGGCGGTGTCGTTTGTCGGCGCCGAAGTAGTGATAGTCGTGCAGCGGAAACGGGTCGACGTAGTTCGTCCAGATGCATTCCACGCCCGGACGTCCGCCGCCGCGCAGCGTCGTGCGGAGCTCGTGCCGATGCCAGCTTGCGAACGCGTCGGGATACATGCCCCACGGATGACCGCAGACGAGGACGCGAGCCTTCAACTTCCGCAGCGTCGCGATCAGCACGCGGTGATCGCCATCGCTGAGCTCACAGCGATAGCGCGGCCGCGCGTCGCGGCGATCCGCGATCGGGTAGGGCGGATCGGCGAACACCACCGTTTCCGGCCCCCACTCGCGCACGCCGCGCGCGAGGACCTCGAAGGCATCGCCGCCTACGATGCGATGACCTGCGAGCTCGCGCTGTCGACGCAGCCACTTCACCTGCTCGGGATCCCGCTCGACGAGAATCGCCTCGGCGGCGCCGCGCGCAAGGTGACGCGAGACGGCGGCGCTGCCTGCGAAGGCCTCGACGAAGCGCTCGTGGCGCGGGATCAGGTTGATGATCGCTTGGTAGAGGTGGTTCTTGCCGCCGAAGTACGTCGCCATCGTCGTCGACGGTAGGCGTCGTCGCCTGCGATGTCAACGTCGAACTGATCGCGGCCGTCGCCTTGCTCGCGCCAGAAACGATCCTCGGCCGCCATGCATGCACTGCAATCGCAGTCGGTCGAGTCGTCGCGGCGACAAGGAGTCATGCTCGTGTCTCGGTAGGCAGGCCACCGAGCGGGCCTTTCACGGGAGCATGCCACCGGCGTCTGACGGGCAGGCGTGTTCCGAAAACCCCCCTGCCGAGGTGGCCGCCAAGTACCTGGTTCGCCGGCTTCATGTCGCGGCCGCCAACGCGTTCCAGAATCGACCGTTTCTGGAACACGACTCCTCGGATGTCGCCACCCCGGTTGACATCGGCGATCATCGGTGAATGACGCTAGCGAACATCCAAGTGGGGACCGTCATCGAGAGCTACGCCCGGCGGTGGCACGTTCGCGCGGTGTCGGCAGAATCTCGAAGTGTGACCATCGAGAGCTTGAGCCCACGCGAACGCGGCCGTTTTGTCCGGGTCGACTTCGACGACCTCGAGAGAGCCCAGCTAAGAGGCGACATCGTCATCGTGCCGCCACAGCCACTGTCGCCACCTGTCTATCGCGATCGCGAACGCGATCGCGATCTCATGCCGTCGTACGCCGACCTCTACCAGGAGCGCGAGAAGCTGCGGCGCGAGTTCGGGGTCGCCGCAGCTCTACCGCACCGTCCTAAGGCGGAGCCGCAACCGGTCGATCCACTCGATGTCGTCTACGACCGCTTGCCGCTTCGCAAGCTGCTCGAGCTCGACGCGCATCTACGTCAGGACAGGGTCTACGGCACCGTGGCCCCGCGCAAAGAGTACTTCACCGAACGGCAGCGCATCGCGATCGCGCTGCACTGGTCGCTGCAGCTCTCTGAGAAGCAGCGCGCGGCGCGCGAGATCGAGCGCGAGCGCGAACGAAATCGCGTCGTCGTCGACCTCGACTGGTAGACCTGCAGCATGGAAGGTGCGGTGGTGGTTGGCGCCACGCTCGTCTCGAGAACGAGTTGCCGTAACTGGTCGGGTTCGACTCCTACACCTTCCGCTGGAAGATATCGTCGCGGCGGCGCGACCACCGGTTGCTAACCGGCAGGCATCCACAGAGGCGCGCGGTTCGACTCCGCTGTCTTCCGCGTAAATGGTCGCTCGTTCACCGCGTGCGGTGAACCTCTGCGGCGATGGCCAAGATCTCTGCGGCGATGTCGAAGATCGGTCGGCTCGTCGCGAAGTGGAAGAAGCTCTACCTCCGCGCGAAGCCGCTCGAGCTCCAGCTCGAGGAAGCCCGGCACGCTGTCCGCGACGCGATCATCGCGAGCGGCGAGGACCACGTCGTGACGAAGCTCGGCACGTTCGCTCTTCGCACG
>Ga0157379_10006193_pt1 | contig 10304 bp, 10 predicted proteins | sample S25metaG_FD_121802 | JGI IMG/M metagenome (GOLD analysis project Ga0157379, IMG submission 121802) | Switchgrass rhizosphere microbial communities from Kellogg Biological Station, Michigan, USA - S2-5 metaG | ecosystem: Host-associated > Plants > Roots > Rhizosphere > Soil | place: USA... | reverse complement strand
TGTCATTAATCGTTATGAGATGGGCGGAAGTTGATCTGAGGGGATATCGATCCTGGTTTCTTGACACCAAGATGTCGGTCACTTTTAAGCTTATATGGTAGTAAAACAAGAGTAAAAGACAAGGCAGTCATTGTTAATAAATCCGAGATGGGCTGCATATCGCTCAACTTGGTCCGAAGCTGAACTTCAAGAGCGGTTATCAGTTGCTCTTCCGTGATGCGAAACAGCTAGAATGGATCCCACCCTGAACAGATGGCGAAAAAAATTAAAGAATGTAACGATGATGAACATGGTGCTTTAGATCTAAGGTAACCCAAAGACTTGTCCCGCCTCTGTTTCCCGAGGAAAAGCGTGTAAACCTGGTCCTAAGCTGAGAGGGTTAACTTTGAAAATGCTCCACAAAAAAACTGTAGGATGCGGTGAAACTAAGCAAGAACATTTCTTCTAGATAGTAAATATTAATAATCAAGAGGACTCATCAAGGGTTCGGGTTCCATGGGTAGACGGATAGTTGTTGAAGGTCTTAAGTAGGCCCGACTTTCGGCATTCTCCGAGCTATCCGTTAATTTTTTCCTCAATAGGGAGTTTTTGCACGTAACCAAAAAGTGTGCCTAGACTTTTTATACTCCACTGTAGAAAAACGGAGCCCACCTCAGCAAAAAATGAACAGGTTCACTGCGTTGCAGTTCCCTTATGAGAGAGAGAGCGGACCTTCAAACGCGGCTCCACCTAGCTAGCCGTAGCATGACCCAAAACACTTTAGACTGGCAGCAAATGCTCCCTACTCTGTTTATATAATAATTTACAACCCTAATGCTCCTGGTCCAGTTTCGAGACCTATAAGCTATCTATATAACGGCTGGATTTCACTGATCCCTTTTGCACGTTACTACCATTCATCAATTCCCAGAACCAATAACTTGGGTTACTCCACGAGCTGTGGCATCGCCTGAGCGGTATATTTAAAATCGGTATTACTCATAGACTCTTTCAGGTGGAAAGCCATTTCCTTCACGACCCGACTATACGTCGACTGTACTCTTCAACGACAATCAGCGCAGATCTGCCAGGGCTGTCAAAGCAAATCATGGCCAAAGGGTGTTTCTTTTTCTTCGAGAATCTTTAGTGGGTCTTGGACGGTCACTTGAGAGTCCAACCCCCCTCCTCTTGGTCTTTTTTGACCAGACGGATCCAGGTAATGGAACGTGATATCCCAGTTCATCAACTCCGAATTTGGTTCGACCTTTGCCTTGGTTGAGCTTCTTCGATGGTTTCTTTTTGGAACACTGGAGCACAGCAACAAAGCACGTTTAGGATTCAGGTCAACCAATCTGAGCACTTGAATGGTCCGAATGATGGCTCGGGTGGTGATTCGACACCCACGGTCTCAGCTCAGCCGCTTTCCCTAGGTCTCATAGGGTGGGGAACCCTATCGTGACGCTTATAATTAATCTACTCAGACACCATTACCCTCATAATTTGAAGACCTATTTTTCATATGCAGTCTATCACGGGAATCGGAGAGGAGCACTATTATTCGCCCAGCGACTGCTCGTTGATGCTGCCTTCTTTCAACTGACAGGCGAGCGCTTTTGCAGCGCATTTGGCAGGAAACGATGTATTATTCTGTGCTGTTGCCTGGATCACCTTCCTCTCTCCGCCTTCCCATCACATCTGAATCAAGAACACCCTGGGGGAAACGAACCGGTGTTGCCGGAATAGCTTAACATTGGTCCAGTATATATGCCAAGTACCGCAGTGACGGCACAACTAGGATCCCCTGTGGCCTCATTATTCTTTACTCCCTGGTGGATGTACCACTACCTCTCTACGCTGACAGTACCATTACATGGTTCGGTCAATCCTACGAGCGTTGGCGGCCGGTAGCTTGTGGATCACCGTCCGCTCCTTTGAAATCGATTATGGACTGGGACACCAATGTGGTAGCATCGAGATAACATGGCGTCCACCGGTTGCGTTTGAAACGTCACCGGTCTTTCCATTATATCTAAACCTCCTACCTCTTAATTCCACAGCTATTATTCAACAGATTACTGAATGGAACCAGTCGATGCAGACGGGGTCGACCACGCTGGGTTTTAATCTTACTTCGGGAACACGATATATGGCCGCAGTGACGGATAGTGTTGGGAATGGTGTTGGGAGAGCATCCAAGATGCTTATGGCTTTGAGTTCTACTTCGTCTTCCACCTCTTGTGTTGGACAAGGCGTTTCTTCCCCTCCATCAAGTATCCCCTTCACTGTATCAGCTATCACTGGACAGACACATCCGTTCTTGAATATTCAGTGGGGAAGTTCAATAAAGCAACCTCCAGTCCGCATATTCGTCCCAGGACAGTTTCCTATGAATCTGGTTACTTCAGGCAGTAATTCTGCAACAGCACCGATTCCCTGCGAACAGGCTAGTGCCAATGCTTCGAGGGCACTAGTAGCATTTGGAGACGGAAAACAATTCTTGACGTCCCCTTTAACGACGGTGCCGGGTGTTTGCTCCCCGATATCTGTCCAGCAGGACATGTCGACCTTATTCATTGGATATCCGTAAGCTAACCATATCTCTGACCATCACCGAGTTGCATTAATCAACTTCGTCGCAGGATCGCTGCTGCCCGCCTGGTGGGATATGTTGCTGCAGGCGTCATGTTAGTCTCGATTATCGTTTTCTTGATTTCGCGGTGCGCTTTAGGAAGATATAACGAGAGGGTTAAAGGTTCAAACCTTCTTCCATCTCATCGAATGCCTGATGACATGGGCAAGGCCGGCTCTCAGAACCTATCCATACAAATGTCTATCCGCAAGGAAGAGATGAAGGAGACACTGGCTGGTTCATTGGTAGTTTTACAAGAGAGACCTCCCATCTCCATCGTCACTGATGTCCCCCGTTCACCTACGAACGAAAGTACTAAGACAACAGGCACTCCCAACACCGGAAACGAATCAGCCAAACAGAAGAAACGTCCCTCTAAAGCGCCAGTCTCTTTCAAGATGTTACGAGAGACAGCTTTACGCAAGGAATCCGTTGCCTCTACGCTCTCAATTGAGGGCTCAAGCCGGTCTGCCACTACGGAGGAACCATTCAATCTCCCTGAAGTTCAGCCTAGGCCGGATAGTCCAACTGTTCCGGAGTTTATCAGGGGACCTTCTTTGCGTTTTGGGCTGCCTTCAAGACACAAATTAATGAAAAGGAGGTCCGAACGGTCATCGTTCAAGCGTTCTTCGTACAAAATGCTTCATCCTGACGGAAAGGACTCGAGTGGGCCTAGCAGGAGTAACAGTGCTTCAAGCCGCGCCACGAGGAAGAGCTCCTTCGGCGAGTTCCTCGAAATGGAACGACAGAGAAAGCAGAGCTTGGCGGATACCGACGCCGGTCACTCTTCATCACGGAAAAGTTCTCTCAGCGCCGGGATGCAGACGGATAAGCAGCCAAAGAACCCATTGACCGACACATCGGCTCCAAATACTCCTTCACCTCAATCTCCCTCGATAAAGGTTTCGATTCATCAGGCGGAAGAGCAGAAGGACTCGGCAGTTACAGGGGCCTCGTCTTGAACTGTATAACTCATAAGCCCATTATATCTTCGTTTATTTATATTCAACAAAGCAATCGTGTGCAATAACTCTAGACTGTACTTTACCTGCATCCACTCCTGTATCTTACACCACTTTGACAACTCTGAGCAAGGATATCAACATGAGTCGCATGTGATCATTCTCTCTACAAATCCGATTGATTGCTCTGTAGAAAATAATATCCTTTGCCATGCCACTCTGAAACAGGAGTTTACATGGTGCTTCATTCGAATCTAGATCACAGAAGGACTTCTCGACAGTTCAATTCCAATTTCTTCAACATCCGTTGAGGGTGGTGGTATCCAGGTAGATCTCCTGACCACTAGTGCGATGGACGGTAAAATCTCCAACAGATGGACGACTGACCCTATCTCTAGATACGGCCTGCCTTAGGTTGAGAAGAATACGGGTGGCAAAGACAGTGTGTAGATTGCGCTGCATGGTATTCAGATAGGAGCTAGTTAAGGTGCATGTCGGGAGAGAGGCAAAACAAAAAGAGTAAGTGATGGCCCAGGATATCGCTAACGAACAGTGTGAGCACATATATCGATGAGTACCCGAGCTCCAATCACTTACGTTCAGGGCAAGGACGGTAATATTCGCCAAAGAAATTGCTTTAGGGGGGATGTTGAGCAACCAAACTGCATATTCGTCCATGATCCCATTGAACCCACCGATTAAATAAACATAATATAGCATTCCTGAGAAGAGTATGGGAAGATGGGAGTCAGGATATCAAAGCAGAAAGTCCTACCATCAAGGAGAAGAGTTGACATGAAACTCGATGCTCGTCGTATTTCTATTTCGATAAGGTCGCAGGTAAAATCGGCTGAACTGATGGATAACGCATACCATTGGTATACCACTTGTACATTGTGAGAGTAAATATCACTAGAGGGGTTTATAAATAAATAAACAACACAGGGAAACTTGAGACTCACGAGATTCAAATACAGCCACGAGAATATAATCGATATAGAAGACATTAACTATAGGGCCTGCCTCAACGCAGGCAAGCAATTCTGGCTTGATGCTCGGCATATCTACGCTCTTGATCAGATCGAGTATCCTGGGTGAATAAAGAAGAATTATCGCACATTCGAAATGTCCCAGTGTTTTGACCGAAAGGAATCCAATCGGTCCAAGAACACAGAGGGCAAATGCCAGAAAAAATATACAAAGAGGTCGACTTCCTCCCCAGATGGCCACTGTTCTGAAGATCAGGATCACTGGATTATATTTCATAAACTCTCAAAAAATGCCTCAAATTAATTTCTCATGTTACTTTCTGCACAGAACGTCACGAGAATAATCAGTACCGAGAAGTTTGCAACCTACCGCCTGATCCCCTGAAGAACAATGCGCATCTGGCCGGAGTGATCGGGGCTGGTTCAGTTGTAACTAGGGGTGTTTGAACAATAATATAATCAAGGCTTGAAAATGACGAAGTACCGTAAATGAGAAAGGCTCCATCAATGGAGGAGCCATATTTTGTAATATAATATAAAACCGTTCCAAGGCTCAATGGTGTTGGCCATATGAGTTCGATTTCGAGCCCAAGGGTTAAAAAATAATCGTGAACCTAGGATAATTCAAAATGGGTAGCAGATAACTGAAGAAGAAACCATATTCGTGCATTGATCCTATCAGAATCGCGTGGGATGGACGTGCATCCCTCGGGGGAATGCCGATGATCCTACATCTGTCTTGGGACAATTTAGAGTTTTTTGGCATCGGGGTTAGGGCCGCGACTGGAAATCGGCAGGTATGACGATGCTGTAGTTCACAATTAGCAAAAAGAAAGATAGAATCGTTTCCAATGGAGCAACGTATGCAAGTTAACGAGCAGCTGTTGAAATGAGAGTGTGAAATAAATGTAATTATGGTAGGCAGAGCATCTCAGAACATTGAGTAAAATATATAGACCATATGCACTGAGAAAATCAAGTCAATCTTTTCGCATCGGAAGCTGAAGAGAAAATACGCACCAGTACATAGAGGCTAAAACAATCCCATGGCCCGTAAATCTCGCAGGTATCGCACGGCCGTCGTCGATTCCTCAACGTTACTCGCCGCCAACTTCTCACAATAATCCCGCGCTAACTTATAATCCCCTCCTCCCCAAGCCATATGATACGTGGCGACGTATAGCGCACTCTTTGCATATTCCGCAATAGGTCGTCCTTCTGCCATACCGACTTCAACGCATCGTCGATGATATGCTGCCGCATCGGCCTTCTCACCCAATAGGTCGTGTAACCCTGCTATCTTGAGATTGAAAGATGTTTCTCTTGCATCTGAACTGAGGAGGCCACGTTTAAAACATGATATTGCTTCGTGTGGTCTAAAATAAAAAATATGGATCCGGATGAGAAGTAGCAATGTGATAATTTTCTTTGACTCGCCTCCCCAGGTCTTGATAACAGGTTCCCATGGCTTGCCACATACGGACGTCATAGGGTCGAAGAGCAGCGCCATGTTGATAATAGTAAAGGGAGTAATTTGGCATGTTGAGGAGTTCGTACGCCTGACCTAGACCATACCATCCTCGATAATCTTTCTTGTTGATATCTATAGACATCGAAACCATTGTCAAACGCAGAGTACAAAAAGTGTAATGGATGCCATACCAATAGCTCTTCGATATGCCTCAATAGCTGCTTGCGAATTTTTCATCTCGATATACTCGTGTCCCATAAGTGTCCACGCAGAGAGGAATGTCCGATCAAGTTGAACTGCTCGTCGGAAATACTTCACGGCTTTCTCGTGGTCAGCACGCAAGCTGTAATGATTCCCTAGAAGTATGATGTATTAGAATAGAACACAGAGAAAAGTCGAAAAAGAACTTACCAACAATACAACACACTTCCGGCCGTTCTTTGTTGAGAGCCAGGAATTCGTGAGCAAGTTTGGAAAGCTTCGTTCGGTTCTCCATCACATATAGGATATTGGAGAAAACGTCGATATTATCCACGCGGAAGGGATCTCTTCTCCGGATATCGTCGAATACTCGTTCAGCAGCCTCAAAGTCTATGGGAGATAAGATGGGATACTTTGACAACTGAAAAGACAGCCATACCTCGTTGGTGATAATAAACCTGGGCCTTCTGTGATAGCAGGTACAAGCTCCCAGGAAATAACCGTAATAAAGTATCCACACTTCGTAGTTCTGGCTCCCCTGGAGTTTGGAGTTCGATAGAAAACCGTAAAGCAAATATTCGGCTAACAACATGGGCAGGTAGGTGTTTCTGAATGCCTAGATACTATTGGTTGTCGTTTAAATATACAGTTCATAGAGTATATTAACTCACCTCTTCCTGATCTTCTAAGCAAGCAGATAATTGTAGCCATGCACTCCAATTCCATGGATATAAATTTATCGATCTCGTAAGACATTCTAATGCTTCAGCTCGCCGAAGAACACGCTGAAAGAGGATGCCTTTACTTAAGGGGAGAAAATATCGTCAACTCCAGGTGAAAAAAAGAACAAGAAGCTATTACACTAACAGGAATAATAAAAACGGATCATCTGTCTCGCCAACTTCCTCAATTAAGGTTAGGAGACTTTGGTTAAGAACTGTGGGGTTATGCTTCTTGGATGCTGTCAATAAACCAGGATAAGTTTACAGTGTGTAAAATATCATTGTTCACCAACCGTCGCGTTTGTAGAACGAATTTAGTGCCTGTTTCTCTGCTGTCTAAAAAATATTAAACAGACCCATAGTATCGAGAAAATAAAATTCACCAGGAATTGACTGTAAGAATATAAAAATCGGGATTGTGCGCTTCTCTGTTCTTTCAATGTGAAGGCTACCCTCGCAAACTGCTTTGCATCAAAATACCGCCTGGCAGTGGCGTACGCATCTTTCTCTTCCTCGGTTTTTGGTACGTCTAAGGGTGTAATTCTGTTAGCCATAAATTCGGCCAATCCAGCACGCTCAGAGTTCGCCAATTGTTCTTGTAGTTTGGCTCCATCCTTTATTTGTGCCATCGTGACCAAGTCTGTAGGTTGATAGTTCTCTGTGACAAAATGAGCTTCTGGAGGTGGCGGAGGGGGTGAATTTGCCCGTTTGTTCGGCGAAATGGGGTGTCGTGGTGCGTTCTTAATGGCTGAAGTCTTCAATGTTGGAGAGAGTCCAGCAAGCATTTCCGCCGCCCTATATTTCTTTTGTTAACAAACGATCGATGCACTCAAGATCTATACACACACCATTGTGAAGCAGCAAATAGTCCTCTATCTGACATTTCATAGATTGCACCGCGCAAGGCTTCCACATTCGACGCGTTCATGGTTGAAACAACACAAAGTGACGCGTCTGATCACATTCCCACGCCCCTTAAAGTGGCACAAAGAAAAGGCGAAAGCTCCCGAAATTCAAGGAGAACTAAATCTTCCCATTTCACATCCTGAAAAGAAAACGGCAAATAAAACAATATAATCTGAACCCCATATAAGTGTAATAGACGAGTCACGGGATCGAAGGACGCTTTGCCGCAGTGGTTACCGGGTTCGCCTGCTATTCTGCATCTCAGCGAATGTGCTTTGCACACGTGAGTTCGAATCTCATAGGCGTCGTCTTTTTTACCTGTTTGCGGTTGTGGGATCCTGTTATTTGCAGTACATATGAAGCAATATTTTTGGAAGGGACCCCCCCGAAATACCCCTCTGTATAACCTAAAAAGAATGAGAGAAACCATCCAGAATGGAATTTCAGTGATAGTACATAGCATTGTCCTCCAAACAAAATATGTAGCAAATGTAAATCCGTAAATTTCTTAAAATAATTATATGGCCGGTCTCGTCGACTACGGAAATCCATTATCTCCAACTGTCATTAGTTGCTGTTGCTCCATTCGCCGGAGTCGTGAATGAATTGTTAGGGTCGGATTCCCAATTCACATTCCCATTGCCGTCCTTGCGGATATATTTATACTGGATCGCAGTATTCGCAGGAAGATTAACGGTGACTGCAGAATGTTAGTTCAAATCAGTAATATAGGTGAGCGATAATGAATATGTCTACCTTTCCAAATGGGATAGTCAGTGGGATCCATCAACAAAGCTGCGTCTGGACTCCAGTTCTCAAGAGCAGGGACACTTCCCGTCAGGTAAATGTCTTCTGAAGAAGATAACGTCAATAATTAGTTCTCCTTAACCAAAATTATTTACCTCCAAATACGGTGGTGGCAGTCACGGTAAAGGTGACAACTGCTGTCGGAGTAGAGCTTTTGGGAGCAGGACAAGAGCTTGGAATTGTAAGCCCTTTAGCTCCCCAGCTTCCACTCAATACACCGGCCCTCGCTTGGAATGCAGTAAGTGCCGAAGCATAGCTCCAGGTGAGATCAACGGCGCTGGCGGGCGATCCGTCATGTTTAGAGAACTGCTCTGCCAGACCACCATTTGAAGGTGTAAACTGAGCATTTAGAGCAACGAATCCATCAGCATAACTACGGATAGCAGACGTCAGTACCGCATATGTTGACGTTGACGACGCATAGGTCCCGGATGCAACCGACGGTATAAATTGGGCGAAGAACGGCTGAGAGATAGGGGTAACTTGAATGGAACCGATTTTGGCCCAAGCTTGCAGTGCCACATAAAGCTGTTCGGCTGCCGCGAAGGTAGTTAGATACCAGGGCTGTAGGCTATAGTTAGAATCTGAGAGCTACAATCAAGACGGATTTACGTTTCCATTCATATAGACATCCTCTGGATATCTTCCTGTGGCAGCTGCAACACCGGCGCCCTTGCCGGAATTAATACTGTAGATTCCTCGGAACGAATCGACATAGACTCTGAAGTGTGATTAATGAGATTGTCTGCCGATGCCTCATAAATCAGGGTCATACTTATGGTTTGCCAGCGCTTTGTCTGAACAAGGTTGAAAGGTTGCTGCATCACAACCAGCATTAATATCATATGCTATAAATATTACGATTAAGGCTTTGCTTAGATCTTTCAAGAAACCTACTTACTATGGATGGATGCGAGAACAGTGTTGGCATCAACACCAACGCGGCCACCACCGGTATTAGCTGGAATGTAGAAATAAAGTCTATCAGAATCGGTTCATTTATCAGCTGAGTTTACAAGATACCAGTAATATATGATCCGGACGGATTCCAGTACGACTGAAAAGGGGAAAAGGTAAGAAAGTGCTATATAATTAATTCATCGAGATACGTACTTGCAGGAAGCACAACAGATTTGTCGCCTGTGTAGTGAATTCTGAAGCGATACTGGTCTGTCCAATGGCTGTGGCAAGAGCCGCTCCTTCACGAAGGGATCGATGTTGAATAGTCGAGGTGAAAAGTGAGGAAGAGTCAACTTCCTCCCAGAGATCAAAGGTAGACTGATTCCAATTATTCTGGACATAAGTAAGATCGTTCCGAATGACGGGCCACAGTGTCTGAGTAACAAAAGTCTTGTTTCCCTGTGCTAACAAGAAGTTTGCAAAAGTAATTATGGCTGTTGCACGGAGTGCTGGGCCATCTGAAGGGGAGTATGTCCAGATAGGGTTTTATCAATGGAAATATTTTGATAACCCACCTCTCTGGGGCCTGTAGGGGGAAAACAAAAAATGTGTCAATCAATCTGTGAAATTGAGAAACTAGCGGAAGACTGTGCTCAGACCTTCCCCATGGACCCGTGAATGCTGTTCCATCGACATTAAACTTAGGTTCACCGAGACCCCCAGAAGTAGGTCCTCCAG
>Ga0157379_10006190_pt1 | contig 10307 bp, 6 predicted proteins | sample S25metaG_FD_121802 | JGI IMG/M metagenome (GOLD analysis project Ga0157379, IMG submission 121802) | Switchgrass rhizosphere microbial communities from Kellogg Biological Station, Michigan, USA - S2-5 metaG | ecosystem: Host-associated > Plants > Roots > Rhizosphere > Soil | place: USA: Michigan... | reverse complement strand
GGCCGTTCACCGGCGAGACGTCCGTGTCGATCGTGTCCTCGATCGTGAAAGACACGCCGGCGTCGATCACCCAGCTGAATCCGGCGTTGCCGCGCGAGCTCGGACGCATCATCCGCCGCACCCTGGCGAAGGACCCGGAGGCGCGTTACCAGACCGCCAAGGACCTCCGAAACGATTTGAAGGAGTTGCGTGCGTCGCTGGAGTCGGGAGAGCTCGTGGCCGAGGCCGGCGTGGGCACATCCGCTGCCCGGGGCCGCAGCCCACGGCTGTGGCAGGCGATCGCCGTCGTCGCCGCACTGGCCGCAACCGCCGCCACTGCGCTCCTCCTGCGTCGAGGCGCGCCGCCGCCGGCCACCGCGCCGCCCGCTGCGGTTCAGATGACGCGTCTGACGAGTGGCGTCGCCGCCAGCCGGCCTGCGCTCTCGCCCGACGGCAAGTTCGTGGTGTACGTCCAAAGATCCGCTGACGGAGAGGAGAGCGTATGGGTGCGTCAGATTGCGACGAGCAGCAACGTGCAAATCGTCGCGCCCGAACCGGGCACCAACATCTACGGCCTGACGGTCACGCCCGACGGCGCGTTCGTCGATGTCTTGCGATGGCGACAGCCTGAGCAGGCCGCGCTCTGGCGTGTGCCGTTGCTCGGCGGCCCGGCAAAGAAGATCGTAGACGCCGTCGAGAGCGCGCCCGGCTGGTCGCCGGACGGCAAGCAGATGGCGTTCGTCACCCGGGTGCCATCGGGAACCGAGCGGTCGGTCGTCGTGGCCGATCAGGACGGCGGCCACGCCCGGATTGTCACGACTCGCAAGCTCCCGCTCCGATATCCGACGGTCGCGATCGGGAATCGGCCGGACATCCATCCGGTGTGGTTGCCCGACGGCCGGACAGTCATTGTGGCCGCCACCGACGAGCGGGACAGCAAGAAGCGTTTCGTGAACGTGGACATTGAAACCGGCGCGGAAACACCATTGGCTGGGCACGCGGGGGCGATGCTCGCTGAGGCCGGATTAAGCCTCGCGCTCGATAGGGATGGCACGTCGGTGCTGGCGAACGTGCCAGCCGAATCGGGCGGGCCAGCCCAGGTCGCCCGACTCCGGCTCGCGGACGGCGCGATCAGCTGGCTGACAGCTGATCTCGACGAGTACACGAGCGTCAGCGTCGCCAGCGACAGCCTCGTAACGACGCGCACCGAAGTGCGAAAGCGGTTCTGGATCGCCGATCCCGAAGGGCGCGAGCTCCACGCTGTGGGATCGGAACTCGTGTCGGACGCGCGGCCGAGCATCGTCGCCTGGACGGGGCCGAATCGCATTCTGTACGCCGCATCGCTTCCGGGCGGGCGAGGCGTGTGGACCACCGACGTCACCTCGGGTTCGTCCCAACTGCTGGTGCCGGGCGCGTTTCGGGTCGTCGCGACGGCCGACGGCCGCACGATCCTGTACAACCCCGGCCAGAGGGAAGTATGGCGCGCCGACAGCGATGGGAGGCACGCGTTACGGCTTCCCGACGTCACGGGCGGCGTTCTTGCGGTCGCGCCCGACGGATCAGCGCTCTTCTACATTTCCGGTCAGTCGGGTGTGCAGACGGCATGGAAAAAGGACCTTCGCAGCGATGCGCCGCCCAGCCAATTCGCTGACACGCGAGTGGTCGACCGTGGCATCGCGGTGTCGCCCGACAGTCGATGGGTCGCACTTCGAGGCGAGGAGGTGGCCGTTGTCCCGATTGGCGGCGGCGCGCCCGTGCGGCGTCTGCCGGCGCTTCCCGGCTTCGCATGGACGCCGGACGGTCACGCCCTGGCGTACCCCGACGCGACCGGCACCAACATCTGGGTTCAGCCGATTGACGGCGGTCCTGCGCATGCGCTGACGCACTTTACCGACCAGACAATCTTCGGGTTCGGGTGGTCGCCCGATGGCAAGCGGCTCGCGCTGTGGCGTGGCGTGAGCAGCAGCGACATCGTGCTGTTGAAAGGAATCGAGGGTCGGAAGTATTAGCGGAGCCCGAACACCTTGAGTGTCACGACGATCAGACCGCGGTCCGCGTGAACTCCAAATACAGTTGGCTGCGGGCCCCCGCAAAACCCTTCAATAAAAGCTGAATCGCTGCAACAATTGCGGCGCTGCTATCCTGCGTACACGATTTGAACCCGCAAGCGCTTCGCTTCAGGGTCGCAGCGGTTTTCCGGGTCGGGTCGGTCGTCATCGACGCGTGCCCGCGATGTGTCCCGACGCACAACGACGAACTCCCTAGAAAAACGACGCTCTCAAGAGTTTCGAAGAGCGCCGCGATTTGAGCGCATTTTGCAACCATCGCGATGGCATCTCTTGAAATCTCACGAGGTGCCCTCCGAGGTAGGCCTGAACCGTGCTATCGGACCGGGAGGACGCGTTTCAGCTCGTCGAGCCAGTGGTCGACGACGACGAGCGACGCGCCGGCCGGTCGATCAGCGCTCGGCTCGTCCTTGATCATGAGAAAGCGACCATCGGACGCGACATCGTACGGGCGGCCGTACGCATCGGCGTCGCTGAGATATTTCGGTTCGAGCAGTGTCTTCGGCCTTCCGGCGACGATGGTCGATCCGTCAGCCTCGATGCTCACTGCGGTCAGCCGCTTCTCAGCGTCGAAGTAATAGAGTTCGCGCGCATTGCGGGCCCAGGCCGGTCGCGTCCCGCCGCTGTTCGAGATTTGCCACCGACCCTTGTTCACGTCAGGCAGGGGCCGCACATATACCTGGTATTCGCCGGACTCATCGGACTGGTACGCGAGCCAGCGGCCGTCGGGTGAGACCTCGGGGAAGAATTCGCGGGCCGGTGTCTGGAGGAGCAGTTCTGTGCGCCGCTGCCCGTTCAGGCTCAGGACGCCAACGTCCGTCCCGGTGTTCGGGCCGGTGCCTTGCGCGAGGAAGAGGCGCGTTCCGTCTGGTGAAATGGAATAGGGGAACTGTGCAATCGGCGTCGGGAACAGCGCCTCGGCGGCATCGCTGCCGTCTGCTCTCTGCCAGTACAGATTCGGCGCGCCGCCGCGCTCAGACCGGAAGATGATCCGTCTGCCATCGGCGGTCCACACGGGTTGTCGCTTGGACCCGGGATCGCCGTTCAAACGCGTTAGCGTCTCCCGACGCGTATCCCAGATCCAGATAGCGTGCTCCGTCACGCCGATGTCAAGCGCGATCCGCATTCCGTCCGGCGAAAGCCGCGCAGCCGCAAACGCACGGCGCGGCGCCTGTGCACTCAGCGTTTGCTCGTGCCCGTCCCGGTCGACCCATACGAGCGACCGCTGCGGCTCCTTCAGCGCGGGAGCGTCGCTCGGGACGTAGACGAGCGTCCCCGCGAGCGAAGCTCTCCAATCCAGCAGCGGATCGAGCCAACGCTTGCCTCACCCTCACTGAGCACGTAAAATGGTGCAGCACGTTAATCACGTGCCAGGCGTTAATCTCTTGCCAGGAAGTCTGAACCGGTGAAAACGAATGTTACGTTGAAAATTGACGCCGACCTGCTTCGCGAAGCGCGCGTGGTGGCGGCCGAAGAGGGGCGATCGATCAGCGCCCTTCTGACGGACCGCCTCGAAGCGATCGTGCGGGAACGCAAGGCCTTCGACAAGGCCCGCCGCCGTGCGCTGGCCAGGCTGCGCGAAGGCCTGGACCTGCAGTGGACGCCACCCAAGTCGCGCGACGAGCTCCATGAGCGATAGGTATTTCGTCGACACGAACATCTTGATGTACGCGCACGACGCGTCGGCGGGCTCGAAGCACGAGCGCGCTAAGGCGCTCGTCGAGGAGCTGTGGCGGGATCGAACTGGTGTTGTGAGTACGCAGGTGCTCCAAGAACTGTCGGTCAATTTGCGGAAGAAGGTGCGCCGGCCACTCGACGGCAAGGCCACTCGCGACATCGTCGCGGATTACCTGACGTGGCAAGTCATCGTGAACAGCGGCGAGTCGATCCTCGAAGCGATCGATCTCGAATCCCGGTATCAGATCTCGTTCTGGGATGCACTCGTCGTACAAGCGGCACAAGCGTCAGGCGCAGAGACTCTGTATTCGGAAGATATTTCCGATGGTCAGACGTACGGCTCCGTAAGGGCAATCAATCCGCTGCGAGCCCGTGCCTAGCGGCGGTCGTGGCGCCCGAATGTCAACAGGGCGAGTCTTCACGGCGGCGCACAGAGGCCATGAATACCAGGACTTGCTCGTCGCCTGTCGTCTCGTCGACACGCTGCTCGGCAGCGTGGTGCGAGTGCACGTAGCGAAAAACTGACAGCCGACGACAGATTTGGTGAGCGCACCAAGTCAAACACACGGAGAACGCTGAGCGTCCGTTCCGCGTGGCGCATCGCCGACGTGTCGCAGTGATCACCGGTCCCGGCTCCTCAATGATCCACCGCACATTCAAACACTACCGGATCACCGCCGCCCTCGGCGCCGGCGGCATGGGCGAAGTGTATCTGGCCGAGGACACGACGCTCGATCGGAACGTGGCGCTGAAGATCCTGCCGGCCGACGTCGCGTCGAATCGCGACCGGATGGAGCGCTTCGTCCGTGAGGCCAAGGCCGCCGCGGCGCTGAATCACCCCAACATCGCCCACATCTACGAGATTGGGGAGAGCGACGGCACGCCCTTCATCGCGATGGAGTACGTCGACGGCGTGACGCTGCGCGAAAAGATCCATCAGGCCCGGGAACCGCTCCCGGCCCTGCTCGGCTACCTCGTCCAGGTGGCAGAAGGGCTCGCCAAGGCCCATCACGCCGGCATCGTGCACCGCGATCTCAAGCCGGACAACGTGATGATCACGCGCGACGGCTACGCCAAGATCCTCGATTTCGGCCTGGCGAAGCTGGTCGAATCGCCCGCGCCGTTCGGTTTCGACCAGACCGGATTAGACAGGACGGTCGAAACCGTGCCGCAGTCGATGCCGGGCATGGTGCTCGGGACGATCGGGTACATGTCGCCCGAGCAGGCCAGCGGACGCGTGCACGAGATCGATCACCGATCGGACATCTTCTCGCTTGGGTGTCTGCTGTTCGAGGCGGTGACCGGACAGAAGGCGTTCGAGGGCAAGGACGCGCTCGACTCACTGCACAAGATCGTCTACGCGCCGACGCCGCAGGTGAAAGACGTCAGCCCGGCTGCGCCCGAGGCGTTGCAACGTGTGATCGGCCGGTGCCTGGCGAAGGATCCGAGCAAGCGCTATCAGTCCATCAAGGACGTGGCGATCGAGATCGACGAGCTCCGGCAGGCGCTGAAGGGCCTCCCCGGCCCCATGGCTCCGGCGCAACCATCGGCCGGGAAGACACCGTCCGGAGCCAGTCGCTCGGACGAAGGGTTCTGGGTCGCGGTGCTGCCGTTCAAGCACCGTGGCGCGCACGCCGACCTCGAAGCCCTCGCCGACGGGCTCGCCGAGGACATCGTCATGGGCCTGTTGCGATTCTCGCACCTTCGAGTCGTGTCGCGGAGTTCCACGCAGCGATTCGGCGGCGAAGCCGCGGACATTCGCGCGGTCGGCCGAGAGCTCGGCGCCCGCTACGTGATGGAGGGGAGCCTGCGCCAGGCGGGCTCGACGCTGCGCGTCGCCGTGCAGTTCGTGGACGCGACGACCGGCGCGCATCTCTGGGCCGAGACCTACGACCGCGCCTTCAGCCCCGACGCGATGTTCGCGCTGCAAGACGAGCTCGTGCCCCGCATCGTGTCGACCGTTGCCGACTGGTACGGCGTCCTGACCCACAGCATGAGCGAGGCGGTGCGTCTGAAGCCCCTCGATCAACTGACGCCGTATGAGGCGCTGCTGCGCAGCTTCGGCTACTACGAGCGCGTCGTTCCGGACGAGCACGCCGCCGCGGAGTCTGCTCTCGAGCGGGCCGTCCAGCAGGCGCCAGCCCATGCCGAGATCTGGGCGATGCTCTCGATGCTCTATGGGGAAGAATACCGGTTCGGGTTCAACGCGATGCCCGATCCGCTCGGGCGTGCACTCCACGCCGCCCGGCGGGCGGTCGCGGCCGCACCGTCCAGCCACTACGCGCATCTCGCGCTGGCCCAGGCGCTCTTCTTCCGCAAGGAATTCGATGCGTTCCGGAACGCGGCCGAGCGAGCCGTCGCGCTGAACCCGATGGACGGGTCCACGATGGAATACATGGGCCACCTGCTGGCGTTTGCCGGCGACTGGGAGCGAGGCTGCGAGCTGGCGGAGAAGGCGCGGCATCTCAACCCGCATCACCCGGCGTGGTATTGGGCTCTTCCTTTGCTCGACGCCTATCGCAGGGGCGACTACGTGACGGCGCGCACGTTCGTCCTCAAGGCCGGCATGCCCGGGCAGTTCTTCTCACAGGCACTGTTCGCGGCCGTGTACGGCCAGCTTGGAGAGCGCGAGGCGGCGGAAGGCTGCGTGCGAGACGTGCTGGCGCTCAAGCCGGACTTCCCGCAGATCGCCCGCGGCGAGTTCGCGAAGTGGTACCCGCCGGAGCTGGTCGAACGGTTGCTCGAGGGACTGCGCAAGGCGGGACTGAGGGTTGCGGGTGCGACGGACTCCTCACCTTCGATCGCCGTCCTGCCGTTCGGCAATCTCAGCCCGGATCCGGACAACGAGTTCTTCGCCGACGGCCTGACGGAGGAAGTGATCGCCGACCTGTCAGGGATTCGCGCGTTGCGAGTGATCTCCCGGACGTCGGCGATGCATTTCAAAGGAAGGAACAAGGATCTGCTGGCCATCGCGCGAGAGTTGCACGTCCGCTACGTGCTCGAGGGAAGCGTCCGCCGGGCTGGAACGAGCCTTCGCGTTACCGTTCAATTGATCGACGCCGAGAACGATTCGCACCTGTGGGCCGAGAAATACTCGGGCAGCGTCGAGGACGTGTTCGCGATCCAGGAGGAGATCTCGCGCAAGATTGTGAACGCACTGCAGATCCGACTGACCGACGCCGAGGCGCGGGTCATCGCCGAGCGGCCGATTGACAACGCCGCGGCTTACGACTGCTACATGCGGGCGCGCTACGAAGTGTATCGTTTCACGGTCGAGGGGCTCGACCGCGCACAGAAGCTCGTGGACGACGCGCTCTCGCTCATCGGCGAGAACCCGCTGCTGGTCGCCACCAAAGGGATGGTCTCCTGGTACTACGTCAACTTTTCGATCCGGCCCGAGGAACGGTACCTGAACGAAGCTGCCACATGCGCCGCCCGGGCGCTCGAGCAGGATCCTCAGAACTACGTCGGCATCTGCCTGCGGGGGCTGGTGGCGGCGAAGCGCGGCGACATGGTGAGCGCGATACGCGATCTGCAGGCGGCGCGCGAGCGCAAGCCAGGCGACGCCATGGTCTTGAGCGAGTTGGTGCGTCACCACACCAGCGCGGGCCAGGAACACAGTGAATCGGCTCGGACTGTGCTCGAGGAGTCGCTGCGCCTGGATCCGCTGCATCCCCTCAACTGGGCGCAAGCGGCCTGGCGGCATTTCAGCGCGGGACGTCGCGACGAAGCCGTGGAGGCCGCGCGACGAGTACTCCAGCTCACGGATCGGGGCAATCCCGCCAGAGTCTATGCCGCCTACTATCTGGCGCTCGCCGATCTGCGCGAGGACGCGATCTCGGTCTTCGAGGCGGAGGGGTCGGCGCTGTCGGGGACTCCGTATGGCTCCGTGAGTCTCTTTCTGAGCCGAGCCTTGCAAGGAGACGCCGAAGGCGCGGTTGCACAGGTCACGCTGCAGTTGGAGCAAGCCGCGAGGTGGACGGAATACCTCGCGCTGTTCCTCGCGGATGGTTACGCGCTGATCGGATACCACGACGCCGCACTGCAGTGGCTCCGAACCGCGGTCGCTCAGGGCTTCATCAATTGGCGGTACCTCGCGACCAGCGACGCCTTCTTGACCAGCATCCGTTCAGATCCGCGATTCACGGAATTGATGCGCGAAGTGAGAGCTCGCTGGGAGGCGTCGTCACAACACCTCACGCGACCATTGCCAGCCTGATGCGTCGCGCTCTGGTCATCGCGAATCACGCGCTCGAGTAACGCGCTCTTGCCATACTCGCCCCCACGATGACGAGACCTGGCGAAGCCAGGATCACGTCCGCGCCAGCCGGACCTTCGCGTCGTGTCAGGCGCTCGGGCCGCTAACATTGCTTCAACGCGGAGCCACGCGAGTGCACGCCCGCGCTTTCGTCGCTTCGTTGCCCGAGAGCATCGCGAAGCGCGAGCTGAGCATTGTCCGCGAGCGGCTCGGACTGGAACGACAGCGCTGTCGGATCGAAACGGTAGACGGGTCGGTTGGGCCCGGGAACGTTCTGATCATCATGATCGGGACAGACTCGATGACCGAGGTTGTGACGGGGTTTGGCGTCAAAGGTGTCAGTGCCGAAAAAGTGGCGTCGGATGCGTGCGATGAGGCAGAACGCTACCTTCGGTCCGATGTTCCTGTTGGCACCCATTTGACCGATCAGCTGCTCGTGCCAATGGCTCTGGCCGGTGGCGGAACCTTTCGGACGTTGTCACCGACCGCGCACACGCACGCCAACGCCGGCGTCGTCCGGCGGTTTCTGGACGTGCCGATTGCGGTCGAGGCCGAAGCCGATGACGTGTGCCGAATCACGGTTGGACCCGATAGAAAGAAGGACGGATGAATACGCGCGAACTCGTCGCAATCGGATTTCCCGCGGGACCGTGCGCGCAACATGCCAAACAGGTGCTGCAGCAGGCACGGGCCGCGAAGCAGAACATGCATACGGTCGTCGAGGACCTGAAGCGGCTGGCGCTCTCGCCGGTGAGCTTCGTCGATCACGAACTCTACGGTGAGCTCGCTCGGCGACTGCTGGACCTGGTTGCCGCCCAGGGCCGTTTCCAGCCTCGAGAGAGCGATGCGCCATATCGAATCTGGGGCGACAATCTCGAGCCCGAAGCGCTGACACAGATGCGGAACGCCTGCAAGTTGTCAGTTGCCGTTTCTGGCGCACTCATGCCGGACGCCCATGTTGGATATGGCCTGCCGATCGGCGGAGTCCTGGCCACAAAGGATGCCGTCATTCCTTACGCCGTCGGAGTGGACATCGCCTGTCGGATGAAGATGTCAGTTCTCGATCTGCCGCTGTCAACGCTCGCCGATGACAAGGAGCGGCTGATCCGCGCACTCGAGCTTGAAACGAGCTTCGGCGTCGGCGCGACATTTCGTTCGCCGCGGCAGCACGACGTCATGGACGAGGATTGGACGGTGACGGCCGTGACGGCCAGGATGAAGGACCGCGCGTGGTCGCAACTGGGAACCAGCGGAAGCGGGAACCACTTCGTCGAGTTCGGAGAGTTGATCGTGACCGACGGCAGTGTCGGGATTCAACCGGGGCGGTATCTGGCGCTACTCAGCCACTCGGGTAGTCGCGGCACTGGAGCGCAGGTTGCGGACCACTACAGCAGGCTGGCGCGCGACCTCCATCCAGAGTTGCCTCAGGAATTGTCGCACCTGGCGTGGCTCGATCTTTCAAGTGAGCCTGGCCAGAAGTACTGGGCGGCGATGGAGTTGATGGGTCGATATGCGGCGGCCAACCACGCCGTGATCCACCGGCAGGTCGCCCGCGCGCTCGATGTGAATGTCATGCTGGACATCGAGAACCACCACAACTTCGCCTGGCGTGAGCGCCACGTGCTGCCCGACGGCTCAGAGGACGAGCTCATCGTCCATCGCAAAGGCGCGACGCCCGCTGGTGCGGGCGTGCTGGGAGTTATTCCGGGATCGATGGGCACACCCGGTTACGTCGTCCGCGGCAAGGGTGTGGCCGCGTCTCTGAATTCGGCTTCACACGGCGCCGGGCGGCGGATGAGCCGGAACAGGGCCAAGCAACTGTTTTCGTGGGACGCAGCGCAGGAGTTTCTCCGTCAGCGCAACGTCACACTGCTTTCAGCGGGCCTTGATGAAGTTCCGATGGCCTATAAGGACATTGACGCGGTGATGGCCGCGCAAAGCGACCTGGTCGAACCGTTGGCGCGGTTCGAGCCCAGGCTGGTGAAGATGGCTCCGAGCGGAGAACCGCCCGAAGATTAGGAGATCCTCAAAAACTTCAGGGCTGGAGTGACGCGCGCTTGGTATACTCGCCCCCACTATGACGAGACCACACACGACCGTTCGCTTCTGGACGCTGATCGGCATTGTGTGCATCGGCCTGGTTACGATCGGCGCCCAGGCCCCGCAGCGCGGCGCCTCGACCTCCCGCCCCTACGTCGTCGCGAAGAACGCGTTCGGCCAGCCGGATCTCGAGGGCGTCTGGACCAACGACAGCATCACGCCATTGCAGCGGCCGGCGGCGTGTGCCGGCAGGACGTTTCTTACCGACGCCGAGGTCGCGCAGCTCC
>Ga0157379_10006188_pt1 | contig 10309 bp, 2 predicted proteins | sample S25metaG_FD_121802 | JGI IMG/M metagenome (GOLD analysis project Ga0157379, IMG submission 121802) | Switchgrass rhizosphere microbial communities from Kellogg Biological Station, Michigan, USA - S2-5 metaG | ecosystem: Host-associated > Plants > Roots > Rhizosphere > Soil | place: USA: Michigan... | reverse complement strand
AAGTAAAGGAGTTTTTGAAGGGTGGTGGTGATCATATGTTCCGCAACGATGATGGTCATTTTACCGAAGTTACACAGCAAATCGGCATTCATGGTTCGCTGATAAGTTTTGGAATGGGTGCTTCTGTAGGAGATATTAACGGTGATGGCTATCCTGACATTTATGTGTCTAATGATTCGTATGAGCGTGATTACCTCTATATTAACCAAAAAAATGGCAGTTTTAAAGATGAACTGGAGCAATGTATGGGTCATACCAGTTTTTCATCTATGGGGGCTGATATGGCAGATATCAATAACGATGGCTATCCCGACATTTTCTCTACCGACATGTTGCCGGGAGATGACTACAGGCTGAAAACCCTGGGCGCTTTCGACAATATTGATTTGTACAACAGCAAATGGCGATCAGGTTTTTACCGCCAGTTTATGCAAAACTGCCTGCATGTAAATAATCACAGGGGTCAATTTATGGAAGTAGCCAATTTCAGCGGTGTGCAGGCAACCGATTGGAGCTGGGGCGCCCTGATTTTTGATGCCGACAATGACGGACAGAACGATATCTACGTGTGTAATGGTGTGAATAAAGATGTGACCAATCTTGATTTTATGGATTTTTTTGCTGATACGGTAATGCAAAGAATGGTACTGGAACATAAAAAAGACCGCGTTGAAAAACTACTGGACCATATTCCTGTTAACGCCGTACCCAATAAGGCATATAAAAACAAGGGCAATCTGCAATTTGCCGATGCTACGACTTCCTGGGGATTCAGCATAGGCTCGTTTTCCAATGGGGCTGCTTACGGCGACCTTGATAATGACGGAGATTTGGATCTTATAGTGAATAATGAAAACATGCCGGCATTTGTGTATAAAAACAATGCAAGAGAACAAAACCACAATAACTATATTTCCATTAAGCTGAAAGGTGATGTAAAAAATACTTTTGCCATCGGCAGCATGGTGCAAATTTATGCAGGCCACCAGGTATTCACGCGCGAACAGATACCCAGCCGCGGATTTCAATCCTGCGTGGATAATAAACTGGTCATAGGCCTTGGCACTATTGCGAAAATAGATTCAATGATCATTCGCTGGCCTGATCGCAGCTATGTTGTTTTCCGCAATCCGGCTATCAACCAAATACAAACAATTTCTCAGCTGGATGCGCCTGCAGCAAAATGGAAAGATGAGGAGCCAATACAACCAGTTGTCCTTCAACTGCGCAATGATTTTGACAAACACCAGGAAGATGGGTACATCGATTTTTATTACGAGCGAAATATTCCTGAAATGCTTTCACGCCAGGGCCCGAGAGCCACAGCAGGCGATGTAAACGGAGATGGGCTGGAAGATGTATACATCGGCGGCGCCGCGGGCCAGGCTGGCCAGCTGTACCTGCAAACACCCGATGGCAATTTTGTAAAAAAACCGGAAAAGATATTTGATGAATTTTCGGGTTTTGAAGACGTGGCGGTGTTGTTTTTTGACGCCGATGCCGATGGAGATCTTGATCTTGCCATTGGGCCCGGGGGCAATAATCAGCCACCCAACAGCCGCGAAATACAGTTGCGTTTATACAAAAACGATGGCCACGGAAATTTCACGCTGGACGCAGCTGCATTTCCGGCCAATGATGCCGATATATCTACTATTGTTGCGAACGATTTTAATAGAGATGGTTTTTTGGATTTGTTTGTGGGCGCCGGCAATACGCCCAGAGATTATGGTGTTTCACCCGCCAGCATGTTGTTACTGAACGACGGGCATGGACATTTTAGCAATCTGTGTACCGGAAAGAATAAAGATATAGCGCAAATGGGTATGGTAACAGGCGCAGTATGGGCCGATGTACTGGGCAATGGTCATCAACAACTGGTGGTTGCCGGTGAATGGATGGCACCACGTATTTTTTCATACCAGGGCGATCGTTTCAGGGAAATTACCAGCAACCTGAATAAATTGCACGGCTGGTGGCGATGTATAGCAGCCACCGATGTAAACAACGATGGAAAACCGGATCTTATAATGGGCAATATTGGTGAAAACTTTTATCTGCGGCCGGATTCCCTGCATCCTGTAAAATTATTCATCGGCAACTTTGATAACAACAACGGCCAGGATGAAAAGATATTAACCCGTACATACGAAGGCAAAGACGTGCCGGTGTTCCTGAAACGTGAGATGACCGATCAGTTCCCCGCACTAAAAAAGCAAAACCTGAAACACGCCGATTACGCAGGCAAAACTGTTCAGGAACTTTTTGGTAAGGATTTAGACCGGAAGACCGATGTGAAGCTTTTTGATTTCAGCAGTTCGGTTGTGGCCATCAATGCAGGCAATGGACAGTTTGTTATTGAAAAGCTTCCGCCCGAAACGCAATTGTCATCATTAAACAGCATCCTGCCGGTTGATCTGAAAGGCGATGGAAAAAAAGCACTGCTGACAGGCGGAAATGAGTTTGGATTTCAGCCCCAGTTTGGATGCCTGGATGCCAACTACGGGCAGGTGCTGGAAAATAATGGTAAAGGTACTTTCACGTGCATGGACCAGCGAAAATGCGGACTGAATTTCAGGGGCGCAGTACGCGACCTGCAGTTGATAAATACAAAAAAAGGGAAAAAAATATTGGTATTACAGAATGATGAAAAACCAATGCTGTTTCAGATCCGGTAGCAGCGCTGAAGTGTAATTTTCCCCGGCAGGTAAAAAAAGTTTTAAAAAATAAGAGCGGCGACCGGTTGATGGCACGCGAGGTAAAAACAGGAAATGATTTTTTTCAAAAGATACTGTGGCCGATTACTGCTGGGCGGACTGCTCGTAGCAAGCGCCTGCAACACAAAAGAAACAAACACCCTTTCGGATAAACCAATGTTTGAACTACTGGAAAGCAGGCAAACAGGCCTTGATTTTAGTAACCGGTTAACCCCCACTGATAGCTTCAACATATTCAAGTATATGTATTTTTACAATGGGGCAGGTGCAGGCGCAGCCGATTTCAACAATGATGGTAAAATAGATTTATTTTTTGCAAGCAACCAGGGCCAAAACAAAATCTACCTGAACCATGGCGGCTTACAATTTAAAGACGTTACCAAAGAAGCAGGGATTCCGGAAAATGGTGGATGGAGTACAGGTGTGAGCGTAGTGGATATTAACAATGATGGCCTGCCGGATATCTATATCTGCAAGGTGGGAAATTTTGAAAGCCTGCATGGAAAAAATCAATTGCTGGTTTGTAAGGGTATCAATAAGAACGGAGTGCCATTTTATGAAGATGAGGCCCATCAGTATGGACTTGATTTTTCGGGCTTCAGTTCACAGGCGGCTTTTTTTGACTACGATGGGGATGGCGACCTGGATTTGTTCCTGGTGAATCATTCAGTACATCAAAACGGAAATTTTGCCCCGCGCAAAAATTTTCTGGGTACCTACAGTGATTTAAGCGGAGATCGTATTTTCCGGAACGATGGTAATTATTTTACTGATGTAACAAAAACTACCGGCATCAATAGTTCTGTCATCAGTTATGGATTGGGTATTTGTGTGGCTGATATTAATTTAGATGGCTATCCCGATCTTTATGTCGGCAACGATTTTCATGAAAACGATTACCTGTACATCAACCAAAAGAACGGCACTTTTAAAGAAGAAGGAGAGCGGCAAATGATGCATACCAGCCAATTCTCTATGGGGGTGGATGTGTCTGATATTAACAATGACGGTTTCCCTGAAATTGTTTCCATGGATATGCTGCCGCAGGATCCCTATATTTTAAAACGATCGCTGGGCGAGGATAATTACGATTTGTTTTATGAAAAAATCGGTTACGGCTACCAGTACCAGTATACCCGCAATAATTTTCAGCTCAATTTGCGCAACGGTCAGTTTAGCGAGGCCGGTTTGTATGCAGGCATTGCTGCCACCGACTGGAGCTGGGCACCGCTCTGGATGGATTTCGATAACGATGGAATGAAAGATCTTTTTATTTCAAACGGTATCCCCAGGCGCCTCAACGATATTGACTATGTCAATTTTATAACCAACGATGAAATTCAGAAAAAGATCAGCACAGAAAATGTGAATGATCAACAGATGTCCCTGCAGGAAAAGTTTCCCCAAATAAAGCTGCCCAACAAGTTTTATAAAAATACCGGCAATGCCCGGTTCTCTGATTGCACTGCACAAATTAAAAATGATAAACCCACTTTTTCTAACGGTGCCGTATATGCCGACTTTGACAATGATGGCGACCTGGACGTGGTGGTAAACAATATTGACGATGCCGTGATGCTGTATGAAAACCATGCAAACGATAAAAAGGACAAACCATGGCTGGAACTGAAATTAAAAGGCCCCGAAAAAAATCGTAATGCCATAGGCGCAAAAGTGGTGGTATTTGCCAATGGAGAAACCAGGCTATATGAAAAAAGCCCCGTTCACGGATTTTTATCCAGTATGGAGATTCCCATGCATATTGGGCTGGACAAAACAACAATTGACTCAATACTGGTAGTTTGGCCCGATAACAGCTTTGAGAAAATAGCAGTGTTGCATGATACGCTGCTGCAAATCCCTTACAAGCCGCACCTGCCCGTCTTTGATTACCGGGTAATTACCGAACGGCTGAAGAACCCGGCCCTGCCCATGCATGACATCACGCATCAAACCGGTTTGGAATTCCTGCACAGGGAGAATTCTTTCCATGAGTTTGACCGCGAGCCACTGCTGCCGCATATGCTTTCTACCGAAGGACCGGGCATGGCCATTGCAGATATTAATCATGACGGACTGGAAGATGTTTTCATCGGCGCTGCCCGCCTGGGAAAGCCTGCTATTTTTCTTCAGCAAAACAATGGCAGGTTTATAAAAAGTTTTCAGCCTGCGCTTGATCTGGACAGCAACTATGAGACTGTTGCCGCCTGCTTTGCAGATATTAATCACGATGGCAGCCCGGACCTGGTAGTAGTCAGCGCAGGCAACGAATTTTATGGCCAGGATGAACACAACTCACCTCATGCCTATCTTAATGATGGCAGGGGAAATTTTGTAAAGAAAACAGATGCCTTTGATTCACTGTTTATGAGCGCATCCTGCGCAGTACCTTTTGATTTTAACGGTGATGGGTATGTTGATCTGTTTATTGGAGGAAGGGCTGTACCATGGGAGTATGGTCAAACGCCCACGTCCCACTTATTAAAAAATGACGGTCACGGACATTTCGTTGATGTTACTGCGCAATTTGCAGCGCCCCTTGCCCATATAGGATTTGTGACCAATGCCGTTTGGTGCGATCTGGACGGTGATAAAAGAACCGATCTGGTGGTCTCACTGGAATGGGGTGGTATAATTGCTTTTATGAATAAAGGGTCAGGATTTGAACAAAAACAACTGACTAACAAATCCGGCTGGTGGAATTTTGTACTGCCTGCAGACCTTAACGGTGATGGACATATGGATTTTGTTTGCGGCAATCTTGGCCTCAACAGCCGGTTAACCGCTTCCGAAACACATCCCGTGAAATTATATTACAATGATTTTGACGACAATGGCAAAAAGGAACAATTGCTTACCTACTTCCTGAACGACAGAGAGCTGCCTTTTGCCTCCATTTCAGAACTTCAAAAGCAAATGCCGCAGCTTAAAAGAAAGTTTCTGTATGCCAGCAATTTTGCCCGGGCATCACTGCAGGATATTTTTACCAGTGAAAAACTGGATAATGCGCTGGTCTGGAAAGCCGATTATTTTTCCAATGCCATTTTGATGAATGACGGAAAAAATAATTTTACCGTGCAGGCCATGCCATGGATGGCACAACTATCGTCTTACAGAGACGCCATGGCAGTAGATGCCAATGGCGATAATTTGCCCGATATACTCCTGGTGGGAAATTATTATGAAAATAATATTGAAATGGGTCGTTATGATGCTGACTACGGAACCATACTCCTGAACCGCGGCAATGGAAAAATGGAAGCCGTATCGCTTAATGGCTTACAGGTAAAAGGGCAGATAAGACGTGTGGGTAAAATTCGTATCGGCAACAAGGATGCTTTTGTGCTGGCAAGAAATAATGACAGCACTATGGTGATACAATTTGTAAAATAGCAAAGGTTATTAATATACCGGCGAATAAATACGCGTTAACCATTTGGAAGTATCGGGTTCCTGTAAGCGGTCTGTTACCAGGTATTCAAACGGTATTGCCATAGAAGTTCTGTGGTAGTCGCGGAAGTAATTCAGCAGTTGCAGATGTGTTTGTTTAATGGTATGGGGGCCGCCGGTAACATCTGTGATAATGAATCTTCCGGGAATCATTTTTTGCGATTTGATATCGCCACCGGCAGCAAGGAACCGTTCAATCGGAAGAGCTACCATTACCTGGTAACCTGCTGTATCAACAGGTGTAACATTTAACATGGGGATGCCCGTTATAGTGCCATTAGCCTTCTGGCAAAAGGCCCTTAGTTTATCTATCAGCGAGTAGACAAAGGCCGTAGAAGGATAACTGGCAGAAAAAGATTTGGTGGTTATTAAAGCAGTGTCTTTTGTGCTGGCTTCTTTCAGTGTAAAGCCATATATATTATCAAACCTGTTAAGAAAGGCCTGTGCTGCAACAATAACAGTATGCATGTTTTCTTTTAGCGCCAACGCTTCCCTGTAAGCTTTTATACGCTGAAACGGATTCCTTCCTGTGGTAAGACTGCATTGCCATTTAATGATGCAGGAGTCGTTTGGCAAATTTAAAAGGCTCATATGGCTGTCAATAGAGTCACCATTGTGGTTAATTAACAGGCCAAGATTATTCATCATTTTCTGGTGTACGGTATAAATGGTGGTATTAAGCTGGTAGCCGGCGGGGCTTTGTTTGGAAGGTTGTGTCTTACCCGGCCACCATTCAGACCAGGCGTTTTCGTTGGATAATGTTCGGAAAGCTGCATCGGCAATACAGTTAACCCTGGCGGTTTCAACAACAGTAAGGGTATCCGGAATTAAATAATAGACAGCGGTAATAACCAGTACCACTATCAACAGAAGTAAGAACGTTAGTTTTTTCATATAAAAGCAACTATAATCATAAAGCGCTGCAAAATAGCAAATATACCGGCGTTGCTGCCTTTATTATTGATCCGGCACCATATTTTTTTTAACTTTATCAGTCAGTCGGAACCCCTGTATGGTTAATTGCCCGGCACCGGTTTCTTACTGCAATTACTTTCATTATGCTTCTACGAATTGCCCGCTGCACCCTGTTTTTTTTATTGCTGTCAGTTTTTTTTTCCTGCGCCCCACACAGAAACGATTCAGGGCTAAAAAAACCGTTGTTTACCTTATTGCCTTCATCAGAAACGGGTATTTATTTTAGTAACCCCGTAGAAGACAACCAACAGATGAATATTTTCAATTACCACAATTTCTATAACGGAGGGGGCGTAGCCACCGGCGATATCAACAATGACGGCAGACCCGATATCTTTTTAACCGGCAACCAGCATGGCAATAAGCTGTATATTAATAAAGGGAACTGGAAATTTGAAGACGTTACCGAAAAGGCTGGTGTTACCAGTACCCATCAATGGCATACCGGCGTAACTATGGTTGACATAAACGGAGACGGATGGCTGGATATTTATGTATGCAACAGCGGTAACCTGCCAAACGATGACCGGGCCAATGAGCTGTACATCAACCAGCAAAATGGAACCTTTAAAGAAGAAGCACATGCTTACGGGTTAGATGATAAGGGCGAATCGACCCAGGCTGTATTTTTTGATTATGACAAAGACGGCGATCTGGATTGTTTTGTTTTAAACAACAGCCACCGCTCTGTTGAAAGCTTTGGTTACGACAGCAAGCAACGATATACCCGTGATCCCAACAATGGCGACAGGCTTTACCGGAACGATGCCGGAAAGTTTACCGATGTAAGCGCGCAGGCAAATATCTATGGCAGTGAAATTGGATTTGGCTTGGGTGTTACCGTTAGTGATATCAATAACGACGGATGGGACGATATGTATGTGTGCAACGATTTCTTTGAACGCGACTACCTCTATATTAACAACCACGATGGTACTTTCAGGGAAGTAATCAATGATGCCATGGGGCATATCAGCAATGGCTCTATGGGATGTGATATGGCGGATATTAACAATGATGGCTGGCTGGATATTTTTACCGCCGAAATGCTTCCCGAATCCGATTACAGGCTTAAAACAACACTGAAATTTGATGACTATGATATACAGAATGCCAAAAACCGGCTCGACTTTCATCACCAGTTTACCGGCAATTGCCTTCAGCTAAATAACCAGGACGGCAGTTTTAGCGAAATAGCGCAGTTGTCGGGCCTGGATGCCACCAGTTGGAGCTGGAGTGCATTGTGCTTTGATTTTGACAACGATGGCTGGAAAGATATTTATGTATGCAACGGACTGAGCAGGGATCTGACCGACCAGGATTTTCTTGAATTTATCAGCAGTAAAGAATTGATGGCCCAGGTAAAGCAGGGACAATTAAATGTGCTGGATATAATAAAAAAAATGCCTGCGCTTCCCCAGGTAAATTATGGATTTGTAAACCAGCATAACCTGTTCTTTAAAAATGAATCGGCGGCCCTTGGTTTTGATAAGCCTTCATTCAGCAATGGTGCCGCCTATGCCGATTTGGACGGTGACGGTGATTTGGATCTTGTGGTAAACAATGTAAACCTGGAAGCCTTTGTATACCGCAACAATACTTCAGAAAATCTTCACCGGCATTACCTTAAAATAAACCTGCACGGCAAGGCACCCAATTCTTTTGGCTATGGTTCAAAGCTAACGCTGTTTACCAAAGACAATCAGCAGGTAATTGAACAAATGCCTACACGTGGATTTGAGAGCAGTGTAGACCAGGTTATCAATTTTGGTTTGGGCAATGCTGCCATCATCGATAGCTTTAACATCGTTTGGCCCGACGGCAGTTTGCAATGGATAAGAGATATAAAAGCCGATACCATGCTGCAGCTTTATCAAAAGAACGCAGTGACGGCAGGCGTGCCGCCCCAAAAAATACCACCACTTTATAATAATATTGCCGTCAGCGCAATTGCGGGCTCCATCCGGCATCACGAAAACGAATATTCAGATTTTGATATTGAACGGCTGATCCCAAAAATGCTTTCAACAGAAGGTCCAAAACTGGCGGTAGCAGACATAAACGGAGATGGTCTGCAGGATTTTTATATGGGCAGTGCTATGGACGATACGGCCAAAATTTTTATACAGCAGCGCAATGGCCACTTTGTTCAAAAAAACCAGGCGGCTTTTATTAAAGACAAAGCTTTTGAAAACACCGGTGCTGCGTTTTTTGATGCGGATGGAGACGGAGATCAGGACCTGGTAGTAGTGTCGGGAGGAAATCAATGGCGGCAGGGCGCACCCGGTTTACTGGCCAGGTTGTACCTCAATGATGGTAAAGGCAACTTTACAAGGGAAATTGGGGGGTGGCCACCCGTAAATAACAATGCCTCCTGCGTAAGGACCGGCGATTATAACGGAGATGGTAAAGAAGATGTATTTATTGGAGCAAGGAATTTGCCCGGCAGCTATGGCATGCCGCCCGCTTCAGTACTATTGCAGAACAATGGTAAAGGTGTATTTGCCGATGTTACCCCATCAGCAGCGCCCGATTTGTTAAAGCTGGGAATGGTCACCGATGCCCAGTGGGCAGATATTGACGGCGATGGAAAGAAGGAACTGATTGTAGTGGGCGATTGGATGCCGGTTACCATATTAAAATACAGCAACGGAAAGCTGCAAAAGATAAAGGAAGTGGCAAATTCTTCCGGTTGGTGGAACTGTCTTGCAATAGCCGATCTTAATGCCGATGGCAAGCCCGATCTGATTGCGGGAAATAACGGTTTAAACACACGCATAAAAGCCGATCAGGATCATCCCGCAAAACTTTATGTAGATGATTTTGATAAAAACGGGCAAACGGAATGCATACCAGCTTACTATAAACCAGATGGAAAAATATATCCCTGGTTTTTAAAAGGAGAACTGGAAAGCCAGTTGCCCATGCTCAAAAAAAAGTTTCTGCATTTTAGTGAGTATGCCGGTAAAACCATCGACCAGGTATTAACAACAGAACAGTTGCAACATGCCGGCGTTTTAACGGTTAACCAGGATCAGTCCTGTGTTTTTATCAATGACGGCAGGGGAGATTTTGATATGCAGCCACTGCCTTTAATGGCCCAGCTGGCACCCGTGTTTGGCGCTATTGCCACCGATCTTAATGGTGACGGATTAACGGATATATTT
>Ga0157379_10006186_pt1 | contig 10310 bp, 9 predicted proteins | sample S25metaG_FD_121802 | JGI IMG/M metagenome (GOLD analysis project Ga0157379, IMG submission 121802) | Switchgrass rhizosphere microbial communities from Kellogg Biological Station, Michigan, USA - S2-5 metaG | ecosystem: Host-associated > Plants > Roots > Rhizosphere > Soil | place: USA: Michigan... | reverse complement strand
GGTTGCTTCATATCTCGGGATTGTGACGTGTTCAATTCAGTCGCAATAGATGGAAGAGGTGGAAGAGTGCAGTTCGAGCCAAAGAGGGCAAGGTGACCACCTACGAGTCTCAACTTCCGTCGACTCAGCCTGAGAAGCGCGTTGGATCCGTTAATGATTCCGTATAAGATTACTCAATTGGCGAGAATAGTATAAATGTATTATTAAGATTATAAATGACCAGCATTGTTTGTACTTTTTTTAAGACGTAGAAGAAAAGTCGACCTTCCGGTGTCGCCATATGGTCTTCCTTTCCTGAGGTTATTTTCAAACAGTTTAAAATTATTGAAGTAATCTCTGGAAGGTGAAGAAGTGCCTTCGAGGTATATTTTTACACGATGAACTTTCTCATTGGTGGAATGACTACCCTGCCCCAGATAAGCTTCGTGAATGAAAGTCCCAAGCCCAAATATTGTTCGTGGTGGGACGGTGTCAAATATATGACTATTCTCTGTCCAGCATCTGTAGCATGCGGTTCATGCTTCCTTCAGTTCGTAAGTGGCAAATAACGTCAAAACCTCCGTTGCATTTCGATTACACCCATCCCGTCCCGTCCGGAGCATTCCCTAACGATAAGAGAGGATTGGGCACTGTGCATTATATGCGTGGTTGCGATGAGCCAATTCCAGAGCTGGGAGGGTTTGCTTTGTGTTCTGGCTACAAAGTCGTCGATAAAACTTTGGGACTCGAATGCAACCTCTTCCCGAAGCTGTAATACCCCTGCTACTGCCTTGAGTTACGTAGCTCCCTTAGGGGTCATGTTAAACGCAGAGGAATCGTTTAACGAATCCTACCCCGTACTACCAGGCTCAACTGCCTATCTTATCTGTGAGACAAATCGACGCCCTCGTCTTTTCGTGGATACTCTACTCATCTTTTCCACTCACAGCCTTGACCGCTTCCGCACCGTAGGTGGTCTGGTCCAGACCATAGATAAGGGGTATTCACGCAACGCTTTCTTCGTAGACTCTGGAGTGTTTCGATAGGCCAAACCACGTTGTACTACAGAAGTAACTTCGATGATCCAAAGGGCTTGAAGCTTTTTGTGAGATAATTTCGCTTGTTTTTGAGTTCTTTTGGAAATTGAACTGACCTTCCATTAACATTAGTTGTTTCTTTGCCTGTGAGTCAAAAATCAAGTTTGGTTTGTTTCGCCGTAAATCTGACAAATCGTTAATACTGCTAGAGTCATGAATACTCTGCAAATAGGTTCTCTAGCCTTCAACCTCTATTTTCACCTCGTCACATGTCGACTACCTATAAATTATCCACTCCTTCACACCGCAGCAAGGTTTGAGCTTGTTAAAGGTATTTGGAATATTTACTAGACAATCTTGATTTCAGAGGCGTCGTAAGTACTAGGTTTCGTCATGTCTAACTTATATTAATGTATTCTTTTAAGCCTTCAATCATCTTGCATGTGAGATATTCACTAGTTCTTCCTAGGATCTTATTGACTCGTGAATTCAGTATATCCTTGCATTCATGGCACAAAGGTTTGCCACATTCTTCAACTAAACTAATTGGTTCGGTTGACAGTACCTTTGCAAACAGTTTCTATGCTCTTCGAGTGTGGTTTGGTAAGTAATTGCTTTTCTGTATCCGATTTCTTCTCATTCGATTTCCAGTAAGCCGTCGAAATATTTATTTGGCTACTATCATAGTACGTTCGACTGCTTTCACCCAGGGGATCCAATGAATTACAATGAAACTACAGATGATCCTTTCTGGGATACAACTAGGTGCGCGCAGATCCTTGGATGCTTCGCAATACGATCTCTTACATTTCTGTTATCCATAGGGAGTGGATTAGGCATGTTCCCTCTTCTTAACCCGAAGATTGATCTCTGAACCAATATTTTTCCTAACCAGTGACGAATATACGAGGGTTAGCCTGGGTCCCGCGAGTTATATAAGTATTGACATTCTTCTAGGGCAATTCTCGACGCTCTATCAGTCGTATCTTCAAGATTTGTTTTGGTTTGTCAGCTTGTATTTCGTCTGATCCCTTGAACTAATCTCCCTTCTTCAGATAACCCAGGGAATTTCCTCGATTGCAACGATTCTCTGCGACTGTATTATTACTGTAAGCCTTGTATATTTTTTAAAAGGACCTTATATCCATCCGATGTGAGTGAGCTGGCTGGGGTATATGGAAAAACATCTAAACCTCCTCTATTCAGGACACGGTTTGCCCTCCATAAGGTTATCATATATTCGGTCAATATCGGGCTGATTACGACGTAAGCATTTCGGACTCATCTGGTGTTCTATAATGCCCAAGTGATTTTACTCCTAAAGTATTATGTCCGTCCTTCCCTTGATCATGGTTAGTTTATATAAATCTCAAAGTCGTTGTCAATGCACACTGACAAACATATTTCCAGTGGCTAGCGACACCCCCCATTCTGTTCCTTTGGGAACCCTTCTTCTTACCAGCAGGCCAGAGTATGCCGATTCTTTTATTATGGAAATCAAGGAAGCTTATTTACAACAACAGTCTACATCAACTCCATCCTTGTCTCGTGCGTTTCCTAAAGATAATATCCTGGATCTGTGTACTGATCTATTATTTTAAGATTGAACGCACGGCGAGGTATCCGGGACCAAATGAGGTCACAAGAGCCCCCACTGAACACCATACAGTCGTATAATATCGACGGTAAGTGTGAATATCAACAGACACGAGTCTAGTACTGTAATTGAGATCATATTTAGGGAAAGTAACCAACGACGAATTTCCATTAGTGACTGTGCGTAATGTTGGCCCACCGGGCGCAGAGTCGACTTTTGCTCCTCCATCACTAAGAGATTGAATCTCCCCTTCTCCTGGCAAAACTTTAGATTAGCATTATTGTGTCCTCTCCCAAGTATTTAAACGCATTCATCATGTACCTATGGCTGTTAAGATGAGGGGGACATCGACCCTCACCCAGGATATATGCAGGGACCCTCGCACTCGCGCGAGGGGCATCTCTTTACTAACTAACTTAAATACATTGTATATATCGAATTTAGAGCAAATAGCAGAGCCAAATGAATAGAACAAAAAGGGGAGGGGGACCAACTCTGGTGATAAGATGGTGCATGGCGCTGGCACAGTGGCACTTGTGCAGTGCTCGAATTAATAATCCAACAATGGCGAGTCAACGACACAATGAATATCATCAGGAAAGTTGACACGGGGACATAAAATATCTAGCAACCAGCGCTATATAGCCCGTCTAGCTCGTAAACGCTCGTGCTAGGGAGGCTATGAAAGCTCTGGAAGGTAGATAGACTCTCTAGCCCGTCCACACTTTGCTGATGTTGGGATGATTCGGTCTCTGTAATTGGATTGGGGTGAGGAAAGGACCCAATACTTAATAGTGTTCAGTTTCGCCAATGTAGACTTATATGCGGATTTAGTTTGGAAAGACTATAACTACTCATATGTTTTCCCAGGAAAATCCAGTAGGAGGCAATGATAAGTAGCGCTCGTTCTCTCGGCACTTTCTCTCGTTGAATCAGCAGATCCATCACTATTTTCGCTTAAATATATCAGTTAACTACCTGTTAATAAAGCAAAATATAAAAGTTAGATTATAGTCGACTTCTACTTGTCAGGTAAACCGAAGGATCCTCATGAAGTCATTACGCGCACCCGAATAACGAAGTAAACAGTTCCTTCCGCCGTGGCGTTTTCCATTCCTCTTTCTTGAACCGGCTTCTTTTGGGGACTTGAGGCTACGTTGGTTCAGCTACTAAGAATGCCAGTAAGGAAACAGCGTATAAACATATGACGTTACTTGAGACCATCTCTACATATGATGCTAAAATGTAAATCTAAAGCCTAAGAATATATTACAGCAATCCCCGCTTGAAAGATTGATCCCTTACACGATTATCTTCCGTCATGTTTTGAATGATGAGCTTATACAGATATATTACCACCAGCTGTCCGATCGTATGAGAAATGACGGTATTTATTAATCAGTGCTTGTGATTTGGTCATGAAAACTGCAGTGTCTGACACCTGATGTCGCAGTTTACTATGAAAAACTAAAATTTTATGTTCAGGTGGGTCTGCCGAGTTCACGGCTATCTGATACCCCATCTTCGTCCTGAAACTGAAAGTAGTCTTCCTTCCTCAGCTTCTAACTCTATCCCCCGGTTACTCTCCACAAATACCATGCCTTCCCGAAGATTTATGCACAACCTACGCCAATGGATGCCTGTTGAGGCTGTCCCTTTGTGAGTTTTTCCACCAAGACTTGGTGGCACATCTTTTTGTAGTTACTGTGTCGAACAGAGTTGTGTTCGTAGGAGTTGTGTCAGCGTTGGGTGTCACTGCGGCTGCTGTGAAAGCACGTACCTCTCCAGATGGTTTGTCTCGATTTTTTCTTTGGGATAAGTGAACGTTTTCTCATGCATATTTGGATAGTCCACTGGTCCAAAGGCGAAGAAAAACCGTGGAATGTCACCCTTGAGCAAAGGGAACATATGGAGCAAATGAGCAAACAACGAACCACTCACTGAGCCACTCACTGAGCCACTCGCTGAGTTACTCGATTACAACCTCATATGGCGTCCGTTTGCTCCAAGAGGCTGTCAGACATTGTGAAACACCATTGTAGATCTATGTTTCTTTCATATTGTATATAAACCGTAGAGGATCTTTTAGTCATTTTAAGAATGGTATTCAAACGCCTATGATTGCCATTTTTATCCATCCCAATAGCGATAAAAGAAATGTGATTACAAATGAGCAAAGACGAATTAATATAAGGATAGTTTTTTTAAAGCAATGGTAATTGCATACTGGGATGAACGCGTTTAGAGAGCATACAGACCAATGCAAGGAAAACGGCGGGTTTCAATACTTTTGAGAGTAAGCGAGCGGAAAGAAAGAAATGACAATGCATAAAAAATGGAAGTATGGACGAAGCTTGCCGTCACGAGATTTCATCTCTTCACTCAATGTCAATTCTTGGAGAACACAGGTTGCAACTATAGTGTCGACGTCCATTTCTTTTCGATGCATGATTCATTGTCATATCGAGAGGCGGCTAAAAGGCCTAGAAAATGAAATAGGTTCTTTCAGGCGTCGTCTCGAGACGTCCGGTCAATATATGTGCCCTTTCTTCCCATGAACCGAGGGCTTCCTTCAAGAGGGATGTTCGTCATTGATTCAAAAATATGATTCGATGGTCATATATCTGGGGTCCCTGCCTTTATTGGTAAGAGCAGCTTCACTATCTGTGTCGTCCTCGAAACTGGGTTTCGCTCCGTTAATCGGACGACTTTCGACTGGGTTTTCCTCTACAGATTCTTCGGTCGTATCTGCTGTTTCAAAAAAATAACGGCAGGCAGATTATGGTGAGATTTTGACCTAAACACCGGCTTGGATGATTAGTGAGACCCATGAATGGGTGTTGCAGTGATATCCAAGGCTTGAGGCGATGAAATATTCAGTCGGTACTCGATAATAGATTTATGGGGTTCTGTTTGACACGCCTTCTTGTAGATATTGCCATCCCGTTTTTAGAGCATCCGAGTAAGAGGGATACTCCTCCGCAGTCAGCTAGGGTTTGATTAGAGATGGTGAGATTATAATCTAAGAGTTTGAGTATCTTGAATCCCATCCTGTGCATTTCGCGAGAGTCGAAGAAGTTCTCCATGAGGAGGCCCAGTTGGACAGGCTTCGGTTGAGCTAGTCCTCCTCGAGTTTGCATGAGCAGTCAATAACCAAGAATAAATGTCAATAGGGAATTCCAAGGGAAATATTGGATGGATTGAAAGTTAAAGATCAATCAGATTATGGTCGCTCATTGAAACATTGGACGTACCCTGTGCGGATCATTTTTGGGATGCGTTCGAAGGTCTTGAAAACAAGTTCCGCCGAGATAATACCAAAGCCAACAATATGCCTCCCGTAGTATCGAAATAGGGAACGTGATATCCCTTCTGCACTCCTTGGCATAGAAAGGACTTTTGGGGCCCGGTATATTCATTGAAATATTTTTCCTGGAATGCTGAGTTCTGCTGATCATTCTGGAATATCGACAATTCAAGAAATTCGCTTGGCAGAATGAAGTTTTTCGTTCTCAATTCTCTCCAAAAGCTGGGGAGATTATATTGTGGACGCGGGCGACCGTAAGGGAAAGAGCGATGGGATGGGTTGGCAGCGAGAGTCTACATCACTCCGGCTCATCAAAAACGATCTATCAAAGCTGAAATTGGATCTTCCGAATATCGGTGAGGGAGTGAACGACATTACTGTAGACTGTCGATTAGCTGTTCATCGATTTGGAGCGTGACATGGGGCTTTCGCCTGTTTTTATTTTATTTAGAAAAATCCCTTTCTTCTGGCAGACCTCGAGATGAGGTCAGGAGCGGCTCAAAACGCGTTGTTTCGCCTTTTCTAGCGGTCCCAAGAATACGGGGATGGATCTGAATGTTGATAAGCGCCCAAAAGTACCAAATTTGTTAAATTCCCCCGCGTGACGAACTTTTGATCGAATACCGTAGACATTCGATTTCGGACCGACGGAATTGTAAATGAAAGATTCGATACAGTCAAGGAACTTGTATGAGGTCGTGAAAAGGAATATTGAACTATCAGTAGGCTAGTGTTTGTGTGGCTTAAGATGCGATTGAATGTCAATGGCGAGTTTCTCTCTCTCTCCAACCGTGCACGGTCCATGGTAATTGTTCTTTTCTCCTGTGCCCTTGACTTTCTGTCCTTACCGCATGGAGTGTGAAGGAAATGAGGTAATTGAAATACGCACAATCTCTTTTCAATTTTCGTCAATTTTTGTCAACTGCTGCACTCGTGACGGCAAGCAGTTTTTTCACGCTGAAAAACTTGGGAAATGGGGTGACTCTGTCACTATCGAAGGAATCATCTGCAATGTGGTGTGTATGTCTTCAAAAACAGAGTTTACTAATCTCTTTATAGTATCCCGTATTACCAAACGGTTGTGGATGACACGGTCGAGGGCATCATTGGGCTTTTCAATCACCTCGCATAACACGCTCAATTTCGCTGTTTGCCCTCGACACCGCGTGCTTCTTCTCTGAGTGTGGAGAATGCAATGATATGTGTGCCTCTATTCTAACATCTCTTTGAGTGCACAGGCATTCTCGGGCCAGCTTCTTCGCAATATTTAGTGGCTCTTTCGCACGCCTGCGCAACGATTTACGCATACTTAACCTACGCTAACTTATGGCGTCCGGCTCTTATCACGCGTTTTCCTAGCAAAGAAAGCGACCTCAAAGCGATGATAACGGTGGAAAGTCTCAACAGGATATCGGCATTGCTCCGGGTAGCTGTTCCGGGATACATGAATTGGCGGTAAGAGCTCAGCGGCACTTGGCTTTGAGAGGCTTTGACATAAAACAAAGTTAGACATCGAGGCCTTTAACAATGCACTGAGCATCATCGCATCTGTCTACGGCCTCCTAATTGCACTGAACATTCGAGGACTTTCTCTTCTCTGTCTCTAAAATTACGCCATACCACCCGCGATTTTGAATTTCGGACATCCGGGGAATCGGCAAGGCACAGGATCACAACGGAGCTCTTTTTTTTTCACTTCCCTCCAACTATACCCCGTTCCATTTTTACAGAACGGAGTTCTGTCGTGGCATTTCCGAAGACCCGTGTTGTGCCTACTTGAATCTTGAATCCCGGCCCTTTGTATCCCTATTTACGCGGTGAAAGTCTATCCAGACAGGAGACGAGACGATGATATGTGGGTTTGTCTTTGTGAATAGCTGACTTGCTTCAAGTTCAAGAATATCTCCAAAATATTTCCAATTCGAAAGTGAGCTCTGTACCCTAAAATTCATCAATCTCATCTTCCATCTCTCCACCGCTTCATCTATGGCTCGCAAAACCCTGGAGCATCATGAACACTATCCATTAGGTTGCCCCAACTCGAAGCGTAACAAATCAGGAAACAGGTGCTTGAATACTGCCTTCGTCACTGGTCCACCTCCGCCAGGCCGGCGCTTCCTCTAATCCAAGGTGCTCTTGCCACAAACCGGTTCTTCAGCTCTCTTGGGAATTTTGCGACTCTCTTCTTCGAATCTCCTTGGGGTTCCTGAGCGGTTTATAAGGAGTCTATCAGTTTAACTATCGCAGTTGTTTACATCTCCGGAGTCTGTCTTCTCTCGGACATTGGCGATTTACATTCAAGACTCCGGACCATCATCAAGACTGCCTATATTATGATATGGGCAATCAAAGGATACACTGCACTACATCGTATTTCGACGTGGCCATGCGGTCTTTCTCTCTATCTAGCTGACAACACTCCGGTACCATCTCCACATGCACCGTTCTCTGACTAACTTTGGGGAGTGTAATTTCAAAGTTGATATTCTTGTGTGGTGATGCGTCAAGATACGCACACAGCTATCCTTACCCAGATCTGTTCAGCCCATATGCCCTGTCGTTTGTTCCAGTCATCCCGTTAGGTATGAAAGCGTTCCTAGTGACTATAGTTGGCTATAGGATTTTTTTGGCTGCAACATAAAAGCAGGTGTGCCAGATGTGGGTCTTGTTCTTCATAATAGCCTAATTTCCAGGATGGGTCCAGTTACCTTCTCACTCCTCCTGACTTTACTGTCGATTTCTCTTACTGGTGTTCGCGCTACCATCTCTGCTGCTGAGGCATGCGTAGCCAAAGTTCCAGGATTATCCGTGACTTCGCAATCTAGTCCTAATTATGCGTCACTTTCGAAGCCTTTTAATTTAAGGTTGCATCCTCAGCCCGCACTTATAGTTACTCCGTACGCCGCCTCTCATTTTCTTTTCAATTTCAACTCACCATTCCCCCCCTAGAACGAAAGTTTCTCAAATCCAAGACGTAATCAAATGCGCACATAATTCCTCTGTGTCTATTTCAGCTCGCTCTGGTGGTCATTCGTATGCTGCATACGGGCTTTCTGGAGATATTGTGATCGACATGGTTAAGTTTAAGAATATCACGGTTAATCAGAAAGATTTTACCGCGAGAGTGGAGACGGGGAACAGGCTTGGTGAAGTAGCGACGCAAATTTTCGCCGAAGGTGGGAGGGCATTGCCTCATGGATCATGTCCCTATGTGAGTAGAAGAAAGAAAAATTCCACAGATAATTTATTCTCCCCCTTCAGGTTGGTGTCGGTGGTCATACACTTTATGGCGGGTTTGGATGGTTTGGTCGTGTCGGAGGTTTACTTGTTGATACCGCGGTAAAGGCTGAAGTGGTTCTTGCAAATGGTACACTTGTCACTGCCTCTGCATCCTCTCATTCGGATCTGTTTTGGGCAATCCGAGGCGGAGGTCCTTCATTCGGTCTCGTCATCGCATGGACATACCAAACACTCCCGGCACCTCCAACAACAGTACACTATACAATTAACCTAAAGAATGGTGGCATAATGAATGTTGCGGATGCTACAAAGGCATACATGGCATGGGAGGCGTTTGCCGCTAAGAAAGGTGGACAGCCAGATCAATTGGCTATGGCGGCGGATTTTACCCCGTCGTCGAAGGGTACGGTGAGCGTGAGTTTCAGCGGAAATTGGTATGGAACTGTGAAGGAAGCCAATGCGGTTTTGGGGCCGCTGGTGAAGAGTCTGGGAAGCGAGACGACATTGACGACGAAACCGCTGGATTGGATTGGCGGATTGGTGGAGGTGGCAGGAAATGGAGATTCGTTGGATACGAGTAAGCCGGATGGGGTGAGTATTTTCATTTATTGTCCCTGTTCTGATGCTGAATTTTTACAGAATGATACATTCTTCACAAAGGCAGGCGGAATGCTAATATATTTATCTGCCACTAATCGGTTCTATAGTCTATTGTGACGACCAAGCCTTTCACCAATGCCTCTGTGACTTCCTTCGTTCAATACCTCTCCACAAATGGCTCGACTAGCGATACTGCTTGGTTTGTCCAAGTTGATCGTATGTCTATCCCCAAGACATAACTTCTTCCACTCACTTCTTTTATTAGTTTACGGGGCTAACAGCAAGATAAATCGCACCCCCGCGGACTTCAACGCATTCGCCCACCGCGACGCATTTATGGTATGGCAGTTCTACGCGTCCAAATCAGCATCTGCCACTTCCTATCCTGCTGATGGGATCCCCTTTGTGAATGGGATAGTGGAGAAGCTGGCACCGCACCCCGAAGGGGCGTACCCGAACTACATCGACCCAACATTGCCAGAGGGTGTGTGGGAGCAACTGTACTTTGATGGACATACGGAAAGGCTGAGGAGCGTGAAGAGAAGTGTAG
>Ga0157379_10006185_pt1 | contig 10310 bp, 8 predicted proteins | sample S25metaG_FD_121802 | JGI IMG/M metagenome (GOLD analysis project Ga0157379, IMG submission 121802) | Switchgrass rhizosphere microbial communities from Kellogg Biological Station, Michigan, USA - S2-5 metaG | ecosystem: Host-associated > Plants > Roots > Rhizosphere > Soil | place: USA: Michigan... | reverse complement strand
TAGCACCCGATGCTGTAGACATCCTGCGGACATCCATGTCTGCCATATACGGAACTGGAGTAGTCTGCACATCCGCCTCGTTGGTAATCGTGCGTAGAGTCTCGGTGCCCATCTCTTTATACGAGGAGGACGGTTCTGCCTGTGAAGCAACCTCCGCAGTGACAACGACGGGAACAGGCTCCTCCTCAGCTTGAATAGCGATCTCGTGTGTTTCAACAGGTGTAGGAACGGGTGCGGGAACTTGAATTTCCACATATTGAATCTTCGGCTCAGGAATAGGTTCTGGCTCCGTTTGACAACCAAATTCTGCGGTCTCGACATGAAGGCTGAGGACGAGTTCGGGTCCGAGCACGTCTTCTGACATGCCTAGCTCTGCAGCAAGAGCACCCGCAGGCTCGACGATAGAGGAGGGACGCGAGTCTGGGAGGCGGGGAGCGGCACCACGTAAACGACGACCACCTCGAGCAGCAATGGCACCACGAAGAGGGCTGGAGCCATGCAGCGGACTTGGAGTTGGAGACATTCCGTTATGAAGGACGTTTGCGAAGGCGGGATCCATGCCTTCGACACTGACACGACGATCGCGACTAGGCAGCTCTTCCTCTTCCTCCTCTTCCTCGATTGGAGCCGCAGGTTGTCTTTGGGTAACCTCGTCCTCTTCGTCAAGATTGAATTCTGGCATTTCAGTGACCTCTTCAGTGATCTCCGTTTCGTCAATATCATCGAGCATCTCGGAGTCTGGTGAACCGGGGCTAAGAGCTAATCGTTGGGAGAGTAAAGAACGACCGCCACGGCCGCGACGAAGGAGACCGCGTCCCCTTGTTCTTGGAGGACGCGCCGGGCGAGGCTTTGAAGGGTCAATGTTCTCTTCTTCCTCTTCATCATCTAACGAATAATCCTTCACGGCCTTCCCTTCGGCCTCAACCAGTTTGCGTCGATAGCCCAGGCTGATTTCTTTCTCCCGTTGTACGGCACCTCGAAGAGTATTGACCTGCCTCTGAGCATGCGCCAAGCTCTGTTTGAGGGCTTCAATTTCATTGCTGGGGTGATTGGGAGCGAGATGCGGACGAGAAGGGCTAGGTTCGGGGCTTTCGTCAGCGTAGTCAGGTCCGAATGCATCAGGGCCAAAGGCTACCGAGGAATCAAGTTTGCGGCGATTCGATGCACCGCCCGTAGTACCAAAGACGTCTTCCTCTTCACCATCCTCCCCATGAGCCGGTGTGTGATAGGGCGAGAGACCGTTAGGGGTAAGAGGACTTCCAAACCGTTTGATAGACCGTTCCTTCTTTGCGATATCAGCTTTCAAGGCTTCCAAGGTGCTCTGGAGATCTGATTTGTCGCGCTGCAGACCAGCTGCTTGTTTTCGCATTTGTGCCACATCTGTCTCATGCTTGGCCTTGAATTCCTCGAGGGCGCCAGTGAGTCTCTCCGCCTCGTTCTTGTGCTGGTCAATTGAATCGCGGGCTTTCGTAAGTTCACGAGTCGTGCGTTTCCGATCGGATTCGGCAGTTTCGAGTTCCTTTTGAGAGCTTTGGAGCTGGGTTCGAAGTTCTTGCAGTGTCACTTCGAGGTTCCAATTTTCCTCCTTGTATTTCTCTACCAGATTATTAGTATCAGCTTAGAGCAACTATTATCCAACATACCAGCAGCAGACTTTTGACTTTCCAGACCCGATTTTAGATCTTCAACCGCCTGGAGTAAGTCCTGATTTTCTTCCTTCAGATCCTGGATGCCTTTGTCTCGTTCCGCGATAAGACTCTGCAATCTCCGGACCTCAGTGAGCAAACTGCTACCAATTTCAAAAGCAAATTCTAGGAAGGTCATAAGTAAATGGGTATAATAAACGGAGGTAACCACGTACCGACGTTATTTGCACGATGTGCGGCGTTCTTTGCACGCCGAGATGACTGAGCCGCGGAAGGTCCAGAAGTGGGTGAAGCTACACCAGAAGTATCTTCCACACCGAGGGCAGGTAAAGGAGTAGTGAGAGGTGACGATGGCACGTCGTTGACCTAATCAGTAGGAGGACGCGTGTGTCTCAGTTAAAACAACGGCCAAGTTCGATAGGATAGGACGCGCCTTGTTTCCAATAACATCAAAAATATCTTGGTTCTCAGACTCCCATGAGTTCATCGTATCCCTAAGCTCACGAAGTTTATCCCTGATCTTGCTTTCGACAACCTCCTCGTCTGATGCCGTTGCTTTCTCTGTCTCGAGGTCATTGAGCTGGGTGATTCGTTCTTCAAGTTCAACCTGCTGTGCTAGAACACGTTGGCCCAACGCTCCCGCCAGCTTGAGCTGCTTTTCCTTGTCATCGAGGAGAGCCTGAAGTTGAACACGCAGATTTCCGGGTGTTAGTGCGGTTTGATTGTCGTGCGGGGTGTCCATGAGCTGGGAGTCCTCAAAACCAGTCTCGAAGGTTGCCATCGCCGTTGAAGGCGGCGACGGAGAAAGGGTATACTAGGTATACTCGTCAAAAAGGATAGTGGTCCACAAAGTTAGGTGTGGTTTGGGCGTTGGAAGGAACTATTATCGGTAATCCGCATCACGTAATCGAAACTGGGCATCTCTGAACAAGGTTTCCATTGGTCACTCGCTTAGCTCTCCTTTCCGTCATTCACATTTTTGCTCCGCTCCAAACTTGCAATTTATTTCTCTGGTTCTTCCTGATTTTTGGCAGAAAGAATGACAACCTATGATGAGAACCTTTCTTGTTGCTATCGACGTCCTTGGCGAAGTGTTGTCCATCTTGGAGGATGAAAGTAATCCATGCACGGACAATGCGCCTATTTTCTTTCTATTATCAGGTCTAGAACCAATGCTTATTTTCCATGTGGAATTATACCAGGCTTGAATTTAGTCTATCCGCCGCTAGCCCTCGGTCCATTTTCAGAACAATTCAGTGTCACCTTGACTAGGAAGGCTGAGATGATCAAATACCCCTCCATTTAGATTTTCGGATTGGAGCATGGAAAGCGTGCTATTTTTGGAATGTCAAAATAGACGTTCAAGCAACCATTGATTTTACATCCCCCATCGCTGAACCCGAAACGAGTGAGAGTTCTTGGATACAATGATACGGTTACAAGTTCATCTCAATTCTGCATACATTACTAAACACCACCCTACTGAACATCCGGCACCCGAGGAGCGAGAGTCGAATAGTCAATATACGACAATGCAGGACCATAAGCCGCAGCTTACTCTTTACAGGAATTTAGAGAGAATATCGGAAGTTCATAAATTTTAATTCCAGAAGTCACTAATTGGTACGGAGCAGAGATTGGAGGGAATTGGTCACCAAACCGTGGTTTGTACTTCCTTATCGAAGGAATCCAAATGGTTCTTTATTTCCGATACAAAAAATGAATTTACATGAGTTCATGGTTCCAAAATGATTCGACAGAGACGCAAGAAATGTCCGGGCAAATCGGTTCAACCGTACTAGAAGAAACCCGTAAGTCTCAAGAGTATTCAGAAATTTCAAAAGAAGCAAGACATACCACGATATGCAAGGAACCAGGCCAAGGTCCCCAATTTCCTGAAGATGTGATATACATCCTATTATCGGTCTACAAGCCCTTAGATCGATTGTCATTTAGACAACTTTCCGAATGACGCACCTCAAACTGTCTATCAATGAAGCTAGCTAGAATCCCCATCGCCCCAGGTGCACGCCTGAGGTTAGGAAGGGTGAAAATAATCTTGATAATCTCGGGAAGAGTCTGGTATGATAATGTAAGGCTTTCCACTGTGAACAGCAAGGAGTGTAGTTACCTGCGCCACGTAGTCGACCCCTGGGCAGTTATGGAAACCTGCTCCCTGTAATTGATAGCTTTCCTTTGGCCTTGTTGGATCAACGATCTCAGGATTTGGGAAATCAGCGGGCTAAAAATTAAATGGAGTTATTTGTCCAATATATGGATATAACTGCTCCAAAACTCACGTTGAGATGGGCGGTCTTGAAACTTCCGAATAATAAATCTCCAGGGCTGACCTGAAGATCGGGAAATCCTTCTCCTTGGGGAACTGACGCGGGTTGTACAGCGACACGGAAAAGGCCGCCGAATTGTGGATTAAGTCCTGAGATTTCCAAATCGTCAATATAAAATATAGAAAAGTAAACAGACATATCGACTTACGCATCGCTTCACGGACATATCCACGAAGTAGCTCTGCGCTTTCAGCATCGTTCCTTTGACAAACCTCAATGAGCTTAGTACGATCATCCACTCTTGTATCATCGAGGTAGAAGTCGACAACTTGGGCAGCGGCTGAAAATCATAATTAGCCAGTAATCTATCCAATACTGCTCTATATTACTCACCTTGAGAATAGTTGACGGACGAACCGACTGCCAGCCCAATAACACTAGCCACCATGTCCTTCATCGGCCTCTTCGATTCCGCCAACTTTCTCAAAAATGCATAACACTCCTTTTCTTTTCCGAGATCAATCACTTTTTCTCCAAATCCTAATAACGAGCCGACGATATTTTGCGGAGCCGCTTCATTGATACTTTGTTCAATAATATTGTTGATAATATCGCTGGCCTGCAAGGCCCCAGACCGCAGAGCCCAACCATGCTCTGGTGCGATATTCTCAAACACGCAAGTAAAAAGAAGCGAAAACATGTCGTTGACTTCCTGTTCCGTAAAAGTACCAGAGGGATTATTTTTCGTCTTCAAACTAATTCCGCATAATTTGTCGGCAGCCCAGTGAACCGAAACGAGGTTGATAACATCCTTGACGATATCCACGTATGTACCAGGGACCCCGTCATATGTAATTGACTTTTCCTTGATCAAGTCGAGCGTCTTCTGTTTATACCATGCCGTGTAATTAGCGAGGGCGCTGGTATCGGGGAAGAGAGCATGCATAAGAATGGCCTTGTCTGCCGCATGTGTCTCTTCATCGTCAAACACAAGGAAAAATCCATAGCCCTTGGTCAAAAGGCGCATATCTGGCCCGTAAATAACCTTGAACCTTGTGCTATCATTGAAGACATTACGAATTCCCGTGAGAGTGGAGAGAACCTTCGGGAGAGGCTGAGGCTTGGGGCGCGTGAAGTCATATTGATCTGCGACTTTAAGTTTGGTGAGGTTCTTTTGGGTTTCTGATGGGATAAAGAACGGGAATAGAGCATAGGCACTATTGGCGGGATAATGGCGAGGAAGATGGCGGAAGAGTAATTTGGGGAGAGCTGCGCCAAAGGCGCCGTTGTTGGGATCCCTAGCACAGTCTTGATATCCCCAGGACGTAAGGTTATAGGGAGTATAATCGGTGGTATAAAATCGATCTCCACGAACAAGAGCAATTGCATCTCCCAAAATAGCCCTAGTCATGGTAAATCTGAGAACTATTAGCAAAGGGCCTTTCATGATGGAAAGTAGCACGGTACATACCCGCAGCAGATACCACTTCCCGGGCCTACGTCTTGAATTTGTTCAGCTTGAAGACCTGGATACAACTCCAAATTATCGATATGATTATAGAGTTTTCGAGCAGCATCAGCAATAGCAGCATCAGGGTTCCAGTCCTCAAAGTCAGTGAACGTTTTCAACCCAAGGTATTTCCTAAACTCATTCATGGTGCAAACTCCCCAGCTCCGTGCTTGTTGCATCGTCATTATCTCAATTACACGCAAAGAGGGAGTAGTACCACGAGCACGGTATGAACCAGCGACGTGTTCGGTAGCATCTTGCAAGACCTTCGCAAGGTCGTCATCGCTGAACTTCCCGTCTGGTCCACGCTGCAGACCGCCAAAAGGCCGTTTCTTGGGATCAGGCTCCTGAGACGTAAATGCCTGGCGAGCCGCTGACAGAAAATCCTGCGGACTTGCACGTTGAATGCTTTCAGTAGAACCAAAAATCTTGCTGAACATATTGTCCGTCCATTGAATATCTTCCGCGGAGGTAGTCGCATGCCAGCGATAGAGAAGACTAAACTCGACACTGACATGATTCCCTTGACCGCGGGGAACCTTCTCGCCTTTCATCGTTTTAAAATCGTCGAAGGGCTGCATCGACCAAGCATTGCCGTCGCGTCCGAGTCCAAGAAAACCGGCCACATAGTCTCCAAAGATAAGAGCCATAAAATGACCACAGTTAATGAGTCTCGCAGTTTGGAATATTTCCTCGTCCTGGTTTGCACGAGCAGCCTCATCAGTCGGTGGTGGGTTGATCCATTGCTTGCGCTCGTTAATCTTGAGCAACATATCGGCGATATAATTATGGTTTCTGCTAAATATCACCAATAATGCGGATGCTGCAGGGGGAAAGAAGCCAAGACGATCTTCGGAGAAAGTGTCTGGGTACAGTAGGCCACGACCTTGAGCCTTATCGCGCACCTGACCCTGTGTAGCCTGGTCATACCCGTAGAGTGGAGATAGATCAAGGTACGAAGAGGTCCTGTTGATAGTCCAGTTGGTGGGATCGGTACGGAACAGGGAGTGAGTTACAAGGGATGCAAATGCAAAGGTCAAGGATGAGTTTCGGCCGGGATGAGGCTTAAACTAAAATAAAGAGAACTTGGTACATAAACGTCCGAATCAAATATTATCACGTACATCTCTAGCCTTAAGAAGTGTGTCGAAAACCAGTCCAGGATCGGGGAGGTCATTCTCCGGCAATGGGTGTTTGCTCTGCACTGTCCGAGCGTAAGTCGTCCCAGCTTTGCCCATGTTAGGATCATGCAAGGCGTTTTGGCTTCCATCGGCAGAGCGAAATTTGTTACCGAGATAGGTCGCAGGCGGATGGGGAACGGTGTTGTAAAGGATATTTATTACTTCGTTGTTGAGGGAGGTCTGCAATGAGCCTGGAGGAAGCCTGGATAGACCATAAAGGGCGTTGTTGAACTAGGAGGCTTTAGGTCGAGCCCGATTTCTGGGTTCTGGAAAACACTTACGAGGTAACTTCTGTCGTCAAAGGCGTCCGGAGAAAGGATCAAGCTATTGACCCCAGCCTAAGAAAAAGAAGACTCCGTCTATGTACTTGAATAAAAATGCAACGACATACAACAAGCCTTGGGTCTGGTGGAGGCCATGGCTTCAAGAGTTCCTGAGCGCCTTTGGTAATGCTGTACAACTTTGAATGCATATCACTTTGTCCGCTTCCGACAGTGGCATTAACTTCGTAATCATAATAGCCATCTGGAGCCTTGGGAAGCGGACGGTCGTTGAGATGAATCAAGTCTGCGACTTTCTATGTGATGAAGTTAATTTTGTTTCAGTATCATAACCTAAGTGAAACTTACAACCAAGGGGGTTTGAGTAAGGTCAGGTAGGTCCATTCTGAGAAGTATTTGAGTTACTATGCTCTTCCTCATAATGGGTGAACCTTTATACCATCTGTGAACTTACCCAGCCACTGGCAGCGGCCACGGATCTACGTCCTGTCCGACACATAATGCAGGCACTCTAGTTTCTAATTCAAGTGAACTATGTACGGAAGCGAATCCTCGCCAAATTAGTGACAACGTCGTCTTGCTATCCTTTGAGGAATGAGTGCTTTCTGACACGTCGAAAGACAAGAAGCTGACAGATGCCTGGGGGGGATCTACGCAGTCAACACCTCCAGAAAAAGCAGGGTCTCTTCTTCTTTCTGAACCGGCTTGAAAAATCATTTCAGTGTATATGGAATGGTAAGTTACGACATTTTACTCACATAGAGCGGTATATTTATTGTTAACATTTTGAGTCTGGTTGTTTCTGGGTGTACCCTGATTTTGGTGAGAGGTCTAGGTCAGGTTTACCATCCGGTTTCTTGTAAATTAACAGAAATAAATTTTAATTTCCAACAGTTAAATCGGAATGACATGGATACGCCTTAGGAGGATTAAGCAGGGCAATCATTAGACACCATAGGCACTTCAGAAGCCAACTGCTTACAAGTCATCTGGCTGCCGTATTTAGCAGACGTAACTTCTGAAGTACCGTGGTTGTGGCAGAACTATAAAGTTCCTTGGACTTTGCCACAGTGATATTCGTAATTAAGGTTCTTGACGTTCATTCGTCTGCAGACATGTCTGCCTTTACCCTTCGTCACCGTACGCTTGACAGCCTGGGTTACAGAAAAAATAAACCTGTCAGGAAAATAATGCCAGTTGAAAATGTGAACCCATCCTACCCCTAAGAATTTTGGGGTCCGTAAGGTTATCATATTTCCCGAACACGTGAACTTTGATGGCATAGCAGATTCATCATGACAGATCGATTTCACCGTTCTCCCTTTGTTGACCTACCCCCATTGGAAAAACCTATAATAATATGTTAATTCCCTCAGTGCTTGAATTTTATTAAAAATGCTTTCCTTCGGCCTTCCCCCCAGGTAATGGACCCCACGATGGACGGGGTAAGCCGCTTGTTTCGCTATGTACAGTCCTACAGACAGTATCATATCTTCACATTTCTAAAGCTAATTTTGTTCAAAGGAATATTGGGCTCTCAGCCAATTTTAGGGGATTAGTCGATCACCCACCGATTCCTCAGGACAAGATCATGGAACGAAACTAAGGGCCGAGGCTCGGAAACTGTCAAGAATCTGAACGATAAAGACGTTCGCTAGAGAATTTGATTAAACTTACTCTGTCAAGAGCATCGGCGAACCTTTAAACCCGGGGAAGTGTTCTCTGTAATATGGATCTGACAAGAGTTCTGACGTCTGCCTTAAGGTCAGTAGACCAAGAATCTATCAAGTGCTACTGTACGAAACCGATCACTTTTGTTTGTCACGCGTCACAAAAGGCTTTGAAAAGGCAAATTTGGGCGCTCAAACATATTTTCTGGACTCCCTGGGTCGTTTCTGATGTCTATTAAGCTCAAAATGGCCTCAAAAAGCATTAACGTAACAATAATTTTTCTCCTTCACTCATCCTGAGACATGCAGAGGCCTCTCTTTGATGGTCAACATGTGTCACGCCAAAATCCATTGAAAAAGTGATCGGTTTCGTACAGTATTATCACTATGGGCAACTTCTTACAGTTGTCTCCTTTATGTGACTGATCAAGAGATCAACGAGATTACTGTGGATATGTTTGGCGTATGTAGAAGCAGATTTAGTGTTGGATGTGGTTCGGTTCGGCTGGGTCAGGAGTCGACTATGGAATCCCACTCCACTTCAGCTTCGGTTCAGTCAAAGGTCGGTTCCGTCAATTAACTGGTTTGGAACCGGTTCTTGACCGGTCAAAATATATCAGAAAATAATAGTATATTGTCGATAAATGCCACATATAATAACGATCAATAAAGTCATGAGTTAATTAGCAGAATTCAAGCTCTATATCCAAGAATTTAATGTCCCGACCACCCACAGTGTCGCCCCGTCAATCCATCCTATTAATTTGCCTCAACATTTCTTCTCAACATTCCTTTTTCTCTGAAGGCCTCGTTTTTCGAACCCTTCGCTTATGGCAGATATTCTTGAAGAATTGTAGAGCTGCGAGACGTTCAGAGCCAAGATGAATTCTCTTCTTGATATCTGTGTCGCTGCACTCTATATATGTTCCACTGGCGTGGCAGACCATTAGATCTCCGGATAGTTCATCACCATTCTGTTAAGTTAGGGAGAGGTATGTTGCACTGAGTGTGATAGTGACTTCTCATAGTGCCAAGCCTAAGGAGTAAGCAGAGATGGGACAAGGCATAAATAAACGGATATCTTTCTAACACTTCAGGTATTCATACTTGATGACGGTAGACAGAAATTTACCTAAACGAAAAGATTAAAGGAAACAGAATATATCTCACCTCAGTGTTTGTAGAGCAAACGACTGAGGGTGAGGAGCAGCTAGCTACGGGATTTATAAGAAAACTGTAGCTAGTGAATCGGAGCGAGAGAAAATCCGTGGACAGAGGTAAGGCGGAAACTAACGCAAAATAAAGGAGGCTGTGACGAAAAATATTAGATAGGGCCACAGCTTGGTAGAAATGTTATTAACGCGCATATAGTGAGGTATCAAAGTTGAATGCAATATTTAATGTGAAAGAAAATATTTCGTATAGAGAAACTCCTCGCTAGGCGAATATTGCACCGAGGCTAATATTCGCCGATGTATGCTGGACTGCGCATACGTTTGCGTAATTAATTGCAACACAAAAGCCATAAGGCCCGACAGAAACCTATACAAACACGCTTTGTCAAAAATGTCACAATCACGTCGTGTCTCGCTGTATTTTCAATTGACAATCATGTTACGAGGGTATACATCTTATGTTTGGCAAAAATCAAAGGAAGCTAAGTATCCAATATTTAAGGCCTTGGGCGGATAATAGTTACTAACCAGAGGAACAGAGAAACCAACCACCAGCTTA
>Ga0157379_10006178_pt1 | contig 10315 bp, 10 predicted proteins | sample S25metaG_FD_121802 | JGI IMG/M metagenome (GOLD analysis project Ga0157379, IMG submission 121802) | Switchgrass rhizosphere microbial communities from Kellogg Biological Station, Michigan, USA - S2-5 metaG | ecosystem: Host-associated > Plants > Roots > Rhizosphere > Soil | place: USA... | reverse complement strand
CCGTCGGGCTGTCCCTGAGCCTGCTCGCCCTGCTGCTCGGGCTGTCCAAGGGGAGCACCTGGGGCACGCCGGCGACGTTCGGTCTGTTCGGCGGCGCCGCGGCGGTGCTGGTGCTGTGGGCGGTCTGGGAGTTGCGCACCGCGCAGCCGCTGGTGGACCTGCGCGTCTCCCGACGCCGTCAGGTTCTGCTCACCAACCTGACGTCGCCGCTGTTCGGGTTCGCCACCCTCACCAGCTCGCTGGTCTTTCCGCAGCTGTTGCAGCTCTCGGCCGAGACCGGCTACGGGTTCGGACAGTCGGTGCTGGTCGCAGGGCTGCTGCAGGCGCCCGGCGGGATCGCGATGATGCTCACGTCGTCGGTCTCCGCGCGCATCACCGAACGGGCGGGTCCCCGGAGCTCGCTGATGATGGGTGCGCTCGTCAGCGCCGTCGGCTATGCGTTCGCGGTGTTCTGGCACGGCGAGCTGTGGCAGATCGTCGTCTCCGTCTCGGTCGCGGCCGCAGGCGTCGGCATCGCCTACGGCGCCATGCCCACGCTGATCATGGGTGCCGTGCCGCTCGGCCAGACGGCCGCCGCGAACAGCGTCAACAACCTCACCAAGGCCGTCGGCACGTCACTGGCCAGCGCCACGGCGGGCATGATCCTCGCCGGGATGACGACCACGGTGGCGGGCCAGACCCATCCGAGCCACACCGCGTTCGTCCTGGTCCTGCTCATCGCCGCCGTGGCCTCGCTGGTCGCCGTGGCCGTCGCCTTCTTCCTGCCCCGCGCTCGGCGCCGCTACTGGGCGATGTAGCTCTCCAGCTGCGCGCGTTCCCGCTCCAAGGTGTCGATCCGGGCCTTGACCAGGTCCCCGATGCTCACGATGCCCGCCAGCTCGCCGTTCACGAGGACGGGCAGGTGCCGCACGCGCCTCGTCGTCATGACCTTGGCGAGGTCGGCGGTGCTGTCCTCGGGGGAACAGGTGGCGAGATCCGTCGTCATGATGTCCTCGACGCTCGCGGCGAGCAGCTCGGCGCCCTGCTCGTGCAGGCGCCGGACGACGTCCCGCTCGGACACCATGCCGACCAGCATCCCGCCGCGCACCACCGGGAGCGCGCCGTAGTTCCCCTCGGCGAGCCTGCCCAGCAGCTCCGCGACGGTCGCCTCCGGCTCGACGGTCGCCACCGTCGCGCCCTTGTTCCGCAGCACGTCCGCGATCCGCATCTGCATACCGACTCCCCGGTCGAAGACAGCGTTGTCGCGAAGGAGGGTAAGCAGCGTGACCGCGGTCACGCTACCCGCAGACGACGATCGGGGACGGGTTGTACCTGACGGTGCGGGTCTTGCGCGTGACCTCGCCCGTCTCCAGGTTCCGCATCACGCGCGTGTCCGTCGTGGTGAAGCCCGGCGCGCCCTTGCTCGGCGAGCACTGCTGGCCCGCGGGCACCGTGATCGTCTGCGGGTCGGTCGGGTTCGTGTGCGGGCCCTGCTCGGAGGTCACCTCGTAGCGCTTGGTGCCGAACATCTTGATCGTGAGGTTCTGCGGCGTCCAGAAGGTCTGGATGAGCACCCCCGTGGGGCCGTCGTTGCGGAACTTGAGGTCGATGATGTCGTCGAACACCGTGGCCTCGCGGCCCGCCGGGTAGCGGCTGATGTAGAAGCTGTGCTCCTTGTGCTCCACGTCCACCATGCCCGCGAAGTACGCGGCGTTGTAGAGCGTCGTCGCGACCTGCGAGACGCCGCCGCCGATGCCGCGCGCCGAGTGCCCGTTCTCGATGATCCCGGCCTCGACGTAGCCGTGCGCGGCGTCCCGCGGGTTGGTGAGCCGGTTGAGGCTGAACGTCTCGCCGGGCTGGACGATCGTGCCGTTGATCTGCTCGGCCGCCCGCCTGATGTTCTGCCCGGAGTCCGCCGCGAAGCCGCCGGTGGTGAAGGAGCTGATCTCGCCGGTGATGCCCAGCTTCGTGAGCTGGTCGGTGGTGAGCTTCGCGGGCTGGTCCGCGTACACGGCGGTGAGCGTGCGTGCGCCGGTGCCGGTCAGCACGGGGACCAGGCCCTCGAACGTCTTGTCGTAGTCCACCCCGCGGCCGTCCTGCGACGGCACGACGACCGGGGCGCCGGAGGAGAAGTCCAGCGCCGCGTCCCGGCCGGGCTTCTCGGTCGCCGCGAGCTGCGGGCTCGCGACCTTCTTGAGCGCCTCGTTGTTGATCTCCGGAACGAGCTTCGGACTGGCTGCGGCGTCCGCACGGAAGCTGAGCGCGCTCGCGATGTCCGCGGGCTGCAGGATCGCCGTGGCGCCCTCGCCCTGCAGCGTGACCGGTGCCGAGACCGCCGGCGTGGCGATCTTCTGCAGCGCCTCCTGGACGTCCTGGTCCGTGGTGATCGTGGGCTGCGGGGTCAGCGGCAGCGCGACCGGCGAGCCCGCGGCCCACTGCGCCTCCAGCACGGCGACCGCCGCCTGCAGGTCCAGCTGCTGGCCCGGCACCGGCGAGACGGCGACCGGCCTGGCCCCCTCGAACTTGACGGTGCCCTCCACCGGAGCCTGGTCGACGACCGGCTTGACCTGCTCCAACGCCGTGCGGACGGAGCGGGAGTCCGCCTTGTTGACCACGCCGACCTCGCGCTGGGTGAAGAACGAGGTGAGCCGGGTGAGCGGGTTCAGCGGCTGCTCGCCCGCCTGGTCGATCGTGCCCTGGTAGTCGACCTCCAGGCCCGCGGCCTTCGGGTCGATCTGGCTGTGCACCTGACCCGCCGTGACCTGCACGGGGGCGGAAGAGCGGGGCTCGATCTCGGTCTGGAGCCGCTCGCGGGCCGCGGCCTTGGACAGCCCGCCGAGCTGCAGCCCCGCCACCGTGACGCCGCGGGGCACGTTGCCCGCCGAGGTCAGCAGGTCCGCGACGTAGAGGATCGCGAGGACCGCGACCACGCCCGCCACGATGAGCAGTGGCCTGCGCCTGCCGCCCCTGGACTTGCCTCCCCCGTCCGACGGCCGTTGCGGCCGTTGCGGCGGGACGGGCGGGACCGCCGGGATCTGCTGGGTCGGCGGCTCCTCGGGGGCCGGGCGGAGCGGTGCGGCCGGTGACCCGGCGGCGGCCCGGGGGAGGACCTGCGTGTCCTCGGCGGAGAGATCGTGGACCACGGTGGGCTCGTCCACGGCCGGGCTCGACGCCGTCGGCTCGGCCGCCGCGGCACCGTCGGGTGCCGCGGACCCGGGCGCCTCCTCCGCGGGCGGGGTGGAGGCGGCCGCGGACTCGGCCGGCAGCGCCGTGGTGGCGCTCTCCTCCTCGACCGGCTCCGGGCGCGCGGCCGGGGAGGGCTGCACCGGCGCCCCCGACGTCGGGATCGCGGTGGTGGCCTCCACCTGCTCGGTGGTCTCGCCCTGCCGGGACTCCGGCGGCTCCGCGACCGGCGCGACCGGGGCGGGCTGCACGGTGGGCGCGAACAGCGCGTCCCCGCTCGGGCTGTCGGTTCGCCGGGCGTCGGTGGCCGTGGCGGCCCGCGCTCCCGCGCTCGTCTCGGCGCTGGGCGCGTCCACCTCGCCGGGCGAGTGCTGCCGCTCGGGCATGAAGCCGTGTTCCTTCCCCACCAGTCCGCCGGATCCCCGGACGGGCCTACAGGTACAAGCCGGTTCCGTGCTCGGTCGCCATCGAGGCCACCGCGTGCAGGTCCCGCTCGCGCATCACCAGGTACGTCGCGCCCTGGACCTCGACCTCGTACTGGTCGTCCGGCGCGAACAGCACCCGGTCCCCCACCTTCACGCTCCGCACGTGCTGGCCGGTGCCGAAGACCTCGCCCCAGACGAGCCGCCTGGCGACCTGGGCCGTGGCCGGGATGACGATCCCCGCCGAGCTGCGCCGCTCGCCGCCGTCCTCAGAGATCTTGATCATGACGCGGTCGTGCAGCATCTGGATCTCGAACTTCGGGTCCGGCACCGGACAGATGCTACGGGCAGGGACATCGCGGTCACCCGGCGGTGTCCCGGCAGCGGAAACCCCGCGGAGCTGCCAGGTCGGGGGTCCGACAGCGCCGCGGGGCTACCCCAGGATTCGCCGCGCCCGGACCCGTCGTTACGCCGCACCGCGGGATTGCCGGAGATCACCCGTTCGGAGCACTGAGGAGGTACCGTCCGAAGTGGGGGACGGTGAACGCGATCTGGCCGCGCTGCGCGGAGAACACCAGCCCCTTCTTGAGCAGCGAGTCCCGCGCCGGGGACAGCGACGAGGGCTTGCGACCCAGGTGCGAGGCCAGCGCCGAGGTGACGACGGGCTCGTCGGTCCCCTCCGCGATCTCGGCCATCGCCCGCAGGTACTCCCGCTCCGCGGGCGTCGCGCGCTCGAAGCGGGACCCGAAGAACCCGACGGCGAGCTCGGCCTCGGCCTCGGGCGCGGCCAGCGCGACGTCCTCGCCGCGGATCGGGTTCGTCGGCGCCGCGTCCCAGGACGCCTTCCCGTAGGCCTGGACGAAGTAGGGGTAGCCGCCGGAGCGTTCGTAGAGCTGTTCGAGGGCGTCGGCGTCGAACCCGCCGTCCTCGCGCTCGGCGGGCGCGATCAGGGCGAAGTCGGCGTCCTTGCGGTCCAGCTTGTCGATCCGCGAGTACTTGAACAGCCGCTCCGAGTAGGACTTCGACGCCGACAGCACCGCGGGCAGGTGCGGCAGGCCCGCCCCGACCACCACCAGCGGCATCCGGGACTGGGAGAGCTCGTGGCAGGCGGCGCAGAGGGCCGAGACGTCGTCCGGGCGCAGGTCCTGCATCTCGTCGATGAGGATCGCGATGCCCGTCGCGACCTCGCTCGCCAGCTCCGCGACCTCGGTGAACAGCTCCACGAGGTCGATCTCGATGTCCCCGGAGTCCGCCCGCCCGCCGCGCACCGGCACGTCGATCCCGGGCTGCCAGCGGTCCCGCATCCGGGCCCCGTCCGGCGCGGCGCGCAGGGCGAACGCCTTGAGCACGCCGAGGACCTCGTCGACGCGTTCCTGCCGCGGGTGCTGCACGGCGAGGTCCCGGATCGCGCGGTGCAGCGCGGCGGACAGCGGGCGGCGCAGGTCCGCGTCCGGCCGGGCCTCGATCTTCCCGGCGCCCCAGCCCGCGCGCACGGCCATCGACCGCAGCTCGCCGAGCATCACGGTCTTCCCGACGCCGCGCAGCCCCGTCAGCACGAGGCTGCGCTCCGGGCGCCCGCGCGCGACGCGCTCGAGCACGATCTCGAACGCGTCGATCTCGCGGTCCCGACCGGCCAGCTCGGGTGGCCGCTGACCTGCGCCGGGAGCGAACGGGTTGCGCACCGGGTCCATGCATCAGACGGTATCGGCGAGTCTCGCCTCGATCGTAGATTTCGCTAGGGACAGCGAGCGCGTGTCGCGGCCTCCGGCCTTGCGAAAGGGCGCCCACGGGGAGAGCGCGGCGTCTCGGGTTCTCTCGGAGAGATCCGATACTCCGCGATACGGCCCGATCCGGGACCATGGGTGGCGTGAGCGAGATCGTGACCGAGGGCAGCGGCTGGGTCGAGCAGCCGGCCGACCGCGCCGAGCTGACCGTGGTGTTCGAGGCGCGGGGCCGCAAGCGGGCCGCCGCGGTGGAGGCGTTGGGGGAGCGGGTCGCCGCCGCCGAGAAGGCGCTCGGGCTGCCCGGGCTGACCGTGCTGTCCCGGCGGGTGTCGGTGCACACCGAGTACCGGTCGAACCGGCCCTCCGGCGCCCGGGCCGCGGAGTTCGTGCAGGTCAGGATCACCGACCTCGGTGTGCTGGAGGAGGCCATGTCCCTCCTGCTGGGGGCGGAGCCCGCCTCGTTCACCGGCCCGAGCTGGTCGCTGGCCGAGCCCGAGGCGATCCTCGCCCAGGCGCAGCAGCAGGCCGTCGCGGACGCCCGACGGCGGGCCGAGGGCTACGCGGCCGCGCTCGGCGGGCGGCTGGGGAGTCTGGTCCGGCTCGCCGAGTCCGCGGGACGCCATGCGGTGCCGATGGCCTTGACGATGCGGGCGCGCGGCGCCGCCGAGGGCGGGCCGGACGTCTCGGACCTCGGCCTGGACCCGGAACCGGTCCGCGTCGAGGCCCGCTGCACGACCACGTGGACATTGATCTCGGACTGATCTCGCCGAATTCCTGTTCTGAAGAGTGAATTGCGCTCCTGGAGTGGCGCAATTCTCGTCAGAGGTCCGACACTCATTCGGAGTAGTCACTGACTGCGAATGGGAGGACACCGTGGGTTCTCGAGGGGGACGCCACCGTCTGACACGCCGCACCCGTCAGGAACTGCGGATGCGGCCCGGACCGCGGCGGAAGGGAGTCCGGGCGACCGCCCGGGCGCTGCTGTCCGTGGCCACCGGACTGCTCCTGATCGGCGGCGGAGCCGCGATCCTGCACCACGACGGGCCGTCGATCCCCGTCGCCTTCACCGCCCGCGACTGATTCGGCGCTTGATCTCAGTGTGAAGGTGGGGCGCCACGTCCGTCCTGGACCCGCCGCGCCCGATCCTCCAGATACCGCTGCTCGGCACGGTTCAGGGTCGCGCGAGCAGCCCGCCGGTAACACTCCCGCGCTCCGTCCCGATCCCCGAGCCGCTCCAACAGATGTGCCCGCACCGCATCCGGCCGATGGTGACGCGCCAGCCGCGGATCGGCCGCGACGGTGTCGAGCAGGTCCAGTCCGGCCTGTGGGCCCGCCGCCATGCCCAGCGCGACGGCCCGGTTCAGTGTGACGACCGGGCTGCCGGTGAGGCCCTCGAGCAGCCGGTAGAGCAGCTCGATCTGCGCCCAGTCGGTGTCCGCGTCGGTGGCGGCCTCGGCGTGCACCGCCGCGATGGCCGCCTGGACCTGGTACTCGCCGAGCTCGCGGCGGGGCAGCACCTCCTCCAGCAGCGCGACCGCCTCGGCGATCTGGTCCCGGTCCCACCGGCTCCGGTCCTGGTCGGCGAGGGGGACCAGGTGCCCGTCGGCGTCCGTGCGGGTCTCGCGGCGCGAGTCGGTGAGCAGCATCAGCGCGAGCAGCCCGGCCACCTCGCTGTCGGCGGGCAGGGTCCGGCGCAGCATCCGGGTCAGCCGGATCGCCTCCGCGCACAGGTCGACGCGGGTGAGCACGCCGCCCTCGCTCGCCGTGTACCCCTCGTTGAAGATCAGGTAGAGCACGTGCAGGGCGGCGGCGAGCCGCTCGGCCCGCAGATCCACGGTGAAGACGCCACCGCCCTTGGTGATCGTCGCCTTGGCACGGCTGATCCGCTGAGCCATCGTGGCCTCGGGGACGAGGAACGCGCGGGCGATCTCCGCCGTGGTCAGCCCGCCCACGGCCCGCAGGGTCAGCGCGATGCGGCTGGCGTCGCTGAGATCCGGGTGGACGCACATCAGCAGGACCTGGAGGGAGTCGTCGACGCCGGGCACCTCGGGCGGGGGATCGAACCCGCTCTCCTCCTCCCGGCGGCGGCGCGCGCTCTCGCTGCGCCAGAGATCGGTGAGCCTGCGCCGGGCCACGGTGACCAGCCAGCCGACCGGCTCCGCCGGGACACCCTGCGAGGGCCACTGCGTGGCGGCGGCGAGCAGCGCCTCCTGGACGGCGTCCTCGCACAGGTCGAACTGCCGGTACCGGGCCACGAGCACGCCGAGGACCTGCGGCGCGGCCTCGCGCAGCAGGTCCTCGAGCGGTGCGTCGGTCAGCTCGCCTCCGGCTCCGTGAGGCCGAACCCCATCGTGAAGACGACCGGCCGGATCTCCACGGCCAGGCCCTCGATCGCGGTGTCGGGAATCATCGCGGCCAGCTCGCGGGCACGCTCCTCGGTCTCGGTGTCCACCACGTAGAAGCCGCCCATGTACTCCTTGGCCTCGACGAAGGGTCCGTCCGTCACCACGGTCGTCCCACCCCGGGACGCCACCACCGCGCTGCGGGACGGGTCGGCGAGGGCCTGCGTCCCGATCAGCTCGCCGGACTTCGTGATCGTGTCGATGAACGCGCCGTGCCCGGCCTCGATGGCCTTGCTCTGCTCGGCCGTCAGGTTCTCCAGCACGGTCGGGTCGATCTGCATGATCAGCAGGTACTTCATCTCGGTCCTCCGCTCCCCGGCACCACCCTGGTGCCGACGCAGGACGTACGGAGCCGCCGTCCCCCGCTCGACACCCTGCCCTACGTGACCCGTGTCACACCACGGTGGTGTCGAGGGTCCGCACGCCCCTCCGACCACCGGGCATGAGGACCCGAGCCGCTCTCGCGCTGCTGGTACTGCCCGCCCTGCTGATCGCACTGGACATGAACGTGCTGTTCCTCGCGCTGCCAGAGATCGGCCGCGACCTGCACGCCTCCGCCGTGCAGCAGCTCTGGATCACCGACGTGTACGCGTTCCTGCTCGCGGGTTTCGTGCTCACCATGGGCACGCTCGGGGACCGGATCGGCCGGCGACGGCTGCTGTTCCTCGGCTGTGCGGCGTTCGCGGCGACGTCGGTGCTCGCCGCCTACGCACCCACCCCCGAGCTGCTCATCGCGGCGCGGGCACTGATGGGGGTGGCGGGGGCGACCCTCATGCCGTCGACCCTCGCGTTGATCACGACGCTGTTCCCCGACGAGCGGCGTCGCGGCACCGCGCTGGCCGTGTGGGCGACCTGCCAGTTCGCCGGGGCGGCGCTCGGCCCGGTTGCGGGCGGGCTGCTGCTCGCGCACTTCTGGTGGGGGAGCGTGTTCCTCGCCGCGGTGCCGATGGCGGCCCTCGTGATCGTGGCCGGGCGGCGGCTGCTGCCGGAGGTCGCGGGGTCGGAGGCCGGGCGGCCGGACCTGCGCAGCGTCGCGTTGTCGCTGGCCACGGTGCTGCCGGTGGTGTGGGCGATCAAGGCCCTGACGTCCGACGCCGGGGCGGTTCCGGTGACCGTCGCGCTCGGGGTGGGCCTCGGGGCCGGGGTAGCGCTGGTGCGCAGGCAGCTGCGGTCGGCACACCCGCTCTTCGATCTCGCGCTGTTCCGGCTGGTGCCGGTGCGGGTGGTGCTGGGCGCGCTGGTCGGGGCCGGGATCGTGATGGCCGGGACCGGCATGCTCGTGACGCAGTACCTGCAGACGGTGCTCGGGTACAGCCCGTTCGCCGCGGCCCTGTGGTTCGTGCCGATGGGGCTCGGTGTCGCCGCGGGCACGCTGCTGACGCCTGCGCTGGTCCGGCGGGTGGACCCGGCCGCCGCGATCACGGGCGGGCTGGTGCTGGCCGCGGCGGGCGCGGCGCTGCTGGTGCTGGTGCCCGCCGAGGACGGGGCGGCGGTCGCGGTGGGCGCGCTCGCCGTGCTCGCGCTCGGGACCGGACCGCTGTTCGCACGCGGCGTCGGGTACCTGATGGCGGCGGTCCCCGCCGCGCGCGCCGGGGCGGCCGCGGCGCTGTCCGAGACCGGGAACCACCTGGGCGGGGCGCTGGGTCCCGCGCTGCTCGGCTCGCTCGCCGCGGGGGTCTACCGCGCCGGGACGACCGGTCTGCCGGACGCCGCGCGGGACACGGTGACGGGTGCCGCCGCCGTCGCCCTCGGGGTGCCGGGGGAGCAGGCCGCCGCGCTCCTGCACACCGCCCACACCGCGTCCGTCGCCGGGATCCACGTGGCCGGGTTGGCCGGCGCGGTGGTGTTCGCCGCGCTGGCCGCGGCCTCCCGCCGGATCAGCGCTCCTCGACGATCGTCCCCTCGATGACCAGCGGCGCGCCGCCGCGGCGGGGGGTCGGCTCGGGCTCGACGACCTCGGCGTCCACGTACGGACCGTCGGCGCGGATCCGCGCGTTCCGCAGGCCCGGGTTGCGGCGTTCGGCGTTCGCCACGAGCCGCCTGCGGACCAGCGCCCGGGTGGGCGGGAGCAGCAGGAGCAGCCCCGCGACGTCCGTGACGAGGCCCGGGACGAACAGCAGCAGCCCACCCGCGCCGACGAGCATCCCGTCGGTGAGCTCGGCGGTCGCGACCCGGCGGTTGCGCGCCGCCTCCGCGAGCGCCTGCGCCGCCCGGACTCCCTCCCGCCGGGCGAGCACCATGCCCAGCAGGGAGCCCGCGAGCAGCACGAGCAGGGTCGGCAGGAACCCGATCCACGAGCCCAGTGCGACCACGGCGACGATCTCGACCACCAGGTACAGCAGCACGAACGGCATACCCGCACAACGCGCGGGGCGGTCGAATCGTGCCCGGGCTGCTACCAGAGCATCGCGGTGGCGGGGTCCTCCAGGAGTGCGCCGACGTCCGCGAGGAAGCGGGAGCCCTGCTCCCCGTCCACCAGACGGTGGTCGAAGGACAGCGCCAGCCGGCAGACCGTGCGCACCGCGAGCTCGCCGTCCACGACCCAGGGCGCGGGCTTGATCGAGCCGACCGCCAGGATCGCCGCCTCGCCCGGGTTGAGGATCGG
>Ga0157379_10006175_pt1 | contig 10317 bp, 2 predicted proteins | sample S25metaG_FD_121802 | JGI IMG/M metagenome (GOLD analysis project Ga0157379, IMG submission 121802) | Switchgrass rhizosphere microbial communities from Kellogg Biological Station, Michigan, USA - S2-5 metaG | ecosystem: Host-associated > Plants > Roots > Rhizosphere > Soil | place: USA: Michigan... | reverse complement strand
GCGTTTCCATCGGCAGTTGGGTGAATCGGACGTGCTCCGGCTCGGCCCGCAGATGCGGCGCGCGACCCAGCACTCGAGCCGCTGCATTCGCGTACTCGACCAGCATCGAATGGCGCAACAGCAGATACAGCAGACTGAACGGCCCCGGAATGGACGCGTGCTGGAGCAGTGCGTCGAGGTTCGGCGCCTTCAACAACTGATCGATGTAGTTGAAGGTGAAGTCGGCGCTCGCAGACGATTGCACCAACGGCAGGCTGAGGCCGGATCGTACCGTATCGCACAACGTCAGCGACGCGCGCGGGGTGATGCCGCTGAGACCGGCGAGGAACGCCAATGCCTGCATCGCCTGCGCGCGCTGCACGCGATTCCATTCGTCGGTCGGCGGAGTGCGCAGAAACTCGAACAGCTCCCGGGTGTAGAACAGTCCGAAGATGTTCCGGATCGAATAACTCGTCGACAACCCGTCGACGCCGAACACTTCCCCGAAATCAACGTCCGGATTTGCGTGATTGCCCATGCGCGAAGCCGTGCGGCTTTCGACGGACCAGTAGTCCTGTAAGCGCCGCACCACTTTCATCAGGGCGTCGTCTTTGGCGGCCAGTTTGCCGTCTTCCGGCACCGCGCCCCACAAGTCGAGTGCCGTGACGGGAAGTACCCCATAGGGCTGCTTCCCCGCGCGCAGCGTGGGCAGCGGGCCGCCGGCACGCACATGATCCAGGAAGTGCTGCCGTGCATATTCCAGGTTGGCGTCGATCTCCGCTTCCGGGAACGCGCCAGGCTGCTGACCGTTGAGCTCGCCGAGCCCCATCATCTGTTCCAGGTAGTAGCCCCAGGTGGCCGGCCACAGCGCACGATTCATGTCGCGCGCTTCCTGTTGCTCGCGGGCATCGGCATTCCCCGTCCGGGCGAGCAGGTCCGGAGGAAGGCCGAGCGCCTTCGACAGCTGGTCGCCGTTGGATCCATCCCCGGTTTGAAACTGCGGTTCCCCCAGAATCAGACGAAAACTTCGCTCGTGTCCCGGATCCTCGGTGGTGAATCCGGACGCGGCATCCTCGGTGTTGTTGGTCGGCGTGCCTTGGGTCACCAGGCTCAATCCATCCGTGTATTTGTGGGCTTCGATCAACTCCTTGAGCCGCACCGCCGACGCGGCGCTGTCGAGCGATCGCTTCACACCGAACACGAGCAGCGGATTGATGCGTGGCGGTCCCGCCGTCGGCGGCAACGTCAGACGCAGGGCCATGCCGATCCGCTCCGCCTCGCCGAAGTCGACCATCCACTTCATGCCATCGTCGATGGCCAGGGTCTCGTCGTTTGGCACCGGCGTCGTTTGAGGATTCGGTCCGACAGGCAGGACGTCGGGGATCAGATTGCCCGCCGCCGTCACCGTGCCGGTCCCTTGCACGAACGCGATCGCGATCCATTGATCCGGCAACACGTTCGTGCGCGGCGCACGGGTCCAGGTTTCGTTCTTCTGTGCGTCCGGGCGCACCGGCGGCGACGGAAACTTGGGTGGCTTCGCCGGCCGCTCGGCCGGATTTGTCGGCGTCAGCTGGCGCACGATCCACGACGCGCGCTCTGCGCCATAGCGGTCCGCAAGCTGTTGCCAGGCGTCCTTTCGCGCGCCTTCCGTCGTCGCGCTCCAGAGCAAGGTGTGGAAGTGCTTGCCCCACTCGACTTCGTCCGCGGTCAGTTCGGGTTCGTGCGTGTCGACATGGATCTTGTCCGGGAACACACGAATCCGGAGCTCCTGGCCGAAGAACCGGGTCTCGAGACGGACCGGCAATAGGACCAGCGGGCGATCACCATTCAGCAGCAACGGTTCCGGCATAGGCTCTTCCTTCAGGGCAACATCTGCCTGGCGAGTATCGCGATGCGCACCGGCTTCTGCAGCGTGATGCGGGCCATGTGCGCACCGTTCGCGCCCCATTGCGCGCCGGGCGGGTTGGCCGACGTATCCGGAAGCGGCGGCGGCGGCGACGCAGGCTTGACGCCGACTTTCGCGTGCGTGAGGGCACCGAGTTCGGCAGCCGACTGCACCAGATGCCGCCACGTCAGCTGATTCCAATCGGTCACCCGCGGCGGCTGGGGATTGATGTCCTTCGGCATGTCGAGTCCGAAATCGGGCTCGCCGGGCTGTTGTTGAATCACGAAGAACCAGCCGGGGTCGGGATCCGTGCCGCGCGCGACCGCAGCGGTGAGATCGAAGCCGAAGAAGGCGACATCCGGCGGCGCGGAGCCGCGGAACAGAGGATAGCGCTCCTCGGTCGACAGTTTCGGATTGCTGATCGTGCCGGTGGCTTTCGCGGCGTAGATCACGGCGTTCGGATAGCGTCGAAACAGCTCGCCGCGCACCAGCAGGACCAACTGATCCGGATTGCCTGCGGCAGACGGATTACGACCCAACGCCAGATTCCACGTGTGAATCGGCTGCATCACCTCTGGTTGCGCCGAGCCGCGTCGGTTCCAGAAGAACCGGAAGTAGCTGCCGCGCCGATCGGTGGGGTATTCGCGCCAGAGCAGCTCGCGGCCCATTTCGTGATTCAGGCCGACCATGAATGCCTCGACAAAGCGCGAGTTCGGCTGCACGAGCGTCACGCTGTTTGGCGGCACCCGCTCGAGCCCAAAGAGCAGGAACTCCGGCGCCAGTTCCATCAGGCGCTCGGACATCGGCGCCGGAAACTGCGGATGCGCCAACACTTGTTGTTCGACCGGAATTTCGGCCCCGCCCAGAAGCCCCGTTGTCGTCACCACCTGGACCGGCTGCAGACGTCCTTTCAAGGTCACGAGATCTGGAACCCGGAACACCGTCTTGCCGATGGACCCGACGCGCACGAGTCTCGATAAATGCGCGGTCGCGGCGGCGCGGAATTCCGCCATCAGCGTCGGCTCCACGGACGACCCATCGTCGAGCGCTTGAAACCCGGGATTTTGCGCCTCCTGGATCCTCAACCTGGGCGGACGCACCGCGGTGCTGATGCTGGTCGCCGATAGTCTCGCCGGATCGATTTGCGGCGTCAGCACCGCATCGGACACGCCCTTGATCGTGACTATCGTGCCGACAAAAATGCGCGGCGGACCGGTGACGACGACGCGACCGACCGGCGGCAGTGTCTGGGTGAGCGCGACCATCGGCCGCGCCAGCGTTTGATTCTGAACGATGGCCGGTGTCAGCGCGCGCCGGTTGATGGCCCCGCGTGGCCGGGCCACTCGTCTCAACGTCGCGGACTGGAAGCCGGGCGCCTGCGATCCGTCCAATTGCCACGCGAGGGTGCGCTGAACAGTGGTTTGTCCGTCCTGCACCGACACCGCGACTTTCGCCAGGCTGATACCGGTGACCTGGAGCAAGCCATCGTCTTCTATCGGCCGGACGTGCCGGGTCCACGTCGATTGTCGAGTGGTCGAGGCCAGATGCTTTCGCCGCCGCTGCTCGTTCTCCTTCTCGATGGCGTCCACCTGTTGCCATGCCGAAGCCATCAGGTGTTCCTGGTCTTCCTGGACGATACGCACGCCCAGGCTGGCCGCGATCCGGTCGCGCGGGTCGAGATTGAGGTCGTTGACCCAGTGCCGCGGGTTGGCGGAGAGCTCGACGCGCTCCTTCGGCGGATAGGTCGAGCCGTAGATCGGCGGCGCGACGATCGGGTCCTGAGTCGCCGGCGCGTTCAGCACGTTGGCCGGTGCGTTCAAGATGTCCGCCAGCTTTGTCTGGAACGACTGTGGCGGCGGTTGTGGCTCGGCGGTCGCCGGCTCCGGAGGCTTGAGGATGCCTTTCATCGGCAGCACTCCGCCCGAAGGCAGGCTGAAGCCGGGAGTGGTGAGATCCAGCGGCCGCGTCCCGACTGTGTCCGGCAATGGTCGCGGTTTCAGATCGCGCACCAGCGATTCGAAGTCGCCTTCAGGGCCGGTCGTGAATTCCCACGAATAGAACACCGGCAGCTGAACGGGCGCCGTCGGCTGGTCGAGACGCCACGCCGGCTCGAGCGTCGTCAGTTCCTGCTCGGTGACTGCCAATCCGAGCGCCGCCCTTCTTCCGACGTCAAACGCCGGCACGACACACGCGATGTAGGCCACATCCGGGTCGAGCCGGCGCGGACAGACCAACCGCGACACCGTACGCGCCGGGGCGTTTTCGATCGTGGTCTTGAGGGTAGTCACGGTGTCCGTGGCGGAGCCGGTCACCTGCGCATGCGCCCAGGCCCACGATTCGTCGAGATCGGGCAGATCCTCTGCCACCGGATTGGTGAGTTCGAGCACCGGCAGCGGCGACCCCTCCGTCCGTCCAAGCGTGACGCCGGGACGCCTCCGAACCACCACCAAGCAAATCCATGGACGCAGCCGCTCTCCCACTCCCGGCTTCGCGGGAGTGAACAGCCACGGAAAATCGGGACGATCGAATTCGATCTGCGGAAAAAAGTTGGACTCGAAGTTGGTCGTCAGATGGCGGGGTTGAACGCGCACGATTTGCCGGGGATCGATGGCGGTGACATCCGCTGGGCCGTACAGGCGGACGTCGCGTGCGGGGACGCTGACGTTTGTCACCTGCACACTGACCAGCAGCGACACGTCGGCGCGCTGGCCGGCGCCGAGCGAATCGGGCGTGCTGATGCCGGACGCTGCGCCCTGGCGGACCCACGGTAAGAAGTGACGTACTGCATTGTCGGCCATCGACTGTTCCTTCTGTGCCTACACACGCCGCAGGCGTGCAGGGAGATACCAGGGGTAAGCACTCAAGACCCCTGGCGCGGCGTTCCCTGAGATCTAACGCTTCGCCACCACCTGGAAATTCGCCGCGACGGCCGCACTCAACTTCTTCAGCTGATCCTCGGCCTCGAGGCGCGACACGAACGTCTTGGTTCCTTCAAGGTCCGACAGATCGGTCTTCGATTTCACGGCAAACGTTGTCGCCTGCGTCGTGAACGGCACGGCGGGCGCGCGATACCGGATCGCGCCAAGCCGCGAGGCGTCGCTCATGCCGACGGCACTCCATTCCGCGAACCGGTTCGCAAGCGTGAACCCGATCGTCGTGGTCTTGCGCGGCTCCTCCGGAGGACTCGGAATGACGATGTCCTCGAAGTCCGCCGCCGCCGGCACCGGCGTGCCGCAATCGGCGGCGTTGCTGCCGACGCTCACACCGGCCGGCAGCAGTTCGAACGAGGGACTCGAGAGCTTCTCGTCATCGGACAAGGTACGGAATTGCGCCGGTGCGAACTGGTCACGCACGACGTCGGGCGTGGTAAACGACGCGCTGCCGACGACGATCTGCTGGATCCGGAACAGCTGCGGTCCGCCGACCGGACGCGTATTGCCGAAGCGCGAAATCGGGACGTTGAGCGGGACCACGCTCTGCTTCACCGTCAACGTGCTCAACGGATGAATGCGAACCGCAGCCGCCGGGCCTTCCCTCAGACTGACGAGACGCTCGCCGGTTCCCGGCATCACGGCAGTCCAGCTGGCAGGGTCCGCCAGCGCCGTGCTCAGCAGTGCGCCCACGTCGACGGGCGCCGGCAACGGCGGCTTTTGGCCGGAGACCAGCGTGACATTGAACGACACCGTGAAGTCGATCCACCAGATCTCGAAGGTCGCCTTGCCTTTGACATTCAGCGGCCGCGGTCCGGACAGTTCCCCGGCGAAGCTGACTTTGAACAGACTGGTCGAGCCCGCCTTCAGCTGCAGCGAGGCGTAGAGCGAGGCGACGAAATGAAACGGATCGAACTGAATCAGCACGTCGTAGCCGGCCTGGCCGGAGACGCTGAACTTCGATTTCTTGGCGAACAGTTCAGCATGCGCGCCGAACTGGACGGTATTCGAGGTGATCGCGAAGTACGAGTCGCAGCGGATCTTCAGATCGTCGGCGTCGGCGAAGACAATCGCCGCGCGTTGCATTCGTTCCAAACCCGCCGGTGGAGTGAAGGCCGGGTGCAGCCCGCCGACAGAAAGCGCGAAGAACGGCTGATCGCCCCAGCTCAAGCGCATGCGCATTTCGCCGGTGATCACGAAGCGGTCGACCAGGCGCGAATCGAACAGCACGGCGTCGAGGAAGGCGCGTTTCTGGTCGAAGTCCACGCCGCCAAAGATGTTCATCTGCAGCCGAATGAGGTCCAGGTCCTTCTTGGGCAGGATGGCCAGCACCTGACCCATGATCAGGAATCGCGTCCGCACGCCGAGCTCGAGGATCAACGCCAGATTGATGGTGACCAGCGTCGGCGTACCCCAGGTAATCTGCGCCAGGACACCGAACAGGAAGTGATCGCGCGCCACCGGGAAGAACTCGCGGATGACGCTCAGGTACTGAGGCGCGTTGCGGATCAAGTCTTTCGGCGCCAGCACGGCATTCAACGTGTTGGCCCGCACGCCCGCCTGCACCGCATCTTCATTGACCGTGCGATGGATGCCCAGCAATCCGCCAATGCCCGCCAGCATGAATCCGAAGCCGATCGGAATCGGCTTGAATCCATCGGCCGTGATGATCACCAGCAGGGAGAATCCGCCGCCGGGGATCTTGGTGTTCAACAGGCCGAGCGCCGAGAGCGAGGCGAAGCCCTCGATCTCCAAGTGAAGCGCGCCGGCGTATTGGCCGTGCTCGCGGTCGAGATCGAGGAAGCCGCCGCCGTGAACGACTTTGGCGTCGATGTCGAGGCCAATGGCGGTCGGCGGTTGGAACCCGAAATCCAGGTCGAACAGGCTGAGGTTGGCATCCGGCTTGACGAAATCGGCAGTGAGCGCAAAGCCGGCCTTGTCGAAGCTGGCTGTCACCGGTCCCAGTGTGATATCCGCTGCGACCTTGACGGCGAAAGTCAGTTTGGCCTGTCCGTTGCTCGACTCCGGTGAGAGCCCGAGTGACAGCGACTGAATCCGCGCCGGACCAAACGTTTTGCCGACTGGCGTGACGCGATTGAGATCCGCGTCATTCGCCGCGTCCCCTTGGCCCGCCTGCGGTGCCCTCGACAGCGCCGACCCAGGCGGCGCCGCAGTCAGGGCCGGCGGGGGAGCGGGCGGCGTATTGGTTTGCGTAATGACGTTGCCCTTGCCGCCATCGATGAAGAAGCCCCGCTCCGTCGACCAGCCCAGACCCAGATTGAGCGGAATCCTCTTCTCGCCCGGCAGAATCTGAGACAGGAAGCCGTCGCCGCTTTTGTCGAAATTCAGCACCAGTTCGCTCTTTCGCGACACCGCCCTGACGCCGGCAACCGCGGTGGAAAATTCGACTTCGAGTTCGAACTGTCCGAATTCCAGATGCGAGCCGTCTTCCTTGCCAAACCGGTACAGGGGGTCGTCCTCGCTGCCTCCTTCGAACCCCACCTTGATGCTCGGCTGGCCGGGAAATCCTCCGCCGCTCAGTTCGCGAAACTTTTCGAAGTGGATGAACAAGTCGCCCAGCGTCAGCGACGGCGTGAGCTTGAATCGCCAGTCTTTGTTCAGCCTGATGTTGAAGCTGCCGCCAATCTCGAACGACACCAGCAGGCCGGGGCCGCCATGGATCTTGGGAACGAACAGGAACGTGACCGTACCGTTCTTGTCCACCGCCTTCTTGGGGTCCAGCAGGTCACGCTCTTTCCAATTGAAGCGGACGGACAGCGTGCGCTCGGACATCTTGTCCAGCAGCGGCGTCGGCGAGCCGGGCGCGGGGTCCCAACCGTAGAGCGGCTCGATGGCGATTACCGACAGGTCGCCATCGTCCTGTCTTGTCGTGCCCGGTTTGACATCCGCAATCTCGAGGATCGCCAGCGCGGCCGCAAGCGGAATGAACACGGTGTCGGAAAAGGTGCGCGCCTGATCCTCGTCGTCGAGGAGCCAGCCGCGGCTCTTGAAAATCGTGACGAAGCGATTCCACACGACATGGGGAATGGTGGCCGTGACCGGCTCTTCCAGGAACCCGAGCGGCTGAGCCACCCAATAGATGATCGGACCAGCCGGCAGCAAGTGCAGCCGCAGGTAGTCCACCATCAGGATGTCGAGGAGGCGGTGGGTTATTTCCAGGATGTCGAGGTGGACGCCCTCGACGTCCAGCGCTTTGACGAAGTTCGTCAGCGTGGTGAAGATGTCCTTGATGTCGCCGAGCGCTTTCTTGAAATCGTCGAAGCTCGGATCCTTGGCGTCGCGATAGGCGCGAATGTTGGCCAGGCTCTTTTCGGGCACCACCAGCTTCGCGGCCTTGCTCGACGAGAGGCCCAGGACCTTTCCCAGGTCCTGGGCGTGCGCCGCGGAGACCTCGGTCTCGATGCTGATGGTCTTGCGGTATTCGTTGATCCCCTTGATTTGATGCTGCGGGAACGTTTGGCCGACGGCAATGGTCGGGGGCAGCCCCAAATCGATCAGCACTTCGGCCCGCGCCGCGTCGTCGTTCAGGCGATCGGCGATCCACTCGTAGAACTCGCCGATCTTGCCGACGACGCCCTGGAGGAAGTTTTCGGCGCTCACGGCTGACCTCGCAACACAGGCTTCTTCTCGTCGGGATCGCCCGTGAGGCGGGCTTTGTGAATGGTGAAAGGCTGATGGTCCTCGGAGGCGTTGGGCAGCTCGTACGGGAACACGCTGCGCAATTCCTGGATGGCGTGCAGCACGTCCTGGTTCTGGGCGTCCTTGATGTTCTTGAAGTGGATCAGCCCCAGATTGTTGCCCATTGCGATCTGCCGGCCGTTGCGCATGACGTCGAAGCTCCGGTGGTGACGGGACGCCAGCCGGCGATAGGGATCCGCAAACGTGCTGCGAAAGTTGGGGTCGGTCGTCGGGGCGCTCGGAATGTCCGTCCCCGCCGACGGGGGCTTGGCGACCTCCGGACGTTCCTTGTCCGGTTCGTACGGCGGTCCGTTGAATTCAGGCCGCTGGTCGAGCAGGACCTTGATCCGCCAGGACCAGTCGGGGGCCGTGGTGGCTGCTGTGCCCTCGGGCCAGCCGAATGCGGGAAGCAGCATCGGCGCCTCTTCGAGTCGTGCACGTAGCGCCGGAGCCGCCTTTGCCGCCTTCTCATTCAGGACCTCGGCCTTCGCAATCCAGCCGAGGCGCTCGGCATTGATGCCGGCGCGCACCAGCCGCTGCGCGCGTCCGATCCGGAGATCGATGTTGCGCACGTAGCTGGGAAGCACCTTCTTGAATCCACTCGACGTGAATTGAACGAACCGGCACGGGTTGGGCGCGAGGTCCGTCTTCTTCCAGTAGCTCATGGCTTGCGCGGAACCGTAGTGCACGTCGCCAGAGAGCAAGACGACCTTCCGATAGGGCTCCAGCCGTTTCAGCAGGGCTTCGGTCGCTTTCGGATCGAACGCCCAGGCCTCGATCGCATCAGGATTCGTACCCGGCATGCCGCGCAAGGTTTCATTGCCGTTGGCGATCGCCTCTTTGACGTCGAACGCGCGATAGGCCAGGGGCGCGACGATCTCGTCGAACATCGGCGGCCCCAGCACCGGCAGCGGCGCCACGACGATCAACACTTGCTTTCCCGCCGGCAGCGGCCCGGCCGGGATCTGCTTTTCGATCACGTCCAGCGTGATGTTGGTCGGCGGTCCGCCCCGCGTGACCCAGTTGCGCTGCGTGCGGTTATCGATGACGAGAACCAGATGCTGCGGCCCGGCCACGGAATAGTGCCAGGACAACTGATCGTCGAATTTCAACGGATCGATCGTGCGGCGATTGAGGCCGAAGAGCTGCTCGATTTCGTCGTTCGCCGTCTGTTGCGTCGCCGCCGTCGAGGTCGCGGTGAACAATTGCGTGGCGAGCTCGAGCAGCCGTTTCGGTTTCCCCTGGGTGTATTTGTCGGGATCGTTTCCCCACCCTTGGAACAGCGCAAAGGCGAGCATCCCGTTGCGGACGATGGCGCGGCCCAGCGGGTTGGTCATCACGCGGTCGCGCCACATCGGATTCAGATTCCAGTCGTCGGTAACCTCGTGATCGTCCCACATCATGTAGGTCGGGACGTTGGCCATGGCGCGGCGGACCTTGTGCTGGAATTTCAGCGCCTGCGCGCAATTGTTCCGGCGCTGGTCTGCCGTTGTCCTGTATCGTTCCTCCAAATCGTCTTTGAGCTGCTTGATGAAGCTCTGAAACTTGCCCTGCTCGGCCGCCGTGAGGGTGTCCGCAAAGGTGTAGACCTTGGGGAACTGCGCACGCTGAGGCGAGCCGGCGCCCGGGAGTTTTCCGGGTTCGAGCGTATCCGTGTCGATCGAGTCGCGCTCGACCGGATCGAGGTCGTCCTTCTTCTTGATGGCCGACTTCAATTCGTCGGCGGTCAGCGTTTTGAACGCGAAATCGGTAAAACGCCGAAGCAGGGCGTCCACGATCTTGGGCTGGTTCTTGTCGTCGCGCCGGCGGAACAACGGCAACACG
>Ga0157379_10006174_pt1 | contig 10318 bp, 7 predicted proteins | sample S25metaG_FD_121802 | JGI IMG/M metagenome (GOLD analysis project Ga0157379, IMG submission 121802) | Switchgrass rhizosphere microbial communities from Kellogg Biological Station, Michigan, USA - S2-5 metaG | ecosystem: Host-associated > Plants > Roots > Rhizosphere > Soil | place: USA: Michigan... | reverse complement strand
TGGGGCTTTTCGCGGTCAGCCTGCTGGCGACGGTCGCACTATTCTACATCGCCAAGGAGGACTTCATCCCGTCGGTGGATACCGGCCAGATCCAGGTCGCCACGGAGGCCGCAGACCGCGTCTCGTTCGACTCCATGGTCCGGATGCAGCGCCAGATGGCCGACATCGCCCAGCGCGATCCCAATGTGCAGTCGGTGGTGTCGTCGGTGGGTTCGGGCGGCGGCCCGCGCAGCAGCGGCACCAACATCGGCTCCATGCTGCTGAAGCTCAAGGATCTGAGCAAGCGCAAGTTGTCGGCTGACGAGATCATCCAGGAACTGCGGCCCAAGCTGCAAGGCATTCCCGGCATCAATGCCTATATGCAGAACCCGCCTTCCATCCGGGTTGGCGGGCAGCAATCCAAGTCCACCTATCAATATGTTCTGCAGGACACCAACCAGCAAGAACTGGACAGTACGGCCCTGAAGCTGCTGGCCGCCTTGCAGCGCGCGCCGGGTTTCGCCGACGTCACCACCGATATGGACCTGAACGCGCCCGCCGCCAATGTCGATATCGACCGCGACCAGGCCGCCGCCCACGGTGTATCGGTGCAGTCGATCGAGACGGCGCTGGGCGCGTCTTTCGGTGGGGAGCAGATCTCCACGCTCTATGCCAGCGATGCGGAATATTGGGTGATGCTGGAGCTCCTGCCTCAGTATCAGCGCGATACGTCATCCATCAATCTGCTTTATGTGTCGTCCAGCCTGAGCAGTGGTGGAGCCGGGTCCGGAAGCGTGAGCAGCGGCACCGGCACATCCACGGGCGCCACCAGCCTGGCCAGCGCCAACAACACTCCCACTATCGTGCCGCTGAATGCGGTGACCCATGTGCGTATGGGCACCATGCCGCTGTCGATCAACCATCTGGGGCAGCTGCCGTCGATAACCATCTCCTTCAATCTGTTGCCGGGCTTTGCGCTGTCGGATGCAGTGACCGCTATCGCCGCGGCGCGGGAGGAGGCCGATATCCCTGCGACCGTGCAGGGTCAGTTCCAGGGCCAGGCGCAGGCGTTCCAGAGTTCGCTGGCCAATATCGGCATCCTGCTCGCCATCGCCATCATGACGGTCTACATCATCCTGGGCATTCTCTATGAAAGCTTCGTCCACCCGCTGACGATCCTGTCCGGCCTGCCCAGCGCCGCGGTCGGCGCCCTGATCACCTTGCAGCTGTTCGGAATTCCACTCAGCCTCTATGCCTTTGTCGGCATGATCATGCTGATCGGCATCGTCAAGAAGAACGCCATCATGATGATTGACTTTGCCCTGCACCGCGAACGGCAGGAGCATGTCAAACCGGATCAGGCGATCTTCGAGGCGGCATTGGTGCGCTTCCGCCCCATCATGATGACCACCATGGCGGCGCTGTTGGGCACCTTGCCGGTGGCCGTCGGCTTCGGCGCCGGATCGGAAGCGCGCCGGCCGCTGGGTTTGGCGGTTGTGGGCGGGCTGATGGTGTCCCAGCTCCTGACCCTCTACATCACGCCTGTCATCTATGTGTATCTCGACCGGCTGGGTGAAAGAGCCTCGCATTGGGGCTTTTTGGGAAAGCCACGCAAGGCGCGGTCCGGCAAGCCAGGGTCCGCCCCGCCCAGTGCTACGCCCGCACCGGCGGAGTAGTGCTATTCGCTTGGCCTTCGCCTGGCTGCTTGACAGTTTTGCCCGTCGCTTCTTTGCTGTTGTCTCAAAACACAAGGGAGGGACGGCATGTGCGATGAGTTCATTCACCCCGGCTTGGTCACCGATTCCAGGCTTTCGCGGCGCAGCTTCGGCCTGATGACGGCCGCCAGCGCCGGCCTCGCCACAGCACCCGCCCTGGCGCAATCCAATGTGGTCGAAAAGGATGTCGAGGTGAAAACCGCCGACGGCACCTGCGACGCGGTGCTGTTTCATCCCGCCGGGCAGGGAAGCTGGGCGGCCGTGCTGGTGTGGCCCGATATCATGGGCTTGCGCCCGGCCTTCCGCGACATGGGCCGCCGACTGGCGGGCCAGGGCTATACGGTGCTGGTGCCCAATCCCTTCTACCGCTCGGCCAAGGCGCCTGTGATTGGGGACAATTTCGATTTCAGCAATCCCGAGCAGCGCGCCAAGCTGATGGGCTATCGCTCCGCCATGAGCGATGACGTCATCGACCATGATGCCCAGGCCTATCTTTCCTTCCTGGATGCGCAAGCCCAGACCAGCAAGACGCGCAAGGCGGGCGTGCAGGGTTATTGCATGGGCGGCGCCCTGTCCTTCCGCACGGCGGCGGCGGTCTCCGGCCGGATCGGCGCGGTGGGCAGCTTCCATGGCGGCAATGGGTTGGTGACCGCCACGCCCAACAGCCCGCATCTTCTGATCGCCAAGACCAATGCCAACTACTTGGTCTGCCAGGCGCAGAATGACGATGCGCAGAATCCCAAGATGAAGGACGACCTCAAAGCGGCCTTTGTCACCGCCAAGCGCCCGGCAACGGTGGAGGTCTATCAGGCCAATCACGGATGGTGCGTCAAAGGCGGCCAGGCCTATAACGAGGCCGAAGCCGAACGGGCCTGGACGGCGCTGGGACAGCTCTACAAGACCAATCTGGCGTAAGCGCAAAAGGAAAGCGGCGCTCCAAGGGGTGCCGCTTATGGCGCGGGCTCGTTGGTTGCTTCGATCAACAGGCGCACGAACTCCTTCATCTTGGCACCGTCGATCCAGCGCACCACCGCGACCATGTCGTGCTGATAGTCGACAAAGATGATGTTGGCGCCGTCGCCATTGTAGGAGAGGCTGTCCTCGCGCGCCGCTGGATACAGTTTCTTGCTGGTGTTCAAGTACCAGTTGCAAAAGCCATAGCCGGGATTGGGTCCGGTGGGGGTGCGCGCCATCGCCACCCATTGGTCGGAAAGAATGGTTTTGCCGTCCCACTTGCCTTTGTTGAGGCCCAAAAGCCCCAACCGCGCCTGGTCGCGCGCCTGAAGGAACATGCCGCCGCCCCAATGGCCGCCACCGCTCACCACATGGATGCGTTTGCCGTCCACTTCGGTCCAGCTATTGTCATAGCCTTCCCAGTGCCACTGGTCCGACATGCCGATAGGATCGGCAATATATTCCTTGAGCACTTCGGGCAGCGGACGTTTCCACAAATGGGTTAGAGCCAGGGCCAGCGCGTTCACCCGCACGTCGTTGTATTTCCACGCCTTGCCCACCGGCGGCGGGCCTTTGGCGAGTTCGCTCCAGGGTTTGCCTTCCTCGGGCCGGTCCGCCCACCAGGGCTTGCCCCACATGGTGCCGATCCAGCCGGATTGCTGGCGCAGCATGTCGTTCCAGGTGATGGGCTGGTTGTGCTCCAGCATGAAATCCGGCGTCGGGCGCACATAGTCGATCACCCGGTCGTTGATATTCTTGATCATGCCCTTGTCGAAGGCGATGCCAGCAACCGAAGACAGGAAGGTCTTGGTGACCGAGAAGGTCATGTCCACGTCTTTGGTCCTGCCCCATTCCGCCACGATATAGCCGTGGCGGATGATGATGCCGTTGGCGGGCGCGTGCACCTTCAGGGGGCCGATGGGCGAGGAGAAAGCCTCGCCGGTATATTTCAACGGCACCGAGATGCGCAGGTCGCGGATGTCGACCACCTTGGCCTGTTCGGGCGGATATTGAAGCTCGGCCGAAACCGCGAAATCGATCGCCGCTTTCAGCTTGGCGGGATCGAGCTTTTCCTGCTGCGGGGTGTGGGCGGCCCAGGCGTCGCCTTTGGGCGGGAAATAGTCGGCGGCGGATCCGGGCGAAATCAGTGCCGCGCTCAGCAGAGCCAGGACAAATCGCTTCATGGACGTCCCCTTTTTTGCGAAGCTTCTTGGGGGTCACGGACTTTGTCAATTGTTGGCGGCCAAGGGAATACAAGCTTGCCGCAATAGGCTAAAACCGGTCCCATAATAAAAAGACGCAAGGGATCATCATGGCTTTGTCGTTCGATCGTTCGGCCGCCTTGATCGCCGAGGCCGCGAAACATGTCGCGGGCGGGGTCAATAGCAATTTCCGCATTGGCATGGCGGGCGGGCCGCTGGTGTTTCAGCGCGGCGAGGGACCCTATCTGATCGATGCCGATAACAACCGGCTGATCGACTATTATTGCGGCATGGGCGCCATGGTGCTGGGCCATTCTCCCGCCGGTGTGCAGCAGGCGGTCAAGGACCAGGTCGACAAGGGCATTCTCTATGCCGGCCAGTCGGAGATCGAGTTCGAAGCCGCCAACATCATCTGCGAACGCATCCCTTCCGCCCAGCGCATCCGCTTCGGCTCTTCGGGTTCGGAAGTGGCGCAGGCCGCTTTCCGGCTGGCCCGCGCCGCCACCGGCAAACGCATCATCCTGAAATTCGAAGGCCATTATCACGGCTGGTTCGACAATATCCTGTGGTCCACGGCGCCGGCGCAGAATGCGGCGGGACCGGAAGACGCGCCCGTCCTGGTGGCGGGCAGTGTGGGGCAGGACAAAATCGATGCCGCCGGGCTGGACGTGATCGGCTGGAACAGTCTGGAGCGGCTGGAAGCGCGGCTGGCCAAGGGCGATGTCGCTGGCGTGATCATGGAGCCGGCCATGTGCAACCAGGGCGCCATCGCACCCGCGGCCGGTTATCTGGAAGGTGCGCTGGCCGCCTGCCGCAAGCATGGCGCGATCCTGATCTTTGACGAGGTGATCACCGGTTTCCGGTTGGGCCGGGAAGGCGCGCAGGCGCGTTTCGGCGTGACGCCGGACTTATCCATTTTCGCCAAGGCCATCGCCAACGGCTTTCCAGTGGCGGCGATTGTCGGCCGGGCCGATCTGCTGGATCTGTTCGCCACCGGCGGGGTGCTGCATGGCGGCACCTTCAATGCCCAGCCGGTGACCATGGCGGCGATGGTGGCGACCCAGAAGGCGCTTACGCCGCAGGGCTATGCGGACGCGTCAAAGCGCGGTGTGCGGCTGCGCGACGGCATTCGCGATATCCTGAAACAGGCTGGTTTCAAGGCCCAGGTCACCGGCTTTGAACTGATGTTCCATGTCGGCTTTGGGCTGGACGCGCCGGCGCGCAACTATCGCGACCTGCTCAAATCCGACAAGGCGTCTTATGTAAAGTTTGCTCATGCCTTGTTGAAACGCGGTGTACGGGTGTTGGAGCGGGGCGCCTGGTTCATTTCTTTCGAGCATGACGACAGCGTGATCGATACGACCCTGGAAGCCGTGCGCGGCGCGGCCCAGGAGATCGCCTAGCTCAGCCGGACGCCCGCTTTGGGTCCTTGAACAGGAACCAGGTCAGGGCATGGGCCGAAGAGGACGCCGCCAGCGCCAGCGCAAAGGCCATTCCAACCCCCGTCATGCCCAGCAGGAAATAAAGGGCAATACAGAAAGTCCCCACCGACGCCAGCCCCATGGACATGCCGGCCACCGCCTCCTGCACGGCATGGCGGCCATATTGCAGATGGCTGGAGATGCAGATGATGGAGCCCATCACCGGAAAGGTGGTGAAGATGCCCGACCATTTGCTGCCCAATGCGCCGGCAAACTGTGTGATCACCACCGTCAGCGCCGCGCCCGCGATCATGCGGGCGGGCAGGCCCCACCACACATGCTCGCGCTCTTCATCCGACGGTTCGCCGCGGGGATAGACGAACAAAGCAGCAAGGAAAGCGGCAAAGGGCAGCAGTTCCAGCCAGCGCGAGCCGCCCTGCATTGCCACGGCGGCGACCGCTACCGCCGTCCAGACCGTAAAGCCGATCAAAGTGCACCACAGCCAGCCCAGCCTGCGGGAACAGAAGGCATAAGTCATGGTGAAGGCCAGCCATGGCACCAGCCCGAAATAGGCGCCCAGTGCCGCCTGGCTGCCGAAGGCGACGCCGTGATCCAGAGTGACGAACAGCAGAAGCGGCCCACCCACGATGGGAAAACCTGCCAGCCAGCCCGCCACGCGCGGACCGTGCAGCCGCTCGACAATGCCGAACACCAGCAGCGCCAGCGGCACAATGGTCAGTTTCAGGATCAGCAAATCAGGGCCCCCGCCGCACCATCGTGACCAAAAAATCCCGCCACGCCAATGGTGCATCGCCACATCGCTTGCGGAGGCCCAAAAAACCACCGAAAGTTTACGCGTCAGGGGAAGGTGCGATCATGACCAGGGTTTTTATCGCCGGGATTTTTCACGAAACCCATTCCTTTTCAGGCGATACCACCGGGCTGGAAGGCTTTGTCATCCATCGCGGCCAGGAAATCCTGAACCGTCGCGGCGATGCCTCACAGGTGGACGGATTTCTTTCGGTGGCCGAGCGTGAAGGCTGGGAAGTGGTGCCCAGCGCGGTCTATACCGGCGGCGCGTCCGGCACGGTGGACCATGCGGTGTTCGAGACCTTCTGGAGCGAGGTAAAACCGGCGCTGGAAAAGGCGCTGGCGGATGGACTGGATGCGATCCACCTGTCGTTGCATGGCGCCATGGTGACCAGCGCGTGCGACGATCCGGAAGGCGAGTTGATGGCGCGCATCCGTGCCATGCCGGGGGCGGAAAAACTGCCGGTCTATTGCGTGGGCGATTTGCACGGCACCCTCACGCCGCAAATGGGCAACCTGTCGGATTGCATGATCTTCTATCGCGAATGTCCGCATACCGACGCCTTCGACAGCGCCGTTCTGTCTTCGGAATTGCTGGCGCGTTGCCTGAATTCGGGCGTGAAGCCGAAACATTTCGTGCTGGTGACGCCCATCGTCTGGCCGCCGACCGGCACCGGCACCCGCGATGGTCCGATGCGGGCGCTGGAAGATGCCGCGCGCCGGATGGAAAAGGAAATTCCAGGCGTGCTGGCGGTCAATGTGGTGGGCGGCTATGCCTTCTCCAACGTGCCTTATGCCGGTGTGGCGTTCAGCATCATCACCGAAGGCGACGAAACGGCAGCGCAGGAAGGCTTGCGCGAACTGGCATCCATCGCCTGGGAGATGCGCCAGGGCGGCATTCCCCAGCAGCACGACCTGGATCGGGTGGTGCGCGAATTCAAGGAAAGAAACAGCGTGGCCGGCGGGCCGGTGCTGCTGGTGGAACCGGCAGACAATATCGGCGGCGGCGCGCCCGGCGACGGCACCGATGTGATGCGGGCGCTGCTCAAGTACGACATCCAGGGCGCGGGTGTGGCGATTGCCGATGCCGAAAGCGTCGCGGCGCTGCGGGAGGTGCCCATCGGCGGCAAGATCACCTTGCCGATTGGCGGCAAAGGCAGTCCACTCGATCCCGGACCGGTCACTTTGGAAGTGGAAGTGATCTCGCGTAGCGACGGTGTGTTCGAGCTGGAGGACAAACACTCCCACCTGGTGGGGTCGCTGGGCAAGATCATCCGCATGGGCCCGTCGGCGGTGGTGAAGCATCGCGGCCTCACCATCCTGCTCACCAGCAAGAAGCTGCCGCCCTTCGACCTGGGGCAGTGGCGCAGCCAGGGCATCAATCCCGAAGATCTCAGCATGATCGGCATCAAGGCGGCGGTGGGCCACCGTGTCGCCTATGGCAGGATCATGTCCGAGGAATTCACCGTGAATACCTCGGGGCCCTGCACCTCCGACATCACCCGGCTGCCTTACACCAAGCTGCGGCGCCCGGTGTTTCCGCTGGACCGGCTGGAGGCCTGACATGCTCGACCGGCGGGCCGTGCTGGGTGGGACCGGCCTGCTGGCTTTCCCGGCACAGGCCTTTCTGACCGAAGCTAAGGCGACAGGCAATCGCCGCATTATCAATGCGATGATGCCGGTCGAGCCGGCGCACCTGAACTATCCCTTGTTCAACACCAGGATCATGCAGGAGATCTGCGGCAACATTAATGAGTCCCTGTTGCTGTTCGACTGGCAGTTCAAGCCGCATCCCAATCTGGCGCGGGCTTTTGAGATGTCGCCGGACGGGCTGACCTACACCTTCCATCTGCGCTCCGATGTGCTGTGGCATGACGGTGTAAAATTCACGGCAAAGGACGTGGCTTTCAGCTGTGGTGAGATGCTGCCGCAACTCAATCCCCGCAGCCGCAATGCCTTCAGCCATATCGAAAGCATCGGAACGCCGGACGCTTATACCGTGGTCTTCCGGCTCAAACAGCCCTTCAATGCTTTCCTGTTGTCGCTGATGGCATCCAGCGCGCCGATGATGCCGGCGCATATCTATCAAGGCACCGATTTCCGTACCAACCCCTTCAACTTCAAACCTATCGGTACCGGGCCCTTCAAATTCGCCGAATGGAAGCGGGGGCAGTATATCCATCTGGCGCGCAACGACCGCTATTGGCGTCCCGGCCAGCCCAGCCTGGACGGTATCTATTATCGCCTCTGCGCCACGCCGGAGCAGCGCATGGTGGCGATGGAGACCGGCGCCGTCGACGTGGCTCTGGCCGACGACATCGAAACGGTGGTGAATTCGCGGCTGGTGGCCAATCCGAATCTGGTGGCGCGCGACGATGCCTATAACGGCACCGGCGAAATCGTGGTGATGGAATTAAACCAACGGCGCTGGCCTTTCAGCGACCGCCGCTTCCGTGCCGCCTTCATGCATGCGGTGGACCGGGAATTCCTGGTCAAGGCCATCAATTTCGGCCTGGGCAAGGTGGCGCACAGTCCCATTCCTTCCACTGCGCCTTACTACGACGACAAGGCGCTGACCAAGTATCCGTATGATCCCGGGCGGGCACGCGCCTATCTGGACGATATGGGATTGAAGCCGAAGCGGGATGGTATGCGCTACCGGTTCGGCGTCATGATGATTCCGGATGGCGGCGGCTACTGGACGCGGAGCGCGCAATATATCAAGCAAGCGCTGGCGGATGTGGGGCTGGATGCCTTCCTGGAAGCCACCGACTGGCCGACCCAGAGCCGGCGCAGCGGCAATTGGGAATTCGATTGCGACTGCAATTCCTATGGCGAGTATGGCGACCCCGCCATCGGCACCTCGCGATTTTATCTGACCTCCAACATCCGCAAGGGCGTGCCGCTGACCAATCTGCAGGGCTATTCCAATCCGGAAATCGACCGGCTGTTCCCCCAAGCGGCGGTGGCGATCAATCGCGAGGAGGCGCAAGCCTGCTATAGCCGGATTCAGCAGATATTGACCCACGATGTCGCCATGCTGTGGCTCTTTGAGCGCAAGCCGATGCTGTTCCACAACAAGCGGCTGAAGAATGTGGTGATGGGCCCCAATGGTCCGTCGGATGGTTTTGGTGCGGCGACCCTGGCATGAAGCTGCGTTATATCGCCGGCCGCCTGGTCAAGACGGTGATGGTGGTCATCGCCGTGGTGGTGCTGAGTTTCTTCCTGATTCGCCTGGCGCCTGGCGATGCCGCCACCGTGATGGCGGGCCAGTCCGGCTATGCCGACGAAGCCTTCATGAAAAGCCTGCGCGCCGAATATGGCTTGGACCAGCCGGTGCCGGTGCAGTTGTGGAGATATGTGCGTGCCGTGGCGCATGGCGACCTGGGCACTTCTTATGAGCGGCGTCAGCCGGTCGCCACCGTGATCCTGGAACGGCTGCCCAATACCCTGTTGCTGGACGCCTTCGCGCTGCTGGTCGCGGCCGCGGGCGGCATTTGGTTGGGCGGGCTGGCGGCGCGGCGGCCCGGCTCGGCGGGCGACAGTGCCCTGACCGTGCTGTCGATGCTGTTCTATGCCGTGCCGCAATTCTGGCTGGGCATGATGATGGTGCTGGTCTTTGCGGTATGGCTGGCCTGGCTGCCGCCTTTCGGCATCGAGACCATGGGCGCCGATTACACCGGCCTGGCTCGACTGGGCGACGTCGCCCAGCACATCATCCTGCCGGGCATGACCCTGGCACTTTATTTCCTGGCCAGCTATGCGCGGCTGACCCGCGCCGCGATGATCGAGGTGGCGGACCAGGATTTCGTCAAGACGGCGCGCGCCAAGGGGTTAACCGAACGTCAGGTGGCGCGCCGCCATATCCTGCGCAATGCCTTGATCCCGCTGGTGACCTATGCCGGCCTGCAGGCTTCCATACTGGTGGGCGGCAGTGTTCTGGTGGAGAATGTCTTTTCCTGGCCCGGTGTCGGCACGCTCGCCTATGAGGCGGTGACGGGACGCGACAATCCCTTGCTGCTGGGCATCTTCATCGTCACCGCCATCCTGGTCAGCCTGTTCAACCTGATCACCGATATCGCCTATTCCATCGCCGATCCCCGGGTGGAGCTGGGCTGATGGGATTTGTGCGCAGATTCCTGGCGCGCCCCACCACGGCGGTGGGTCTTGGCGTGTTTCTTCTGATCGTGGCCATCGCCTTGGGCGCGCCGCTAATCTTCGCGCGCGGGCCGTTCAG
>Ga0157379_10006172_pt1 | contig 10320 bp, 7 predicted proteins | sample S25metaG_FD_121802 | JGI IMG/M metagenome (GOLD analysis project Ga0157379, IMG submission 121802) | Switchgrass rhizosphere microbial communities from Kellogg Biological Station, Michigan, USA - S2-5 metaG | ecosystem: Host-associated > Plants > Roots > Rhizosphere > Soil | place: USA: Michigan... | reverse complement strand
CGACAGGCCAGATGTGTGTCTGAGCTTGGAAAGTTTTTGCAAAAGTTTCGGGGGTTAACTTCGGATCGGAAATGTTGTGTGGTCCGTTGGCGGCAGATATAAAAGCGGCCAGTTCGCGGCTAGCCTCACTTACCCGCCCAGAGAGTGAGGCCGGGAGCGTCGCGGTCTATTGGTGAGGGGGCCAAGCGACGCTAAGGGCGTTACGTGATAAGTGGGTATCCGTAACGCCCACCCTTTCTTTACTGACATGGGCCACACGCGACGCAGACCAAAACATCTTGCCAGGAAGCTACTCAAAATCCGTGAGGCGCTGGGCCTATCCCAAGCCGAGCTAACCACTCAGCTTAACGTTGGCATCCGTTTCAGCGAGATCTCCAAATACGAAAACGATCAACGCGAGCCACCGCTAAATGTGTTGCTTGCTTATGCTCGTCTTGCGAAAGTTCCGCTTGAGCAGATAGTTGATGATGAAGAGGACTTGAGGCTTTAGCATGCTGTGGACATTTTGCCGCACTGAATTATTTATCGCTCTTTGGCCTTGAAAATACACACAGTAGGTATAGACTGCCGAACTAACGAATCTCTTAGCCTCACAAGCATCGCCCAGAACGTGAGGCGCGAGGGGCGTGCCGCCGGGGGCTCAGAAATGGTAGCGCCCTTAATCTGATCACTACTGCTCGAACACTTTTCAGAGCAGTTAGGGGATTCATCCCATTGATCACCAACAAGCTTACCAGTACTATTTTTCAGCAACTTCGCATTCGTCACGGCTCGCCACAAACGGAGCAATCAATATGAGAGCAGCACCAGCAGCAGCACCAGCACCAGCACCACAAGCAGCAAGACGGTCACCAGCGCGACGCAATGCGGAGGACGATAATTGGCCCGAGATTCTAGTTGAGCAGATAAGGTACTTAGAAGAGTGGGCTCAAGACAATCGCCGAGACTCTCGCCGTGACTTAATACGGTTTTGGGCTCTCAAAATACCGGCCATTCTTTTCTCCGCAAGTGCAGGGGCACTGACCTATTTCAATTTACAGGCAATCTCGATCATCATGGGCGCAGTCGCAAGTCTATGTGTGTTGGTTGACAGTTTGAATCCGGGCGGAATGTTGCGGAATATTCACTACAAAGCGTTTCACGATTTGCGACAGCTTCAGCACGATATTAAAACTGAGTGGATGCTTAATCGAAGACGCGCGACAGATGCTGAGTCGGAGCACGCCATGTGTTGCGGCATCATTGAAAAAACTCAACCTGAAATAAAACGCATAGCTAATTATCTGAAGAATGCAGAAACTTCTCTTGGTGCCAAGCCAAACTAACCTGATGCGCCTCGAAGTTAGGGGGCTGTTGAAGGTTAACTGTGTCGGGTGTCGTGGAACTGCGGAATGGTACGATACGATTCAGAAAACGCAACAGCCGCAAAGTGTCTCCACGTCGCGGCTGATTAAGTTAAGCCTCACGGCTCCTGAGTTGATCGAATTATATCAGTCGGCAAAGTTGTAGTACGCGAAGGAAAGCGCGAGCGCCGGACGCGCTTCGTGACGCGCTCGCCAAAAAGATCACGTTGATCGAGAAAGCTCAGTGACACTGAAAAATCACCGCCGTCTGGTCGTTCATAACGAAAACGCTTTCAGGTTCTTTAGTCGGCTTCTTAGGTAGTGACTAAGAATAGCTCGCCGCGAGTAAAGAAGACCACGTAACGGAACATGCGGGCCAGTATCCAAGTGAAACAGGTTTACCCAATTTTTTCCTCTGCGCTCTTTTAGAAAGCTCTCAACGTCTAAAACCCAAAGGCCCACTTTTGTCTTAAATTGATCGGATAACGTGACATTAGTTAGCGCGTTGCATTCTCCTAGCAAACTCGCGCCTTCAATCATAAAGTCCGTCAATCGTTCGTTGAAATCGTCCGGTAGCTGTGAGGACGTTACCGGCCTCGGATCGTTAATGTCTATCTCTATCGGGATGCTGACGGAGCCTGACTTTCTCGACATTGGACGAACTTCCGGCAATATGTGGCGTCCGCCAAACGCATCGACAACCGTCAGTCGCAATCGGCAGTCCGTGTTTGTCTGAATGAGTGTTTTTGTGAGCACGAAATTCAACCAACCGTGTTGAGGTATCCCGCGCTTTAACACTTCGTGGCGATTTGCATATAAGTCTTTATACTTGGTTTTTACGCCTTCAGGATTAGTGGGTAATCCAAATTTATCGAACGCTGGCCGCACCCACTGTTCTCCCGTGATCGAGATATTTGTCGCTTCATATTCTTTCCCGTCTGCTAGGACCGTTAACTCATATCGATCTATAGCGGTCTCGGTCAGATTGTGATTAACAAGCGTGACCACGATTGGAATATAGGTGACGTTTAAATAACTACGAGTTACACCGATGAACAGAGAGTCTTCATCGATACGGCCTCGAATATCCGGGTAAATTCGCGCTCTCTCCAGGGCTTTATGCTCTCTAGCCCACAGCCTGTATGCGGCCACGAAAAGACATAGCGCAAAGGTTATCCATAAGGCTTTGCGTGACACCTCATTCGTCGGGGTAAACAAAACCACCCAAACGGCGAGGACCACCGATGCGATTCCGCTCACAAGTGTCAGCCAATCGTTATAGAGCGCGGCGAAGAAGTCCCGCAGCATGGAGCGGCAATCTCTACTTTCGGCAAGACTAGAGGATCGAAATTTCCCACACACTAACCGCCGACGTGTGCCGGGAGTGTGCCAACTCAGTGACACAGAGTGCCACTCAGAGATACTGGGATTATAGGCCAAAAGGACATTAGCGAATCAACTCAGGAGTGAATTGATAAAAAGTGACCGAAGGTAATGAGGCAACTTAACGATTTGTCATAACCTCAAGCCCAGGTGATCGCAAGGCGCATCCGTCAAGTCCTGCTCTGTTCCGAGGTAACGCTCCGTCGTTTGAATGGAGCTATGGCCCAGCGAGAGCTGGATCTGATCGAGTCCTGATCCGCCTTTGTGGGCCAGCTTGGCGAAGGTGCGACGTAGATCATGCGGTGCGACTTTGGCGAAGCCTAACGCCTGAGCGTACTCAACAACCATGTTATAGATCGCCTGCTCCGTCATTCGCTCGCCTGTACTGCGTCCACCTTTGTTCACTGGCCGGAAAACGTTTCCCTCTCTCAGTTCTGCGTGTGATGCGTACTCATCGATTGCAGCCTTAGTCCACGCCGGCATCGGCACACTGCGCACCTTATTGCGCTTGCCTAGGATGTCAACCAACACCCAGCGTCCGTCTCGCTGCTGAATCCGATCAAACGTCAAACCAGCCGCTTCTGTGCGTCGCAGACCACAACCTAACAGCAATGCGAGGATCGCTCTGTCGCGCAAACCTTTGAGTGTTGCTGTATCTGGCGCATTCAACAGTTGCTGTGCTTGGTGCTTAACCAGCCAGTTACCGGAGCGCATTCCCTCCTGACGAATCCCCTTGACCGCTCGGATGCCGTTTGCGAGCTGTGGATCTAATGCGCCGTTGTCGGATGCCTCTGTCGCGAGTTTGCGGATTGCTGAGAGTCGTTGATTGATCGTTGCTGCTGATAGTCCTGATGCTCGACATGTTTGTGTTTCAAGAGTTGAGCGAAGTCCGCGAGCAGACCGAAAAGTGGATGAAAGAATACAACGAAGAAAGACCACATGAGTCTCTGGGCCATATGACACCCAGGGAATATCTCTTAACCCCGCGACCGGAAATCTCTACTAATGACCGGACCTAAACCGGGGAGGGTTACAGTGCTGAATAAATAATTTGTCAAACAAAGCCTAGGTTCATACCGGTCATATCAATATAATATTTACACTTGGGCAATTTGCCCTATTCAGAAAAAGAATCCGGAAAAACGTTGACACCAGAACAATGTGGTAGTAGCGTACGCTCGTCTCATTGCCAGAGGAGTCTCGCCTTCTGGTGCCTCTCTTCTGCTTCCATCTAACCTTAGGAGTAAAATTATGAATAAAACTCTTTCAAGAAGGATGCAGGTCCTACTGATCGCGCTTTTCGTTACTGGAGTGGTTTCAGCAGTAATCGCCTACGCTTTGCCACCGAAAGGGCCAAAAACGAGGCCGGCTAAAGGTTTCACGATAGTAACGAAAGAGACCATAAAGCTGAACGACCCGAAGGCGCAGGCGACGATCTCCCCATCGGATCAGGGCTAAATACTTAACGCTCAGCTCGTCTGACTCTTTGAACCCAAATATGATTTCAGCCTCCAATCTTCACTTGCGTATCCGTGCCCTGCTTTTCACCTTCATCTGTTCAATCTCGGTTGTGTTGGCGCTAACCAACAGCCAAACGTCTGTCGTAGTCGGCGCTGCGGGTAACACAATCACAGTCAACAGTACGTCCGACGCACCGGACAACGCTGATGGCCTGTGCACTCTGCGCGAAGCGATCATCGCAGCGAACACTAATACTGCGTCAGGCGCAGTGGCTGGCGAATGCGCGGCCGGCAATAGTAGCGGCTCAGACACTGTCGATCTCACTGGCTTGACGGGCTCAATAACTCTGACCAGTTTGCTGCCAGATATCTCTTCCGACATAACTCTGACCGGACCAGGTGCAAGTACACTGGCCGTTACACGCACCACTGCGACGAATTGGATGTTCTTTATAACTTCCAGCGCAACTGCGAGTATCTCCGGTCTCAAACTTCAGGGCGATGTCACTAACACTGGTATTGGAATCGTCAACCAGGGTACGTCGACTATTTCCGATTGCACCGTCAGCGGCTTCGGTCGTGGCCTCACCAACGGTCAACGTACGCTCACCATCTCGAATTGTATTGTGAGTGGAAATCTGAACGGCGGAGGAATCTCAGGTAGTACAGGCACGATTAACCTGATCAATAGTGAGGTCAGTGGCAACGACTCTCACGGCGCCTTCGGACCTGGAATCAATAATTCCTTTGGAACGCTCAACGTAACGAACAGCACCATCAGCGGAAACGTTGGCCACTTCGCAATTGATAATGGCGTGGAAGGGACCGCCACGTTCATTAACAGCACGATAAGCAATAATCCCAATGGTGGCTTCTTAAGTCACGGCACTCTTTCAATGACCGGCGGCTCGATCACCGGAAATACCAACAGCGGCGGCATGATTTCGGGCGGCTCAATGGTAATGAACGGCGTGACAGTATCCAACAATTCCAACACCAATTTTGTTTTTCCGGGTGGGGGCGGCATCTTCATTGGTGGCACTGGCGGCATGATTATCAATTGCCTCGTCATAAATAACTCGACCAGCGGAAGTGGAGGGGGCATTCACAACGCAGGCGGGAAAGCAATCGTCATCAATACAACGATTGCCAATAACACCAGCTTCAGCGGCGGCGGTGGTATTGGTGTCACCGGAGGTGTTTCTGATTTTACCGGCATCAACCTGACGATAACTGGCAACCGTGCGAGCGGCGCAGGCGGCGGAGCATTCCGAGGTTCCACGCCGATGAAGTTCAAGAACAGCATCATCGCTGGAAACTTCGAGCTTAACGGCACCACGCCGAGTGATATTGGCAGTACGGTCGATGCGTCGAGCTCATTCAACCTCATTGGAGTAGGCGGCTCAGGTGGCCTGACCAATGGCGTCAATAACAATCAAGTCGGCGTCGCAGATCCCCGACTTGGACCACTCACAAACAACGGTGGTCCAACTCAGACCTACCCACTGCTTTCAAACAGTCCGGCACTTGACGCCGGTGATAACTGCGTCACTGAGGTAACGCATTGCGGAGACGCTAATATTCCGCAAGTTACTACCGATCAGCGTGGCTTGGGTTTCAGTCGAATCGCCGATGGACCTGACGCGAACACGTCGGCGACCGTCGATATCGGCGCTTACGAAACGCAAGTGCCGTTAGCGAGTCTTCTCAACACCGCCACCAACGAGGATACACAGGCAGTGGTCGCCTTTGACGCCGGCGATACCAGCACGATCACGTCGATAACTGCGACGTCCAGTAATCCAACCCTGGTGCCGAACGACTCTGCCCATTTAAGTGCGGCACTTGCCGGGACTACTGGAGTGGTAACAATCAATCCGAGCGCAAACCTCTTCGGCACAACCGACGTGACTGTTACAGTAAATCGCACCGGCGACCCTGAAGTAAAAACGTTTACATTGACAGTTAATTCTTCGAACGATGCTCCGTCATTCACCAAAGGCGCCGATCAGACGGTAAACGAAGATGCAGGTCCCCAGGGCGTTGTAAACTGGGCTACGAATCTTTCAACTGGACCAGTGGACGAAGCAAGCCAGACTCTGACTTTTCAATTAATCGCCAACACCAACGCGGGCATGTTCTCAGCCGGTCCAGCCATCAGTCCGACGGGTACTTTGACTTACACACCGGCGCCGAACGCAAATGGCACGGCGACGATCACAATCGCATTGAAGGACAGCGGCGGCACTGCTAACGGCGGAGTTGATACGTCTGCGACACAGCAGTTCGTCATCACCGTCAATCCGGTGAATGATGTGCCATCGTTCACCAAAGGACCAAACGTAACTGTTAATGAAGACGCGGGCCAGCAGTTTATTTTCTGGGCCACAAACGTTTCCGCAGGGGCGCCAAATGAGTCTCAAGCCCTGACGTTTGAGGTTGTCGAGAACACGAATCCGACGTTGTTCTCGTTAGGTCCGGGCATCGGTTTTACTGGCGCACTAGGCTTCGCACCCGCGGCGAATGCGAGCGGCAGTGCAACGATCACGATCATTCTGAAAGATAACGGCGGCACCGCAAACGGCGGGGTTGACACCTCCGGGCCGCAAACCTTCACTATCACAGTGCTCCCCGCAAACGATCCGCCATCATTTACTGGTGGTCCAAGTCAGTTCATTAACGAAGACGCCGGCGCACAGACCATCACCAACTGGGCCACTAATATCTCGACCGGTCCGGCTGACGAATCAGGGCAGACACTCACCATCACAGTGACGAATAACAACAAAGATTTGTTCTCGGCGGAGCCCGCACTCAGCTCAACCGGCACGCTTACCTACACCACTGCACCGAACGCCAATGGCTTTGCTGCGGTCACCGCTACACTCAAGGATAATGGTGGGACAGCAAACGGCGGTCAGGACACGCTAGAGCAGAGCTTCTTCATTGTAGTGAATGCGGTCAACGATGCACCGGTGAACACGGTTCCTGCCGCACAGAGTATGACTAAGAACGGCTTGCTGTTTTTCTCGGCAACCGAATCCACAGCGATCTCGATTGCCGACGTTGACGCCGGCAACGCGACGGTGTCGGTTAGCTTGAAGGCGAGCAACGGTCTGCTCACTCTCAGCGGTATCACAGGCTTAGGTTTCTCATCTGGCAATGGCACTGCCAATTCGGAGATGAAGTTCACCGGCACTATCAGTAACGTCAACGCGGCGCTGAATGGGATGCGATTCGCGCCCGCGGACAACTTTACGGGCATTGCGCAGCTTCAGATCGAGACCAATGACCAGGGCGGCACCGGCAGCGGTGGACCAAAATCAGATTTAGACACGGTCAACATCAACGTGCTCGAGGGAAATGCACTCCAATTTAGTGCTCCGTCGTACGCGGTGGTGGAAGGCTCAGAATCTGCTACGATTACAGTCACGAGGATCGGCAGCGGTGGCGCCGCTTCGGTCAACTATTCAACATCTGACGGCAGCGCGAGTAGCGGAGCCCCTTGCGGATCGGGCAGCGATTACGTCAATACGTCGGGCACGCTTTCATGGGCGACGGGCGAGTCGAACGCGAAGACTTTTACGGTGCCGATTTGCGAAGACGCAGTGAATGAGCTTGATGAGACTGTCAACTTAACCCTCAGTGGTGTCACCGGCGATGCATCCCTTGGCGGGCCACATACCGCAGTTCTTACCATTGCCAACGCCGGCCTGCCAGTTTTGCTCGTTGAGGAGAGTACGGACCACGCGATCGCACTCGACTCGGTGACGTTTACACGTGATCCGTTCTCACTGACGAACCCGTTCAATTTCAGCGTCGATCAGCGCCGGCGCATCTCGTTGTTTGTGTGGAGGCTTGCGCTGCGGCCGACTGACACACCGTCGGATCTGAATGTGTTTGCGCAGGACGATCAAGGTGGGGTCTATCAACTCACTGTTGAGCAAGTGCGACCGCTGACTGATCTCGCGCTGGTTAATCAAGTTATTGTTCGCTTGCCGCACGAGGTAATCGGCGTTCCCCGAGATCTCAAAGTGACAGTTCAATTGCGAGGCCTGACCAGCAATCCGGCAGTCATCAAAATCGCAGGACCTTAGAAGAGCTCAAGAAGCTTGCCCGAAGCCATTTAAGCCACCAACCGTTTGATCTACTTGCAATTACGAACACGACTTGGAAAGAGAAAGGCCGCCAGTGCCGATTCCAGCGGCCTTCGTCAAATCGTGACTCCCCAACTAGGACTCGAACTGATCGTAAAAGCCGCCGCCACCGATTGAACAAGGGAGTGGAACCGATAACAGCTAAGGAACAACCGGTTGATTACCGGCAATAAACGGAATCCATGGTCCAGTTCCATTCCGGGAATACTTCTGCGGGGGGACTGCGGGATTCGCAGGTCCGAGGCCGACGTCGCATTTGCCATCATGATCGAAGTCTGCCAGTTGTACTTGAGATAATGTCTCACTCATCGTGTTCCAGTAGTACCACTGCTGCACCCCGATTGAGTACACCCACCAGTTGAGTCCTGTAGCCATGAATAGGTCCGGTATCGAGTCGCCATCGAAATCGCAAAACCTGTTGACCTGCCCCAATGACTTCGAGCCGAATACGTTGTTGGGGCGGACGTCTATGGGTTTATTGATGTTGTCGCCTCCAAAAATTCCCCACAATCCCGGGTCTCCATTTTGGGCAATGGCGTCGCTGCGGCTTTTGTGCCTGAAGAAGTTCCCATCGACGACGGCTTTATCGGCTGGATTTCCTCGGATTTTGATCGCCTTGCCAGCGTTATAGAGGATCGAATTACGCTCAATAATGATTGTTTCACCGGCGATGCCGCAGCACCCATCGCCGAGGAAGAGCCTATCTTTGTTTCCATGCTGATCAATCTGGTGGGTTTGCCAACAGATAGAATGCCCAATGAGTGCCCCAAGAACTTTCGAATACCATTTTTCCGAACAGTGCTTCCCGCCTCCTTCCAGAATCAGGTTTTCGCGCGCCGTGTAACCCGAGGGATCGCGGTTGCTGGGTTTTCCGCCCATGATCGCGTGACGATTCTCGTCGAATGCATTTCGTTCAATTAACGCGTAACTGCCGTTGGTAACCGCCACGCCGTAGCCATAACCATCGCCATGACGGTTGTGATGAAAGTAATTATTGTGAATCTGCACGGCGCCGACGTTGGTATTAAACAAACGACCTCGTTCCTTTACACCTTGATTGTCCATCACTTCAATCGCGGCGCCACTCCAATTGGAGAACTCCATATTTGAAATCTCGATCTTGCAGATGGGGGTTGCCTCGCAAACCTGCCTGCCATCGACATCACGACAGACACTGTCAAAAGGGCTGATTCGGATCCCTCGCTCAAGAGTGTTGTCGCCCGCTCCGATCGTCGAGGTAGGTCCTTGAAGGCGAAAGCCCGAAAACAACACGTTGTCGCCACGGATGACAAATGGTCCACCTCCGGCACGTCGATCCCTTATAAAGATACGTGGCCCGCGTTTCGTAGGGCTTCGCGCACAGTCACGCGATGCGATTAGAGAAACTCCATCCCCGATTTCTATGGATTGTCCAGTCAGATCCAGATCGACATTGCACAGCTCAACTATCACATAGTTCAAACTCAACGCGGCGACGAGAGCTTGTGCGGGATTGGGCGTCGTGGCATCGATGAGCACGTGATTAGGCTGATTGATCTTTTGGCAATCGGGCGCGGGTTGAGCTGTGACAGCGAGACAGGCGAGTGAGAGCGCAAAGAATACTGCCGTGAGCGGTCGTGTGAGCAATGATGAGAGCCGGGCTGAGTCCACGTGTGAAAGCATGTTTTGATTCTCCTGGAAAGTTGACATGAGAAGCAGGACCAGGGTGTGACTACAGATCCTTGGGAATCAACAGACTCGCGGCTGATCGTCGCGGTCTGTTGTGCACTCTTCTCCATGTCTTTATGTTCAGAGTGAACAAAATGTTTCCAGCGCCTTCTTCCATTTGTCCCAACCGCGGTAGGGAAAATTCTTAAATGGGAATCCGTCAGTGCAGATGTCCGACCTTCTGCTCGAGTTTCTAACGCAGTCGAGACAACTGTAGATGGGCCAAAAAATGATCCGCTCGGCCGAAGAAACTGATGGAAGAACTAGCGT
>Ga0157379_10006170_pt1 | contig 10322 bp, 5 predicted proteins | sample S25metaG_FD_121802 | JGI IMG/M metagenome (GOLD analysis project Ga0157379, IMG submission 121802) | Switchgrass rhizosphere microbial communities from Kellogg Biological Station, Michigan, USA - S2-5 metaG | ecosystem: Host-associated > Plants > Roots > Rhizosphere > Soil | place: USA: Michigan... | reverse complement strand
TTCGGCCTACGACAAGATCCGCATCCGCCGCTCGATCGAGTATCCGGTCGCCGGCGTCGGCGTCGCGCTGCGGAAGGACAAAAGCAAGCTCACGGATTTGCGCATCGCCTTCACCGGCACCAATCCGCGCCCGGTGCTGCTGGCCGGCACCGCCGAACTCTGCGGGGGCAGCGTCGACGAGCGCGTGATCAAGGGCCTCGACGCGCTGGTGCGCGACCAGATCATGCCGATGAAGACGACGTTCACGCCCGGCCATTACCGCCGGCGCGTCGCCGGTGTGCTGGCACGCCGCCTGCTCACGCGGTTGTTCGAAAGCTGAGACCGAGGGGGCCGGGGTGGATCGCATCATCGAACGCAGGCCCTACAACGCGGTCACCGATTTCGTCGACGCGCATATCGCGGCGGGACGCGGCAACAAGGTCGCCTTTGTCGATCCCGAGCGCTCCCTCACTTATGGCGAGCTGCAGGCGCGCTCGATTCGCTTCGCCAATGCGCTGCGCGAGCTCGGCATCGACCACGAGCAGCGTGTCGCGCTCTTGCTCAACGACACCGTCGACTATCCGGTCGCTTTCTGGGGCGCGATCCGCGTCGGCTGCGTCGCGATCCCGCTCAATGTCTATCTGACCCTGCCGCTATACGCGTACATTCTGGCCGACTGCCGCGCGCGTGCGCTGGTGATCGATGCCGCGCTCGCCGACACCATCGCGCCGGTGCTGGAGAAATTACCGCGGAAGCCGATCGTCATCGTTGTCGGTGGGAAAAAGCATCCCGGCGCGCACGCCTTCGAGGACCTGATCGCCAAAGCGGGTTCGAAGGCGGTCACTGCCGACACAATGTCGGATGAAGTCGCTTTCTGGTTCTACACCTCGGGCTCGACCGGCGATCCCAAGGGCGTCAAGCACGTCCATTCCAACCTGATGGCGACCGCAAAACTGTTCGGCCAGGGCATTCTCGGCATTACCGAGAACGACGTCGTGCATTCCGCTTCCAAGCTGTTCTTTGCCTATGGGCTCGGCAATGCCCTGACATTTCCCTTGTCCGTTGGCGCCACCGCCGCGCTCTGGCCGCACCGGCCGTCGCCGGAAGGCGTGTTCGAGACGCTCAAGCGCAACCGCGTCACGATTTTCTACGGCGTGCCCTCGCTCTATACCGCACTGCTCGCACATGAAGGCATCTGCAAGGGCGCGGGCTCTGACCGCCTGCGGCTCTGCGTCTCCGCCGGCGAGGCCCTGCCCGCACATATCGGCGAGCGCTGGCGGGAGGTCACAGGCGTCGACGTGCTCGACGGCCTTGGCTCGACCGAGATGCTGAACACGTTTCTGTCAAACCGCCCAGGCGACATCCGCTATGGCTCGACCGGCAAACCGGTACCCGGCTACGAGGCGCGCATCGTGGACGAGCACGGCCGTGATCTCGGCGACGGTGAGATCGGCGAACTCGTCGTACGCGGGCCGTCGGCCGGCGAAGGCTACTGGAACCAGCGCGAAAAAAGCCGCCGCACCTTCGCCGGCGAATGGACGCATACCGGCGACAAGTACCGGCGCGACAAGGACGGCTACTTCTATTACTGCGGCCGCACCGACGACATGTTCAAGGTCTCCGGCATGTGGGTGTCGCCCTTCGACGTCGAGGCCGCGCTTGTCTCGCACGAGGCGGTGCTGGAAGCCGCCGTCATCGGCAAGGAAGACGCCGACGGGCTGATCAAGCCGAAGGCTTTCATCGTGCTGCGCAACGGCTACAAGGCGGACGACGGCCTGCTTGAGATGCTCAAGCACCATGTGAAAGACAAAGCCGGCCCATGGAAATTCCCGCGCTGGATCGAAGCGCGCGAAGCGCTTCCGCGCACGGCGACCGGCAAGATTCAGCGCTTCAAGCTGCGCGAGGAAGACGCGCGGACCGGGCGCTAGCAGGTCCTTTCTTCGACCCTCCCATGGCAGAAACCTCAGGTTTTTCGTAAGCTTGCGCCGTGTCGTGAACACCGGCGGGGGCCATGCGGCGGCGCGGCGGAAGTGGACGGCAGGTGAAAAAACGTCGCCCCGGGTCTGCCAAGAGCAAGGCTCGCAGGGCTGCAACGGCACGTGCGTCCGCCACACCGAAAGGCCAAGCCACCGATCTTGCCCGCGAGCTGAAAGAAGCGCGCGAGCAGCTGACAGCGACATCCGAGCTGCTGAAAGTCATCAGCTCGTCACCGGGTAAGCTCGAGCCGGTGTTCAAGGCCATTTTGAAAAACGCCACGCGGATCTGCCAAGCCCGATTTGGTACGTTGAATCTTTACGATGGCAACGCCTTTCGCAGAGTTGCGATCCACAATCCCACACCCGAGTTCGCGATGCGGCTCGGTGAGGTGATCCGTCCCCATCCGGAAAGCGGCTATGGACGTGTCGCCAGAACCAGGCAGGTTGTGCACATCGACGATGCTCGGACCCGCCCACCCTACCTCGAAGGCGATGAAGCCAACGTCAAATTTGTAGATCTTACCGGCGCTCGCACGGTGCTGGCTGTCCCGATGCTCAAGGGGAACGAACTGATCGGCCTCATCGCCATTCACCGCCGCGAGGTGCGCCCCTTCACCGAGCGGCAGATCGAGCTGGTCAAGACCTTCGCCGCGCAGGCCGTCATCGCCATCGAGAACACGCGGCTGCTGAACGAGCTGCGCGAGTCGTTGCAGCAGCAGACTGCCACGGCTGACGTTCTCAAAATCGTCAGCGCGTCGCCCGGTGATATGAAACCGGTCTTCGAGGCGATGCTCTCGAACGCCATGCGCCTCTGCGAAGCCAAGTTCGGTCACATCCTGCTCTATGACGGCGAACGCTTTCACGCGACACATCTGCACGACGTCCCGAAGGCCTATCGTGAGTTCTGGGAAAAGCACGGGCCGATCCGCCCGAGCCCGAACACCGGCCTCGGCCGCATCGTTCGCGAAAAACGGATGTTTCATATCCCCGATCTCAAAGCGGATTCCGCCTATACCGCGCGGACCCCGTTGCGTGTTGTCACCGTCGAAAAGGCGGGGGCGCGCTCGTTTGTCGGTGTGCCGATGCTCAAGGACGGCAAGCTCATCGGCGCCATCGTCATCTACCGCCAGGAGGTGCGTCCCTTCACCGAGCGGCAGATCGAGCTGCTTCAGAATTTCGCCGCCCAGGCCGTCATCGCCATCGAGAACACGCGGCTGCTCAACGAGCTGCGCGAGTCGCTGCAGCAGCAGACGGCGACCGCCGACGTCCTGAAAGTTATCAGCCGATCGACGTTTGACCTGCAAGCGGTCCTCGACTCGCTTGTCGAGTCGGCGGCCAAGGTCTGCGAGGCAGACACAGGGCTTATCCGGCGACGCGAGGGTGACGTATACCCTGTCGCCGCAACCTGCGGTCTCACGAAGCAACAACGCGATAAATACACCCGCTATTCGCCCAAAGTGGATCGGGGATCGATTTTCGGTCGTGCAATACTGGAAGGCCGCACGATTCATGTTCCGGATCTTCTAACGGACCGAGAACTCGACCAGGATCGACTCAAGGCTTACGCCGGCGCCATCAACATCCGTAGCGGGCTTGGCGTTCCGCTCATGCGGGAGGAGCGATCGTTGGCGTCTTTACCTTGCAACGCAAAGAAGCGCGCCCATTTTCCGACAAGCAAATTGAACTGGTGAGAACGTTTGCCGACCAGGCCGTCATCGCCATCGAAAACACGCGGCTGCTGAGCGAGCTGCGCCAGCGCACCGATGACTTGTCAGAGTCGCTCGAACAGCAGACCGCGACCTCCGATGTGCTCAAATTCATCAGCGCCTCGCCCGGGGAGATCAAGCCGGTGTTTGAGACGGTGCTGGCAAACGCGGTGCAGTTATGCGGCGCCAAGTTTGGACACCTGCAACTGTACGAGGATGAGCAGTTTCATCTGACAGCCGAATACAACACGCCGAGGAAGCTTGCCGAATTTCACCGCAAGCGCGGACCGTTCAAGCCGGCTCCTGACACGCTGCTCGACCGTGTGCTCCGGGAAAAGCAGGTGTGCCACGTGGCGGACCAGTTGGCGGAGGCCGTGCCCGGGGCCGGCGGCAAGTTTGGGGGAGCAAGATCGACTGTAATCGTTCCAATGCTCAAAGATGATGAACTGATCGGCGCAATTACCATTTATCGCCAGGAGGTGCGGCCGTTCGCCGACAAGCAGATCGATCTGGTCAAGAACTTCGCCGCGCAGGCCGTCATCGCCATCGAGAACACGCGGCTGCTCAACGAGCTGCGCGAGCGCACGGATGACCTGTCCGAGTCGCTCGAGCAGCAGACCGCAACGTCGGAGGTGCTGAAAGTTATCTCAAGCTCATCCGGAGAGCTGGAGCCCGTATTCAAAGCCATGTTGGAAAACGCGGTTCGAATCTGTGGCGCGCATTTCGGCAATCTGGCGCTTTACGATGGAAGTACGATGCGCATGGCGGCGCTACACAACGCGCCACGTGCATTCGAAGAACTGAGGCGAAGCGATCCCGTCGTTCCCCTCGACCGGTCCGTACTCGGTATCATCGTGCAAACGAAAAAAGTCGCTCAAATCAGCGATATGACGGCTGAAGAACCCTATGCCAGTTGGGCTCTGGTCAAGCTTGCCGGCGCGCGCGCCGTACTTGCTGTACCGATGCTGAGAGAGGGAGAATTGGTGGGTGCCATCGTTATCTATCGCACCGAGCCCACGGCGTTCAACGAAAAGCAGATCGAGCTGTTAACGAATTTCGCCGCCCAGGCCGTCATCGCCATCGAGAACGCCCGGCTGCTGAGCGAGCTGCGCGAGTCGCTTCAGCAGCAGACCGCGACCGCCGACGTGCTGAAAGTCATCAGTCGCTCGACGTTCGATCTGCAACCGGTACTGGACACGTTGCTCACTTCGGCAGCCCGTCTTTGTCAGGCCGATCACTCATTTATCTTTTTGCGAGAGGGTGATTCTTATCGTTGTGCTGCCGGCAGCGGGGACATACCCGAATGGATAGAGTACCTGAAAAAACAGACCATCCAGCCTGGGCGCGGCACGATTGCGGCCCGCGCGCTGCTTGAGACACGCACGATCCATATTCCGGACGTTCTTGCCGATCCTGAATACACGTTTCTCGAGGCACAGAAGCGGGGCGGCTACCGAACCGCGCTGGGCGTTCCGCTTGTGCGTGAAGGCGTCGCAATTGGCGTCATGGTACTCACACGACGGGTCGTCCGGCCTTTCGACGAAAGTTACATTGCCTTGGTCACGACGTTCGCAGATCAGGCCGTGATTGCGGTCGAAAACGCGCGGCTGCTCAACGAGCTGCGCGAATCGCTGCAGCAGCAGACGGCGACCGCCGATGTGCTCAAGGTCATCAGCTCATCGCCGGGCAACCTGGAGCCAGTATTCCAGGCGATCCTCGCGAGCGCCACGGAAATTTGCCAGACCAAGTTTGGCACTCTGAATTTATTTGAGAACAACACCTATCGGAGTGTCGCACTTCATAATCCGCCACCGCAATTTAAAATGCGTCTGGGTCAAACACTTTATCCGCATCCGGACAGTGGTCTTGCCCGTGTTGCTCGGACAAAACAGGTCGTGCACATCGAGGATATCAGGACCCAAAAACCATATCTTGAGGGCAACAAGGCTATCATCGAACTCGCCGATCTTGCCGGCGCTCGCACACAGCTGAGCGTCCCGATGCTGAAGGAAGACGTTCTGCTCGGTTCAATGTCCATCTACCGGCAGGAGGTGCGCCCCTTCACCGACAAGCAGATCGAGCTAGTCCAGAACTTCGCCGCGCAGGCCGTCATCGCCATCGAGAACGCGCGGCTGCTGGGCGAGCTGCGCGAATCTCTCCAGCAGCAGACTGCAACAGCCGACGTGCTCAAGGTCATCAGCCGCTCGACGTTCGATCTGGGGACGGTGCTGCAAACCCTTGTCGAGTCGGCATCGACGCTCTGCGATGCCGACAGGACTGTCATTACTCGTCAGAAAGATGGAGTCTTTTACCGTGCGGAAACGCACGGTTTCTCGAAGGAATTCATAGACCATGTCAGAGGTGTGCCGATCACGGTGGAGCGCGGCTCCGCCTTCGGCCGTGCGCTACTTGAAAGGCGCGCGGTCCATATCCCCGATGTCAAGGCCGACCCCGAATATGCCATGCACGAGATGCAGAAGGCCGGCGACTATCGAACCGTCCTCGCCGTGCCGATGCTGCGCGAGGGTATTGCAATCGGTGTGCTGAGCCTGACCCGTGCGGACGTCCGGCCATTCACCAAAAGGCAGATCGAGCTGGCCACAACTTTCGCCGACCAGGCCGCGATTGCGATCGAGAACGTGCGGCTGTTCGAAAGCGTGGAGACGCGCACGCGCGAATTGGCGGCTTCGCTGGAAGACCTGCGCACCACGCAGGATCGCCTGGTGCAGACGCAGAAGCTCGCCTCGCTCGGCCAGCTCACCGCCGGCATCGCGCACGAGATCAAGAACCCGCTCAATTTCGTCAACAACTTCTCGACGGTTTCGAGCGAACTCATCGATGAGCTGCAGGACACGCTGAAAAGCCTGACGGTCGACGACAAGAGGCGGAAAGAGATCAACGAGCTCACCGGTATGCTGCGCAGCAATCTCGACAAGGTGGTCGAGCACGGCAAGCGCGCCGACTCGATCGTCAAGAACATGCTGCTGCATTCGCGCGAGGGCTCGGGCGAGCACCGGGTCGTCGATATCAATGCGCTGGTCGAGGAGAGCCTCAACCTCGCCTATCACGGCAAGCGCGCCGAGACGCAAGGCTTCAACGTCACGCTTGAGCGCTCCCTGGATCCTGCCGCGGGCGAGGCCGACGTCTTCCCGCAGGACATCACGCGCGTGCTGCTCAACCTGATCTCGAACGGCTTCTACGCGGCATCAAGGCGCAAGGCGCAGGACGGCGACGGCTTCGAGCCGGTGCTGGCCGCAGCAACGAAAAGCCTCGGCGATCGTGTGGAGATCCGTATCCGCGACAACGGCACCGGCATTCCGTCCGACGTGCGCGAGAAGATCTTCAATCCCTTCTTTACCACCAAGCCGGCCGGCGAAGGCACCGGCCTCGGCCTCTCCATCAGCCACGACATCGTGGTCAAGCAGCACGCCGGATCGATCGAGGTCGACACCGAGCCCGGCGCCTTCACCGAGATCCGGGTCATCCTGCCGCGCAAGGGCGCGTTTCTGGGGTGAGCGGGGGACGGAACGCGCACGCCTGTTATTCCGAGGCGCGACGCGGCAAAAGCTCCGGGCGATATTCGAAATGCATCGTGTCGTAGTGATACCAGGCGCCGCCCCAGATGAAGCCGTGCTGCTCGAAGATGCGCACGATCGCAACGGGAATTCGGTTGCGCCAGCGCGGCGTCTCGCCGGGAGACCAGCGCCAATAGTCCGCATAGCGCGTGTCGATGTCGATCGCCGCGCCATAGGCATGCATTGACGGCTGGCGCGTTCCCGCCACATTGCGGCAATTGTAGGTTCCGGCCACCGGCACCAGATAGGTCACGACATCGTCGGGCAAATCGTCGAGCTCGCGCGACACGCGTTCGAGCGCATCTGCGACGCCGTTCACTGTCGTCACCTTGACGCTGCCGCCGCCGTGCTTCGGCAGCCACTTCACCGTGCGCAAATTCTTGACGACCTCGTTTTTCCTGCAATCGCCGTACATGGCGGCGAACAGGGGTATGAAGCGGACGCGGCCCGGGTCGCTGTTTGTCTCCGGCTGCTTCGGCTCGGCACGCGCCGGATAGCGGACAAAAAACATGTCATCGATGTCCGGGCTCTCCAGAAGCTCCTTGAATGTCTTGTCGGTGCGGCCATCCGAGATGGGAAAGCGCGTGCCGTTCTTGAGCGTGATAAACGTGTTGTCGTGGCCGGCGACTGTAGTCGGATAGGCGGCCACGAGCCTGTCCAGATCCTGTTTTATGGAGTCCGACGCCGCGCCATAGCGTCCCTCGGCGCCGGTTGCGTTGACGCCGAGCATGCCAAAAATCGCACCAAGGACCGCAAAAGTTGCAATGAACCGTTTTCCGCTGGCCATTGGGTCTCATCCTCAAATGCGATACACTTTATGCCGTATCCTCGGACGCTTCGTTTGATCACCTGACGCATACCCAAAAACGCAGGGAGGAGAACATGCCTGAGTCCGTCTACAAGGTCATCGAATTGGTCGGCACCAGCACGGAATCGTGGGAGAAGGCCGCAAAGGCTGCGGTCGACCGGGCTGCCAAATCCTTACGCGACCTGCGGATCGCGGAGATCATCGAACAGGACATGGTGCTGAAGAACGGAAAGGTCGAGGCCTATCGGGCCAAGGTGAAGGTCTCGTTCAAGTTCGAGGGCAAAGGCTAGCCGCCGGAGCGGGACACACGGCGCGCGGCACTCAAGCAAGCGGGGAGACGGACGTGACACGATTGTTCATCGCGATGCTGGTCGTAAGCCTTGCCGGCTGCACGTCGACCAGCAGCCTCTTTACGTCGAACGAGCCGCCGCCCCCGCCACCTGCGCCGGAACAAAGTGCCGCGCCGCCGGCATCGCAAGGCGCGCCGCAAGCCGGGCCCCGCGGCCCGATGACGCCGGCGGCGAGTGCCGCCGCGTCGTCCACCACCGGCGCCGCACCCGGCGAGCTGCTGGAGTGCGTGACCCAGTCATGCAAGATCAACTGCTCGCAGAAAGTGAAGCCGCAGTTCCGACCGAAGTGGTGCGCGAATTTCAAGTCGCCGGATTGAGCGGCGCCTGATCAAGCGATCTTCACGTACTCGAACTCGCCTGGCTTGTTGTCGATGCCGACCTTGGGCGGGGCGATCCAGCTCGCGAACTTGGCCGGCTCGGTCTCCGGCTTCATCAGGCTCTCGATGAAATCGCGGTCGGACTCCGACGGCAGGAATTCGCCGCGGCGCTTGCCCCACTCCGCATCGCTCAGCAAATTGCCGTTCACATCCGCCTTGATCGAGGTGAACTCGCCGATGTGGCGGTGGAAGGCGACGTGCGGCAGCTTGATCTCGAACGGAATGCCAAACTCGTTGATCACCTTGTTCCAGCGGCCGACGCCGGCATTGCAGTCGACCACGTAGTCGTCGCGCAAGCGCATGTTGAGCGCCGACAAAGCCGGCGAGTCCTCATTCTGGATTTTGCCGTCGATCAGGCGCAGCACCGGATAGGTGCCGCTTTCGAGCTGGTGGTCGTCCTTCAGCCGGTCCTCGCGGTAGCGGCCCTTGAGCCCGGCGTGGAAGGCATTGGCCGCGTTGGTCGAGATCTCGTTGCCGAACAGATCGAGCGTCAGCGAGAAATGCAGGTTGGCCTTTTTCTGGATGGTTGGAAGATCGATGACGCCGAGCTTGCGCACCTTCTCGATCTCGTTCGGGTCGGTGATGCCGGCCTCCTTCATCGCTTCACACGTGCGCTGCACGACGCGGGTGACGCCGGTCTCGCCCACGAACATGTGGTGCGCCTCCTCGGTCAGCATGAAGCGACAGGTGCGCGACAGCGGGTCGAAGCCCGACTGCGCCAGCGCCTCGAGCTGCATCTTGCCGTCGCGGTCGGTGAAATACGTGAACATGAAGAACGACAGCCAGTCCGGCGTCTTCTCGTTGAAGGCGCCGAGCATGCGCGGCGTGTCGGGATCGCCCGAGCGGCGTTGCAATAACGCTTCTGCCTCCTCGCGCCCGTCGGTACCGAAATATTTCTGCAGCAGATAGACCATCGCCCAGAGGTGACGGCCCTCTTCCACGTTGACCTGGAACAGATTGCGCATGTCGTAGAGCGAGGGCGCGGTCTTTCCGAGATAGCGCTGCTGCTCAACGGAAGCCGGCTCGGTGTCGCCCTGGATCACCACCAGGCGGCGCAGCATCGCGCGATATTCGCCCGGCACTTCCTGCCAGGCCGGCTCGCCTTTGTGCGTGCCGAAATTGACCTTGCGGCCTTCCATCTGCGGCGCCAGCAGCACGCCCCAGCGATATTCCGGCATGCGCACGTAGTCGAACTTGGCCCAGCCTTTAGGGTCGACCGACACCGCCGTGCGCAGATAGACCAGCGACTCCTGGAAGCCTTCCGGCCCCATGTCGTTCCACCAGTTGAGATAGCCGGGGTGCCATTTCTCCAGCGCGCGCTTGACGCGCACGTCCTGCCCGAGCGCAACGTTGTTCGGGATCAGACCGTCATAGTCGACCGCTGCGATGTTCATGGCGTTACCCTTTCGTTATTCAACGCGTCCCGTCTTTCTGCATGCCACGCACCGCCTCTCAACGGTCATGCGCGGGCTTGACCCGCGCATCCATGATGAGCGGCAGCAAGCAAAGCAGTACTGTTGTCCTGGTGGCGCACCCTCATGGATTGCCGGG
>Ga0157379_10006167_pt1 | contig 10324 bp, 13 predicted proteins | sample S25metaG_FD_121802 | JGI IMG/M metagenome (GOLD analysis project Ga0157379, IMG submission 121802) | Switchgrass rhizosphere microbial communities from Kellogg Biological Station, Michigan, USA - S2-5 metaG | ecosystem: Host-associated > Plants > Roots > Rhizosphere > Soil | place: USA... | reverse complement strand
GTCGAGGCGGGTCTGGGCCTGGATCAGGGGATCGTGCGCGTGGGCCAGGAACTTCGCGTGAGCCACCCTGAGCTGAGTGAAGAGTTGCTCCAGATCAACTTAGAACAGCGGGCGGGCGCCCCTAGAATCGCCGCCTGGCAGTCGTTTGCGGCGCGCGCCGATACGGAGAGCGTTCGGTCCTTTGTGGCCATGCTAGTGCAGACCGACCGCTTCGGAACCCCGATCGCCAAGTCGTTGGGAAATTTCTCCGATACGCTGCGGACTCAGCGCCGGCAAAAAGCTGAAGAACTGGCCGCCAAGACGACCATCAAACTCATACCGCCGCTAGTATTTTTTATCTTCCCCAGCATGGGAATTGTCATCCTCGTTCCTGCATTCATTACAATTTTGGAGAACCTTAGACATCTCGGTGAGTGACATGCGAGTAGTAGAGTTCAAAAACTGGAGGAAATACAAAAATGGATAACGTAACGTTGGTGAGGGTAGTTGCAGGGATTATGGCAGTCGTAATTCTGATCGCCCTGATTTACAGAATGAAGAAGAAAGCGCCTCGCTAGGAACGGGCCCGCTACAAAAGCAAGGCAGGTAAGGAGCCGTGTTTTATGCCGCGAAGAGTCCGTCAGGTGTTTGTCTACAACAAGACGAAAGAAACCTTTCTTGCCTTTCGGGTAACCATAGCTGACTCCATCTTGAGTCGGCTGGTTGGCTTGTTAGGCAAGAAATCTCTTTCCCCCGACAGCGGTGTGTGGATTGTGCCCGCGAATTCAGTTCACAGCGTCGGCATGCTATTTACTTTTGACCTGGTCTTGATCGACAAGAACTTCAAGGTTGTCGGCTTGAAAGAATTGTTGCGTCCGTTCAGGGTGACCCGACCGAACTTTCGGGCGGAGAGTGTTCTGGAACTGCCCGCTCATGCCATCATCAAGAGCAGGACAGAAATTGGCGATCAGCTGGTAATCGAGCGCTACGAGGCCAGAAAATCCAGCGTGGATGATTCAGCGGAGGCTGCGGTCGCCGCAACCTCCCCCACACCCTCCGGAAATAGCGTCGTTGTTGGTTAATCCGGGCAGTGGCCGGCAGGCTGTCGAGTCTGCCGAGGTCGGCGTGTGGCTACGCCGATGCTTAATGCTGCGAACTTGAAGGAGACGACTGAGGATGCCGTCGGACGGATTGCTCAAACCGGGGAGCTTATCGGGAACAGTTTCGCCATCCTGAACCCCGCTTTTTGACTAGACCGGGAGGAAGGATGCCTCACTAGGTTTCCGCCGGGAAGACTCTTTCCATGGTGGGCAACGGAAAAGACTAAATGTCAGTGCGTGCAAACAGCCCGCTTCCCCAAGCATCACCAGCCGCAGCTCTTGTGCCGGCAGAGAAACTGGAGCGTATTTTTGACATCCTGGCCGAGCGCGCTCTGCAGGAAACCCGCGCCACCAGCGTTGCGATTGGCTTGTTACACCAGGGCGGGCTGACTTGCCGTGCCGCAGCTGGGATGCCCATCATCGAGATCGCAGGCCCCATCAATCGTGAGACCGGCCTCACCGGACTGGCCATCCGCCGCCAGATGTCGCAATGGTGCAATGACACCGAGTCCGACGCTCGGGTTGACCAGCAAGTTTGCCGACAGCTCGGAGTGCGATCCATCATCGTGGTGCCGGTATCTCTGCAGGACGCCGTGGTTGGTGTGTATGCCATCTTTTCGGACAATCCCGACGCCTTTTCCTTAGCCGATCTCAATACCGTAAAGAAGTTGTCGCACTGGGTCAGCGCGGCTGTCGAAGCTACAACCGTCGAGACTTCACCCGCCACCGTCTCGCCCGCCGGGGTGGACTGCGAACTTTCAGACGAGCAAACCGCAATCCTTTTTAATCCGGCGTACACGCAGGAAAGCAGCCTCCGAAACTACGCAGCCAGGATTCGGCGCACCGTGGCGAGGCTATGGCCCGGGGACAAACGTGAGCGGGCTAGCTAAGCGCAAATGCCTCCTTGGCGTATGCCTCATCCTTGCCGTCAGTGCGATCGCTTCCGCCGACACTCTTTATCTGAAAAATGGCATGTACATCGTCGTTACCAGGGCGGCGGAAAAAGATGGGCAGATCGAATACTGGGTAGGAAGCACGAAGTACACAATTTCGAAGACATTGGTCACCAGAATCGGACCTGACAACGGCCCATCGACAAATCTTAACTCCGCGAAACACGACGCAGCTGCCATACAGGACCTCAGCCATCGGGACTCTGCCCCGAACACAGCAAACGACGGGCACGACAAGCTACGGATGCCCGTTCCCGGCGGACCAAAGCAAAAGGAACCTTACTGGACAGCTCTGCGTAGCCGCATCCTGCAAGGAGATCAGGTCAATGAGATGAAGCTGGCTGAAATCGAGCTGGACCAGGACGCTCGCACGACTTCGAATGCTTACTTCCTTGCGGGAGTGATTGAAATGCAGGTCGGCGATTCGGCAAAGGCTGGAGTCTACTTCGAAAACGGCCTGCGCGCCACGCCGGAGCAGCCGGACTTGCTGGAGTGGCACGCCATCGCGCTGGCGGCGCAGGGCAGGTACGACGACGCGGTTCACGAGCTGGAACACGCGATCAACCTGACTCCGCACTCGGCCCATCTGCATCAGCTTCTGGGGCTGGCACAATACAATGCGGATCATACCGGCGAAGCCGTGAGCGCATGGAAGCGGGCGTTGGAACTGGCGCCCGATCCAAGCACCGGAGCCTGGTTGCGCAAAGCCGAACGCGAACTCGAAGTCGAGGAACGGTCGCGGCGCAGGCAAAGCCCGCATTTCATCCTGCACTACCAAGGAGATGCAACTTCCCCCAACCTGCAGGAGCAACTCCTGGCCACGCTTGACGACGGGTACCGCGACCTGGCCAGTCAACTAGGCTACGAGCCCTCCGAAAAGATCATCGTCATTCTGTACACCCAAAAGGAATTCGTCGACATCACGGAGGCACCGTCCTGGGCGGGAGCGATCAATGATGGCAAACTTCGCATCCCGATTCGTGGCGTCGCGGTCATGAATTCCGAGCTGGCGCGTGTGCTCAAACATGAACTCACTCATTCGTTTCTAAGTTCCCTGGCCGGAGGCCGTTGTCCTAGCTGGTTAAACGAGGGGATGGCGCAGATGATGGAGCCTCGCAACTCCAGCACCTTCGCGCAACCTCTCGTCGCTCTGTTCCAGCAGAGGAAAGAGATACCGTTCGCCGTGCTGGAGCATCCCTTCATTCGGTTTTCCGACGTACAAGCGCAGGTAGCGTATGCTGAGTCTCTGTCCGGCGTGGAGTATTTGCGAGAACGATACGGCATGGGAGAAGTGTTAAGAATGTTAAGGAACATAGGTTCTGGCGTGGCGCCCGAGCTGGCTCTGCGGCAGAGTACGGGAATGGATTATTCTGCGTTCGCGCAAAGGGTCGGCGAGTACCTTGCCAAGGTGGGCGAGAATTGATTTCCCGCGACCGGGTTCGCAATAGTTGCAGCTCAGGACTACCTGGCTTGCCGGTCGCTCAGCAGGGCGCCGACGATGGAATGCAGCCACGCTGGCTCAGTCGGAACAACGGTGACCAAGGAATGGCAAGCCGCACACCGATGAATTCGGCTTTCCTTGGAATCATCTCCGCTGTACGGCGAAATTTCTGATGGTGAATCTCCAGATTCGATCTGGCCTCACAAAATTGACGTCCCAACGACCTTGGCGAAAGCAACCGTTTTTCGGAGACGTTCAACGAAAGGCCGGGGAGTCGAATTCTACTCAAACCGCGGCATCGGCCGCCGCTCCTTAGTTGTAGTAGTCGTCAGCAAGATGTGCCGGGGCATACTGCGGGGCGATCGTGCTTAGTAGGTCGAACGGTCATACTGTCGGTTCACGCGGTACAAAATAAAGAGTTGCCCCAGTCCAAGAGCGGCGAGGAAAATACTGAGGAGCTGAATTCCGTAGCTCTTCGCAAGAACCTCCGTCTTCCAAGAGACTGCGAATATCAAAAGCGATACAAATGTAATCCAGCGGGTGGCGACACTCCATTCAAGGTCCTTTAGTGCTCCAAGAGGTAGAACGACCGCGATTGTGACTAGAGCTGAGTCGTAGATCGGTACATAAACATTTACGATCAAGGTCCATGTCAGAGTCGCCGCCCACGCCAAATATTGAACAGACCTACCGCCTGCCGCCGACTTCCACAACAACAGCGCAAGCCCTGACGCAATCGTACTTGTTAAACAGATTAAAATCGCCACTCCAGCTCTGGATCGACCGCCGGGAATCGCATATGACGATGAGATCAAGTCGATATATTTCCATAGTTGAAGGGCCGATTGAGAGCGGAGTCCCGTGGAATGTCCAAACTGAGCCAACATATGCGCGTATGCCGGCCATATTTGGATTCCTGTGAAAGCGGTGGCCACCACCGTCAGAATTACCGTGCCGCACATGAATCCGAATAGCATCTTGAACCTTCGCGTGAGCAACAGCATGGGAAGGAGAAGAAATAAGAGAGTTGGCTTGTATGCCAGAAGAGAGAGCGCGAGCCCACCGCGAAACGGATTCGAATCTCTCTCCTGAAAGATCGCAAGCCCGATTGAGAAGACTGCCACAGAGGCGAGCTGCCCATTCAGGAGAGTGCTAAAGACGAACGGATAGAAGGCCAGCGCGAAACAGAAGATCAAAGAGATTTTAAGTCGTTCGCTGGGAAAAACTGTCTTGACAGCAGCAGCAATTCCCGCGATGTAGAGCGCTAGTGAGATTCCCATCCAGAGGAGGTAAGCCGACTCGAAAGAAACCCGCGCGAACGGACGGAAGAACAGAGCCACATAAGGCGGGTACGGGCTCGGTCCATAAAAGGCCTCGTGTGCGGGATAGATCTGGTTGAAGATCTTCTGCTGCAGATTGTAATCGTACAGCTTCACGGCTGGATATTCGTTCAGGAGGTGACCGATGCCATAGAAATAGACAAAATCGGAATCGAATTTGCGTATTGATCCCGATCCAGTTTTGAATTGAACCCGAAGACTGACAAAAAGCGGCACTACCAAAAATGAGACGAACATGGTCCAGCAGACCACATTCATTCCCTTAAGGTCGAGAAGAGGACCGAGTATCCGGGCCGGATTGTGAATAACGAATTTTCTGCTGCCTTCCAAGCCCACAGTCTAAACTGAAAGGTCCATGAATCTACAATGGCCTTGCCGATGTCAGTGCCTTCCGCGCAAGTTCAGGATATAAAGGACAGCTGTGTTGGGTGCGCTCCTGACAAGAATTGCGTCGGAATCGGCGACTCAGAAAAACAACCTCTTATCGCCGCATTGCATAGGGAAATTGACAACCTGACCGCGGAGAGGCGCCAAAACCGTTGTTAGGGACTACGGGTCTAGGTATCCGTGGTATGGAAAAGGAAGTCGGTGGACCCTGGAGCAGAAAATCGGCGGATACTTGGCCAGCCAAGCGAAAATTGCCAACCTCTGACCCTTCCCGCCTCTAGGGAGTGGGGATCGTCTCCTCAACCTCATTGGAGTATGTACTCTGTGCCCCAGTTGAATCGACCGCGGTTGTGACGTAGTAATAGTTCTGTCCACTCTGGACGGTAGTGTCGCTAAAGGTCGGGCTCGAATCGAGCACCGGATTGATTTTTGAGTAGGGCCCCCCCGATTGGCTTCCTCGATAGATGTTGTAGCCTACAACCGCGGAGACCGGATTCCAGGAGAGATCCACACTGTGTTGCGGCGGAGCTACTCCCGTCCCCGTGAGGTTCTCGGCAGCTGAATTGGCAGCATTGCTGGCAAATGAGAGAGTGGCTGCAGCCGTACCGGAAGCGCGCGGAACGAAAGTTAGTGTAAATGGCATGTTCTGTCCCGCAGCAATCGTGACCGGAAACGCGATACCGCTAAGCGAGAATTCGGAATCAGTCACGTTGGCTGAGGAGAGAGTGACGCTCGATCCGCTGGCGACCAGGACCGCGGACTGAGCCTTGCTGGTTCCAACCGTGACGCTCCCGAAATCAGCGGATGCGGGCGTGACGGCAAGTTGGCCTTGTGCCGCACCGGTGCCAGCCAAGGCGATATTCAGCGTTGGATTTGAAGCATTGGAATTGATGGAGATGCCCCCGCTTGCGCTGCCCGCGGACAACGGAGTAAATGCCACGCTGAAGGTTATGCTCTGACCCGCGGCCAGCGTGGTGGGTAGACTCAGTCCATTCAAGGTGAAGGCGTTGACATTCGTCGCTTGAAGGATCGTCGCCTGGGAGATGGTCACGGCCGTCCCACCAGAGTTAGTAAGCGTCGCCAACAGCGTCTGAGTGCTGCCTACCTGAAGCGAGAGAAAACTCATGCTAGAGGGATTAGCCACCAATACCCCTGGAGTCACAACCGTCGCAGGAGGAACGAATCCCGAACCGCTTAGAACAACTGTAGTCGTTGCGGCGATCACACTATCGTGTTTTCCGGAGTGATCATGGGTTGAGGTTGTCGAACTCAGCAACGACACACTGCCGCCTGCGCTGCCACCGGACGCCGGCGCGAACACAACGTTGACTGCCACCTTCTGGCCAGATGTCAGTGTGAGTGGCAGGGATGGACCTTGCAGACTGAACCCCGGTCCGGCCACGATTGCCTGGGAAATCGTCAAATTGGACTTGCCGGAATTGCTCAGAACTAGCGAATGGGCAGTTGCGGTGTTGGCCGGCACCGTTCCGAAGTTAACGCTGGCCGGGCTCACGGCGAGCTGGCCGTAAGCGACGTTCATCCAGCAAAGAACTTTAAGAAGAAGAGGAAATGCAGCTACTTTCGACGACCAGAAGAAACGTTTCACAGCCTTGCCTCGTTGATCCGTGCAAGCGCCTCACGGGGGATATGGTGCGCGGCATCCTCAATCCGCCAAGCCTGGTGGCATCAGCGAGTGAAAGCTGCAGCACTTGGGATTGTTTCCCTGGATACCCGGAGACGGAAAGGTTACGGAAGTGAACTCGAGACGTGATTGTCGATCAACAGGATTACTGTTTTTGGTAACCTGCGGAGGTTGATCGGGGATTCTCGAAGGTTTCGAGGCCGGCCACAGAGGTCGTTGGGCTTTGCCAGTTCCAACGCTGAAGGCGCTGTACGGTTCCTCGAAACGCGATATCTTCACCACTTTTGCGAGCTTCGCAGCGAGGCACTTAGCGATGCCGGTCGATCTTCGCTGAAGTATGCATCCGGATGCTTTTCATGGGCTTACGATTCTGAGAGTATGATTTTGCACACCAGGCTCCAAACTACAGCTCTTTCGCCCCAAGGCCTCATGAGATGAAGATCGCCGATGTCCTACGTGCAAGATCCAGCTTTATCGTGCTTCAGGTACTTGATTTGACTACGACCCTGATCGCATTTCATTACGGCGCCTTCGAAGTGAACCCGTTTGTAGGGCGCCTTACATACATCTTTGGTCCTACGGGCGGCGTCCTGTTCATCAAGGTGATCGCTATTCTCATCTTTTTTCGAATGCGGAGACTCATGTGGGTCGCTAACTTGTTTTATCTCGGCGTGGTGTGCTGGAATACCATCGTTCTTCTCGCCTTTGCATATATCATGCATCGCTGACATTTTTCGAGATTGACGAGCGGACCGCGGGGGACTAGGCTTTTGTGGGTACTCAGAGGGGTCAAAGTGAAGCTGCGGAGAGTGCTGGGGTCCGTCGTCGCGATTGCTGTTTTGTTTCCCGTCAGCAGCCATGCCCAGGGCGCTGCCGAATCTGTTTTGACCAACGCTCTTTCTTCTTCAACAACTGCGAAGGCCGGCTCTGCACTGAACCACGCGCTAAGCCAAAGCACCACACAGCTTGGGCTCCGTATTCAGGAGAGGACGGCGAGTCCGGTGCGGGTGGGAGTATCTCAGGGAGTGCCCCGAACGGCGGCGATGAGTGCAACTGCCGGAAATCCGTCCCGAGCAGCAATCCGCACCGGTTCGTTGCCGGCCCTGGGCGGCATTTCTGTGCAAGGCGGAGAGACTGCTTGTACCTCGGTCAGGCCGCCGAATCCCGCTTCTCCGGCGAGCCCAACTCCTGCCAACACAGTCTTGGCCGAATCGATGCCGCGAACAGAGCACGCCTCAGTTGATTGCCACGGACGCAATTCCGCGGGTGACTCCGGGGCGGGCGATAGGTACAAGTCATTCGTCACGCTGCCCTTCCCAAAGTAAAAGAGTTTATTCCACTCTGATTCATGTTCCGGTGTCGGAGCGCCGCAGACGGCGGCCGCGCGAGGTTGCTTTGTCCAACCGCTAGAGTCTTACTGGGTCGAGATGGTGAAATTCACCGTTATGCGAGTCTCAGCAGGAACGGCTTTCCCGGCCTCGTGGTGCGGTTTGAAGCGCCATTGCTTGACCGCTTCCAGCGCGGCGACAGTCAACATGGGCGGACCGCTGATCACTTCGAGAGTGTCAACGGTCCCATCTTCCCTGATCCGGGCCTGGAGGACCACCGATCCTTGCACATTGGCTTGTTGCGCCAATAGAGGATAGACAGGCTCCGCAGGACGTCCGAGTATTTCAACAGTCTGGCCTGAGAAGCGAACCCGAACGCCGCCGGCACTCGCGCCTGTTCCAACCCGAGTTGCACCCGCCGGCATAACGAAGGACGGCTGTGAGTTCTGTTGGGGATCGATGTGGATGGCGGAATTGCTGGCCAGTAGAGTCTGGTGTTGACCGCTGGAATATGTAACATCAACCCGCAAGGGGCTGAGAAGTGTTTCGTTAGGTTCTGCCATGACTGTAGTCTGAGCCTGAACATTGGACGATGCAATCTGTTCGGTGCGAGGTTTTCGGGACAGAGGAAGATTGAGCCGTCGCTCGCCTTTCTTTATCGCCTTTGTCGGGCTAGATGTCGTTTGGTCCCAAGCAACCTCGAGACCTATAAGGTCAGACCAGAACTGCCGATTCTTCAGTACAACTAATACCAGAGCAGTAATAAGCAAGGTCAATGCGAGAAGCAGCTGGAGGCGCCGTGTTGATGGCGAGGCCGACTGGACGGAATCAAAATTAATTTGCGGTTCGTTGTCAAACATGGCTTTGGCCACCCTTGATCAGCCCTGTGAGGGCGTGGAGGTATCAAAAAATCACGGGAGTGAAAAGTTCACGGTAATCTGGGTCTCAAACTCGACTGGATTGTTTTTGACTTGCTGCGGCTGGAAACGCCATTGTTTTACTGCTTCGACAGCCGCCCGCACCAGTTCCGGATTGCCGCTAATCACATTGACTTCCTGAACAGAGCCGTCCCTTGCGACCAACACGTTCAACACTACTGGACCCTCGACGCGCTGCTTCTCGGCTTGTTCGGGATAATTCGGAACTACTCGTCTTAGAAGATAACTACTCGTTGCCGGGCCGGGAACTTGATCCGACGTAGCTTGCGAGTCCTCGTCTCCCTTGCTTTCGGTTTGTGGTTTCGATTCGGATGGCACCGCTCCAGCCACGGCCTTGCCGTGTTCAAACATGATCAGACCGCCATTCACCTCGGCAGCTTGGACCTTCGATTTCGGCACCGGGTTGGGCAGGGATGTCGTGGTATGCGACGAATGAGTCGATTGAGTATCATCAAGTGATTCTTCAGCGTTGGGCGAAGCTGGGAGAGCATCAGCGTTTACCTCGGCTCCGGCCAAAACTTCGGAAACGTCTGGACTTTGGATCTCTGCGCGATTAACCGCCATGCTCCAGCCGGCACGCCCCACCATCCAGCCCAACAACAGAGAGAGTGCGATTATCGCCGCCGTTATAGTGCCGGTCCAGTAGTCGCGGCGGCGAACTGCAAAACCCTGTTGCTCCGCAGCCATGAAGATTTCTCGTGCCAGTAGCTCTGGATCTGCCGGATCGATCGCAAGAGCAGTCGCTTTGTCTCCGCTGGCAGACCCGAGCCTGTCTTCTATCTCTGGCCCAAACTGCCAGGAGTCGGGCTCAACAGAATTCGAGCCTCTTGCTCCAGATGGGTTGGGTTTCAGCATCATGTCTTAGAAGCAGGGGGAGAAAAGTCTTGAATCAGGGGGAGAAACGCAAGGCGGGGAGAGGCTGCCAGAGCGTAGTGTCGCCTGAAAGAAACGTTCTGTCAATAGAAATAGATTAGCCCTAACTATGCAAAACATTACACTTACATGGTGCTGACCCACCGACCCGGAAATCTGGCTTCGTTCAAAGCACCTCCGGGAGCAACCGGGCGTGGCCTTTCAATCGAGTTCTCCAAAATTGGACACTCTGGAAGCTTACGACGGCGGGGACGAGCGACCGAGGTTGTCCAGCCCGACGGTGCGCCAGGAGGCGCCGACCGATTTCCGTCTCTTCGATTTGGAGATTTCCGTCTCTTCGATT
>Ga0157379_10006165_pt1 | contig 10325 bp, 4 predicted proteins | sample S25metaG_FD_121802 | JGI IMG/M metagenome (GOLD analysis project Ga0157379, IMG submission 121802) | Switchgrass rhizosphere microbial communities from Kellogg Biological Station, Michigan, USA - S2-5 metaG | ecosystem: Host-associated > Plants > Roots > Rhizosphere > Soil | place: USA: Michigan... | reverse complement strand
CGGCAATCTCACCGACCAGGTGCGCAACATCGCCAATGTCACGACGGCCGTGGCGCGCGGCGATCTCTCGCGCAAGATCACCGTCGACGTGCGCGGTGAAATTCTTGAATTGAAGAACACCATCAACACGATGGTCGATCAGCTCAATGCGTTCGCTTCGGAAGTCACCCGCGTGGCGCGCGAAGTCGGCACCGAGGGCAAGCTGGGCGGCCAGGCGCAGGTGTCCGGCGTCGGCGGAACGTGGAAGGACCTGACCGACAATGTGAACTTCATGGCCTCGAACTTGACCGCGCAGGTTCGCAATATCGCCGAGGTGTCGACCGCAATTGCGGGCGGCGACCTCTCCAAAAAAATCACGGTGAACGTGTCGGGCGAAATTCTGCAGCTGAAGGAGACCATCAACACGATGGTCGACCAGCTCAACGCCTTCGCCGGCGAGGTTACGCGCGTGGCGCGCGAAGTGGGCACTGAGGGCAAACTGGGCGGTCAAGCCCAAGTGCCCGGCGTCGCCGGTACCTGGAAGGATCTCACCGACAATGTGAACTTCATGGCTTCGAACCTGACCGCACAGGTTCGCAACATTGCCGACGTGGCAACGGCGATCGCAAGTGGCGACCTCTCCAAGAAAATCACCGTCGACGTCAAGGGCGAAATTCTGAATCTCAAAGAAACGCTGAACATGACCGTCGACCAGCTCAACGCGTTCGCCTCGGAGGTGACGCGCGTGGCCCGCGAAGTGGGCACGGAAGGCAAGCTCGGCGGCCAGGCGATGGTGCGCGGCGTGGCCGGCACGTGGAAGGACTTGACCGACTCGGTGAATTCGATGGCCTCGAACCTGACGGGGCAAGTGCGCAACATCGCCGAAGTCGCGACTGCCGTGGCTCAGGGCGACCTGTCCAAGAAAATCACCGTCAACGTCTCAGGCGAGATTCTGCAGCTGAAAGAGACCATCAACACGATGGTGGACCAGCTCAATGCGTTTGCCGCCGAAGTGACGCGTGTGGCGCGCGAAGTGGGCACCGACGGCAAGCTCGGCGGCCAGGCTGAAGTTCCCGGCGTCGCGGGAACCTGGAAGGATTTGACGGATTCCGTGAATTCGATGGCCGGCAATCTGACCGCCCAAGTGCGCAACATCGCCGAGGTGGCAACCGCAATCGCCGACGGCGACCTGTCGCGCAAGATCACCGTGGACGTGCGCGGTGAGATCCTACAGTTGAAGGAAACGCTGAACACCATGGTGGATCAGCTCAACCGCTTCGCCGGCGAAGTCACTCGCGTGGCGCGCGAAGTCGGCACGGAAGGTAGGCTTGGCGGTCAGGCCAATGTGCCCGGCGTTGCTGGAACGTGGAAAGATTTGACCGACAGCGTGAACTCGATGGCCGGCAATCTTACGGCCCAGGTGCGCAATATTGCCGAAGTGACGACAGCGGTGGCTCGCGGCGACCTCTCGCGCAAGATTACCGTCGACGTGAAGGGCGAAATTCTCGAATTGAAAAACACCATTAACACGATGGTGGACCAGCTGAACGCCTTTGCCTCGGAAGTCACGCGCGTCGCACGCGAGGTGGGAACCGAAGGCAAGCTCGGCGGACAGGCGCAAGTCTCGGGCGTTGCAGGAACCTGGAAGGATCTGACCGACAACGTCAACTTCATGGCGTCGAACCTCACCGCTCAGGTGCGCAACATCGCGGAAGTCGCCACGGCCATCGCCGGCGGCGATCTGTCGAAGAAAATCACAGTGGACGTCCGCGGCGAGATCATGCTGCTGAAGGAAACGCTCAACACCATGGTCGAACAGCTGCGATCCTTCGCGGCAGAAGTGACGCGCGTAGCGCGCGAAGTGGGTACTGATGGCCGCCTGGGCGGGCAAGCCGTCGTGCCGGGCGTTGACGGCACCTGGAAGGACTTGACCGACAACGTCAATCTGTTGGCCGCCAATCTTACTACCCAGGTCCGCAACATCGCCGAGGTGACCACGGCGGTGGCGCGCGGTGACCTGTCGCGCAAGATAACGGTGGACGTCAAAGGCGAGATTCTCGAACTCAAGAACACGATCAACACCATGGTTGATCAGCTCAACGGCTTTGCTTCGGAAGTCACGCGCGTCGCACGCGAGGTCGGCACGGAAGGAAAGTTGGGCGGTCAGGCGCAGGTGCCTGGCGTCGCCGGCACCTGGAAGGATTTGACGGACACAGTCAACGTGATGGCCGCCAATCTGACCGAGCAGGTGCGCGGCATCGTGAAGGTAGTCACGGCCGTCGCCAACGGCGAACTCAAACAGAACCTGACGGTGAAATCGAAAGGTGAAGTCGCGGCACTTGCCGAGACCATCAACAATATGACCTCGACATTGGCGACGTTCGCCGATCAGGTCACCAGCGTCGCACGCGAGGTGGGTGTGGAAGGACGCCTCGGCGGTCAAGCCAATGTGCCGGGCGCCGCGGGGACGTGGAAGGACCTGACCGGAAACGTCAACTTGCTGGCCGCCAATCTAACCACGCAAGTTCGCGCCATCGCGGAGGTGGCAACCGCGGTCACGAAAGGCGACCTGACGCGCTCCATCCAGGTCGACGCCCGTGGCGAAGTGGCCGAACTGAAAGACAACATCAACACGATGATCGGCAACTTGCGCCTAACCACCGATCGCAATACCGAGCAGGACTGGCTTAAGACGAATCTCGCCAAATTCACCAGCATGCTGCAGGGGCAGCGCGATCTAACGACCGTGGGACGCATGCTGCTGACGGAACTCACGCCGCTCGTGAACGCCCAGCTCGGCGTCATCTATCGCATGTCGCCCGATGAGGATCAGAACCTCTCACTGTTGGCCACCTATGCGGAAGACCCGGTGCAGAAATTTGCCGAGCGCATTGTGGTTGGCAAGGGATTGATCGGCCAATGTGCGCTCGACAAGCGCAGCATGATTGTCGAGCGTCTGCCGAAGAACACGATTTCGATCGGATCGGCGCTGTTCAAAACGACGCCACGCAACGTCATGGTGCTGCCCGTCCTGTTTGAGAGCCAGGTCAAGGCCGTCATCGAACTCGCATCGGTGACCGAGTTTACCGATTTGCAGATTGCCTTCCTCGATCAACTCACGGCCAGCATCGGCATCGTGCTCAATTCGATCGAAGCGACCATGCAGACCGAAGGCTTGCTGACGCAATCGCAACAGCTGGCGAAGGAACTGCAGTCGCAACAGGTGGAATTGCAGCAGACCAACGAGCAACTTGAACAAAAGGCGGCCCAGCTCGCCGAACGCAACGTCGAAGTCGAGGCGAAGAACCAGGAAATCGAACGCGCGCGCCGCGCGGTCGAGGAAAAAGCCACCGAACTCGCGCTCACGTCGAAATACAAGTCGGAATTCCTTGCCAATATGAGCCACGAGCTGCGCACACCGCTCAACAGCATCCTGATTCTCGGGCAGCAAATGTCCGACAATCCCGACGGCAACCTAACGCCGAAGCAGGTGGAATTCGCCAGGACGATTCATGGCGCGGGCACCGACTTGCTGAACTTGATCAGCGACATTCTCGATCTCTCCAAGATCGAGTCCGGAACTGTGACCGTCGAAGCCGAAGAGGTCTTCGTATCCAATGTGATCGACGCCGTCGCCAGGCCGTTCCGTCACGAGGCGGAAAATCGGCACCTCGGCTTTGAAGTCCGCATCGACCCGGACGTCTCCCAACACATCACGACAGATACCAAGCGCCTGCAGCAGGTGTTGAAGAACCTGTTGTCCAACGCATTCAAATTCACCGAGCAGGGCAGTGTCGCTCTGAGCGTTCGGGCCACGACCGAGGGCTGGAATCCGGATCACCCCATTCTGCGCCAGGCTCAGAGCGTTATTGCCTTCCAAGTGTCGGATACCGGAATCGGAATCGCCTTCGATAAGCAGAGAATTATTTTCGAGGCCTTCCAGCAGGCGGATGCCAGTACCAGCCGAAAGTACGGCGGCACTGGGCTGGGCTTGGCAATCTGCCGAGAACTGGCCAATTTGCTGGGTGGTGAAATCCATCTGCAAAGCTCGCCCGGATCGGGTAGTAGCTTCACGTTGTTCCTGCCGGTCCGTTACGCCGGCCCGACGAATGTCGCCAGAGCCATCCCAACCGACAGATCGCAATCTCTGGAGCGTTTGGATCATTCGGTTGCGCCGCCGGAACGTCCCGCCGAGCAAATTCCAGACGACCGCAGCACGATCGAACCTGGCGATCCCATCCTGCTCATCGTTGAAGATGATCCGCACTATGCGCGTATCATGATCGATCTGGCGCGCGAAAATGGCTTCAAGGTTTTGCTCGCCATGCGCGGCGCCGATGCACTCGAGATGGCAAAGCAGTACCAACCAACCGCGGTGTCGCTGGACGTCTTCCTGCCCGACATGCTGGGTTGGACCGTACTGAGCCAGCTCAAGCAAAATCCGCTGACCAGGCACATCCCGGTTCAGATCGTAACGTTGGACGAGGATCGCCAGCACGGACTTTCACAGGGCGCGTTCTCGTTCGTGACCAAGCCGACGACCAGCCAAGGCCTTTCGGATGCCATCGGGAAAATCAAGCAATACTCGGCGCCGCGCCGCAAACGCCTGCTGCTGGTTGAAGACAATGAAGGCGATCGCCTGAGCGTCAGTTCGCTACTCGAGCATGATGACATCGAAATCGTGACTGCCGAGTCTGGCAAGGATGCGCTTTCGATTCTGACCAGCGATCCTTGCGATTGCGTCGTGCTCGATCTGCGCTTGCCGGACATGTCCGGGTTCGACGTGTTGGAGAAAATGCGCAAAAACGATGCGCTGTGCGACGTGCCAGTTGTGGTATTTACGGGACGCGAACTCTCAGCCGAGGAAGATGCCCAGCTCCACACCATGGCGCGAAGCATCGTCGTTAAGGGGGTCGAGTCGCCAGAACGGCTGCTCGATGAAACCTCGTTGTTCCTACACCGTGTAGTTACCGACCTGCCGCGCGAGAAACAGCGTCTGCTGGAACGCTTGACCAGTTCGGACGAAGACTTGGTCGGCCGGACAGTCCTACTCGTCGATGACGACGCCCGTAATATCTTTGCGCTCTCCAGCGTTCTGGAGCGCCGCGGCATGCAAGTTTTGACGGCCACCACCGGCAATGAGGCCATCCAGCATGTTCAAACCAATCCGGACATTGCACTTGTCCTGATGGATATCATGATGCCGGAAATGGATGGCTACGAGACGATGCAGATGATCCGGCGCAATCCGGCCTATCGCCGCCTACCGATTGTGGCGCTTACAGCCAAAGCCATGAAAGGCGACCGGGAAAAGTGCTTGGAGGCTGGCGCCTCGGACTACCTTGCCAAACCGGTCAACACCGAACAGCTCCTCTCCGTGCTTCGCATGTGGCTCCATCGCTAAGAGGCGATCATGGTCGAGCATGAAAAGATCAATATTCTGCTGGTCGACGACCATCCAGCCAAGCTCGTCAGCTATGAAATCATCCTGAGCGAGCTGAATGAAAACCTGATCAAGGCCGCATCCGCGCGCGAGGCGTTTGAACACCTGCTTAAGAGCGAAATTGCCATCGTGCTGGTGGATGTGTGCATGCCGGAGCTGGACGGTTTCGAGCTTGCCGCGATGATCCGCGAACATCCAAGGTTTCAAAAAACAGCGATCATCTTCGTCTCCGCAATCCACATGGCGGACGACGATCGACTGCGCGGCTACCGGATGGGCGCGGTCGACTACATGCCCGTTCCGGTTGTCCCTGAAATTCTTCGCGCCAAGGTAAAGGTATTCGCCGAGCTCTACCGCAAGACACGACAATTGGAACAACTGAATTCGGAACTTGAGCGTCGGGTGGCGGAGCGCACGGCTGAGCTTGAATCGTCGAATTGGCGCCTTACCGAGAGCGAGGGCCGCCGCAGTATAGCGTTGGCGGCGGGAAAAATGGGTTCCTGGGATTGGGATCTCGAGGCCAATACTTTCCACTGGGATGACGAACATTGCCGCATCGTCGGAATCGATCGCGCCTCTTTTCGCATTTCAGCTGAGACCGTCCGCCCGCTCGTCCACCCGGAAGACTGGAAGAAATTGGAGGAATGTCTGCGCCAGGCGCGCCAAGGCCGCCAATCGTTCCAGCTTGAGATACGTTTTGCGCGGGCGGATGACGATCATCGTTGGTGTGCCGTCACCGCCGCCGCCGGTTTCGACGGTGCGGGCAAACTGGTCCGCATGAGCGGAGTCACCTCCGACATTACAGAGCGCAAGCTGGCGGAGGAACGGCATGCCCTGCTGGCGCGCGAAGTTGATCATCGCGCGAAGAACGCGCTGGCAGTCGTACAGTCGGTGGTGCGGCTGACACGCGCGGAGTCCATCCCGGAATACATTGTCGCGGTCGAGGGTCGCATAAAGGCACTCTCCCATGCCCACACGCTGCTGTCGGAATCACGCTGGCAAGGTGCCGATCTCAAGAGCCTGGTCAGCGATGAGTTGGAACCCTATCTGCCGGGCTGTGAGCTCGTTTCCATTCAGGGTCCGGCCATCACGCTTGAGCCCGCGAAGGCGCAATCCGTCGCATTGATCATTCACGAACTTGCGACAAACGCTGCGAAATATGGCGCCTTGTCCCAGAAGACCGGAAAGCTCCATGTCGCCTGGACGCGAACAGCGGATGCGATCGAGCTCTCCTGGAATGAGTCGGGTGGGCCAAGCATCGAAATCCCCAAAAAGAGTGGTTTTGGTTTCTCGGTGATCGCCGCCACTCTGCGCGGGCAACTGCGCGGCGAGTTTCATTTTGATTGGCGCTCAGAAGGCCTGCATTGCCGGCTCTCGATTCCGACGCGATCCGGGCGCGAAAAAGGCGATGCCACACCGCGACCCGCCGTCGTTGCGCCGCGACGCGAAGTAGCGAAATCCCGCTCGGTGCTGGTCGTGGAGGATGAGCCTCTGCTCGGAATGATGATGTCTGATGCCCTGACCCAAATTGGTTTTGTAATCCTGGGGCCATATGGTCGACTTTCCGAGGCTGTCGAGGCCGCCAAGACGCTTTCATTCACCGTGGCTGTCCTCGATGTCAGTCTGGGGGGCGAGACTGTGTATGAAGTTGCCGACCTGCTCACGCGAAGTGGCGTGCCGTTTTTATTCGTCACCGGCTACGGAAAAGAGAGTCTAGAACCTCGCTTCGCTCACATTCGCGTCTTGCGAAAACCGGTTGATGTTGAAAGCCTGCGAATAGCGCTGGAAGAAGCAACTTCGCAACAAGCGGCGGCCGTCGCCTAGCCGCGTCGCCAGAGCCGCCCGACCGCGAAATCGGCCTCCTGACCGGGCCGTCAGTATTTCGACGGGAACCAGAACAACCTGCAATCGTTTTCCATCCATGCGATCTAGCAGGAGTCTGAACATGACACTTTCCCGAAACTCTCTGTCACGTCGATTACTTTTGGCGGCATGCGCAATCGGTGCAATGTTCGCCGCGTCTCCGGCGTCCGCGCAAGATTATGCCCGCTCCGATGACGACGTCGTGGTCTATCAAAATGGCCGCGAGGAAGTCGAAGTACTGGCGCCACGCTATCACGCGCGTCGCAGTGCGATTGGCGCGGAGATTCGCGATGTGTCGCTCTCGCGTGGCGTGCGATTTGACGATCTGGACCTGCGCACCGCGTGGGGCGCGCGCGAGTTGCGGTCGCGCATTCGCTATACCGCGAGCACATTGTGCCAGAAGCTGGAGATGCGCTTTCCAGTCACCGCTGAGGACAGTCCACCTTGCTTCCAGACAGCTGTTGCTCGCGCCATGGATGAGGCCGACGAGGCAATCAGCAACGCACGTCGCACCGCTTTGAACGAATAAAAACTACCTTCGACTACGAGCGGGTGTCTGCGCGAAACTGCTGCGGACACCCGCTTGGCTTTGAACAAGCGTCTCGAAAGAGTTTCGTCGGCTACGTTTCAAGTCCGCACGAATTCGCCTCACGCATCGCGTGAAACTTAAGCGCCTGTATTGTGCGAAAGCGTACTCACAATTCGCTTTCGGTTGCTCGCTCGAGTGGTTAATGGTTGATGCGTCGCGCGTCGTCAGCCGACTTAGCCGCGAGGAAAGCTCCATTTCCGGTCTTTTTCGAGTTGTTCGCTATTTGCCCACAATAAGCGCACTGTCCTGTCACCGTCCTTCGACTTGGAGCGGACGACGGCTCCTGCTCAACCTCTCCTGCCCCGCTGAGGGCGAATGGCTTTAGCCAATCACGTACTGGCGTGCCTTTCGAGTAAAGATCTTGCGCTACTTCAAGCTCATCTGGAGCCGGTGGAGCTTGTGTTCAGGCAATCGCTCGAACGGCCGAACGAACAAATCAAATATGCCTACTTTCCCGAAGACGGCATCGTTTCAGTCGTAGCCACCACACAAGAGGGTCTAGAGGTCGAAGTCGGGATCATCGGTCGTGACGGCATGACTGCGCAGGCCGTAATCATGGGCACTGACCGGTCGGCGAACTCGACATTTGTGCAAGTCGCCGGCCGCGCCCAACGCATCGACGCGCAAGCCCTCCGCGACGTCCTGCGACGCAGCGAAACGCTTCTGCGTGCTCTGCTCGCCGGGGTGCAATCGTTCATCATGCAGGCGTCTCATACGGCACTCGCCAACGGCCGCTCGACCATCACCGAACGTTTGGCGCGCTGGTTATTGATGGCGCATGATCGTCTGGATGGCGACGGGCTTCCGTTGACGCACGAGTTTCTCGCGATCATGCTCGGCGTCAGGCGCGCCGGGGTTACGATGGCGATCCAACAACTGGAAGCCAGTGGGCTTGTCAAAACCGAACGCCGGCTGATTGTGGTGACCGATCGCAAGGGCCTCGAAACTCTGGCGCAAGGCATCTATGGCATTGCGGAAGCAGAGCAAGCCCGTCTTACAGGGTGGAAATCTCTCAAGAAAAGATAGACCGTTCCCGGTTGTTTTCCAGACACACGAGTGAAATCATCCGTCGCGGATGAGACCGCGGAATCGAGAAACTCGACGACATGCGCCCGGTGGTATTTGGCATTGCTCTCGATCCTGAGACGCGCTGTTCGCACTATCACACACCGTTGGACATAATCGCGATCCGCATGAAGTGCTGCGGCCAGTACTATGCCTGCAAAGAATGCCATGACGCCTTGGCCGATCACGGCAGCCAAGCTTGGCCGCAAATCGAATGGGACCAGCCGGCCGTGCTGTGCGGTGTTTGTGGGACCGAGATGAGCGTCCAAGAGTACTTGGACAGTGCCAATCAGTGCCCGACCTGCAAAGCACCGTTCAATCCCGGTTGTCGTCACCATTATCACCACTATTTCGAGATGACGCTTAGCTCTTAAGCAAGCGCTCCCACGGCCGAAAACGTGGAAAACGCTTGCGCGGCGAGCCTAGTGGCTCACAATGGCGATGACGTGGAGGAGACGGCCATGACCTTCGACCTTGTGATTCGCAATGGTACCGTCGTGGACGGCACGGGTGGAGCGCCATACGACGCCGATGTTGCGATTGCTGGCGGTCGGGTTGCGGCTATCGGCAAGCTCTCCGCCTCCGGCAATGAGGAGATCGATGCGCGCGGAAAGCTGGTGACGCCGGGCTTTGTTGACATCCACACGCACTATGATGGTCAGGCGATCTGGTCAAAACGTTTGTCGCCCTCGTCGTCGCATGGGGTCACCACTGTGGTCGGCGGCAACTGCGGTGTTGGCTTTGCGCCCTGTCGTCCGGAACACCGTGACATGCTGGTCAGCGTCATGGAGGGTGTCGAGGACATTCCCGAGGTCGTCATGACCGAAGGACTCTCCTGGGACTGGGAGACCTATCCGCAATATCTCGACGCGCTGGAAAAGCGTGAGCGCGACATCGACTTCGCCTCGCAAATTCCGCACTCCGCGGTACGCGTTTATGTCATGGGTCAGCGCGGTGCCGATCGCGAGGCCGCGAGCGAAGAGGATTTGAGAAGGATGCAGGCAGTTGTGCGCGAAGCTATTACAGCCGGCGCTCTGGGCTTTGCTACGTCACGCCTCATCATCCACAAGACGGGGCACGGTGATGCCATCCCGACATTTCAGGCCGCCGAGCGCGAGCTGGAGGCCATGGCGCTGGCGCTGAAGGATTGCGGGCGCGGCGTGTTGCAAGCGGTGTTCGGCGTGCCGGGGCGCACGTTTGAAGACGAGATCGATCTGCTGTCGCGGCTCACAAAGCTTTCTGGACGACCGGCCAGTTTCTCGATGGCGCTTGATCCGATGAAACCGGATGCCTGGCGCAACGTCATGCGCCACCTCGCCGAAGCCAATGCGAACGGTCCGGCGATCCGTGCGCAAATTTATCCGAGGCCGATCGGCATGGTGCTGG